>ULOG01041624.1_pt1 | contig 17864 bp, 13 predicted proteins | sample 1952401 | NCBI WGS metagenome assembly ULOG01 (sample SAMEA4835598, study PRJEB28245) | human gut metagenome | biome: gut microbiome; material: fecal sample | place: Denmark | collected 2008
GGCGAGTATGCGCAACTGGTTGAAGCGGCCGATGTCGTGGAGTTTCTCGATGAGAACCCCGAGGCCAAGGGGAACTCGGCACTGGCTCCGCTGGTTAAGGTTGGCGAGGAAGATAACCCTGTCGTCGTACTTGTGTACTGAGAAACCGCATACAGATACCACTGAAAGCAGGGGGCTGAAAAGAGGACACCACGGATTACGCAGATTTACACAGATTTTTAGAGGAATTTCCCGCACGGGAAACAAGAATAATCTGTGTAAATCTGTGTAATCTGTGGTGCCCTTTTAATCTGCTTCCATCAGAAGAGACTCCACGCCACCGTAAGCCCCGCCATAACAATGGCCACCATCGACATCAGCTTGATGAGGATGTTCAGGCTGGGGCCCGACGTGTCTTTGAACGGGTCGCCCACCGTGTCGCCGACCACCGTCGCCTTGTGGACGTCGCTTCCCTTGCCGCCGAAGTTACCTTCCTCAACATATTTCTTGGCGTTGTCCCACGCACCACCAGAGTTTGCCATAAAGATAGCCAGCACGAAGCCACTACTCAGGCCACCAATCAGCAGACCGAGCACGCCCGGCACGCCGAAGATGATGCCCGTCAGGATGGGGGCTATGATGGCGATGAGCGAAGGAACTACCATTTCGCGCTGCGCTCCCTTAGTGGAAATAGCCACACAACGGGCATAATCGGGCTCAGCCTCACCCGTAAGGATGCCCTTGATTTCCCGGAACTGACGACGCACCTCGTCCACCATGTGTGCGGCGGCACGGCCCACGGCATTCATCGTCAAGCCACAGAAGAGAAAAGCCATCATGGAGCCGATGAACATACCCGAGAGGACTTTAGGGTTCATCAATGTAACGTCATAATGGTGCATGAAGTCGAAGAAGGTGGCGTCTTGCAGCGGTACGGCCTTGTCACCCACAAAAATTTCCGTAGTGCCCAAGCGAGTCAGACCAATACGGATTTCCTCAACATACGAAGCGAGCAGAGCCAAACCCGTCAGAGCAGCCGACCCGATGGCGAAACCTTTGCCCGTAGCGGCCGTCGTATTGCCCAGCGAATCAAGGGCATCAGTACGTTTGCGTACCTCGGCGCCCAGTCCGGACATCTCGGCATTACCGCCCGCATTGTCGGCGATAGGGCCGTAAGCGTCCGTAGCAAGCGTAATACCCAGCGTGGAGAGCATGCCCACTGCAGCGATACCAATGCCATATAGGCCGAGGCCCACGTTACTGAAATCGAAACCCGAAGCGAAAAGATAGGAAGCGATGATACCTACTACTACAGCAATTACTGGTATGGCCGTGGAGAGCATACCCAAACCGATACCCGAAATGATAACCGTAGCAGGCCCCGTCTTACCACTCTCGCTGAGTTTTTGTGTAGGTTTATAGGATTGTGAGGTGTAGTATTCCGTCGAACGACCGATGACGATACCCACCAACAGGCCTACAACGACGGAGCAGGAAATCCACATCCAGTTGTCGAGCTTCAGCAGCCAGAGAATGAGGAACGTAGCCACGACAATGAGCACCGAGCTGAGGTTCGTACCGAAGCCCAACGCACCAAGCAGGTCTTTCATTGTGGCATTCTCCTTCGTACGTACCGAGAAGATACCAATGATGGAAAGTATAATTCCCACCGCCGCGATGAGCATTGGTGCAATGACAGCCTTATACTGCATCATCGTATCACCCGAATGAATGAAAGCCGCCGCACCCAGTGCAGCTGTAGCGAGGATGGAACCGCAATAGCTTTCGTAAAGGTCAGCCCCCATACCGGCCACGTCACCTACGTTGTCGCCCACATTGTCAGCAATAGTCGCCGGGTTACGCGGGTCGTCCTCGGGGATTCCTGCTTCAACTTTACCTACCAGGTCGGCACCCACATCGGCTGCTTTGGTATAGATGCCACCACCCACACGGGCAAACAGAGCCTGTGTAGAAGCACCCATACCGAAAGTAAGCATGGTAGTGGTAATGACACACAACTTGTGTGTAGGCGTCAGCACGTCAGCAGGAATGACAGCGTTAAGCAACAGATACCAGAAAGAAATATCGAGCAAGCCAAGTCCAACAACAACCAGCCCCATCACCGCTCCACTACGGAAAGCGATGCGCAAGCCGCCGTTCAACGACTGTCGGGCAGCATTGGCCGTACGAGCCGAAGCATACGTAGCCGTCTTCATGCCCAAAAAGCCCGACAAGCCCGAGAAGAAACCGCCCGTCAGAAAGGCAATAGGCACCCAATGGTTCTGTACATCGAAGCCATAGGCCATGATAGAGAAAAGGATAACAAGGCCAAGAAATACCCAGCCCACAATCTTGTACTGCTGCTTCAGATAGGACATAGCACCCCGGCGTACAGCCGCGGCAATCTTGATCATCTGAGGTGTACCCTCACTCTGCCGCATCATCTGGCAATGAAAGTACCAGGCAAAGGCAAGTGCCAGCACGGAAGCGGCTGGAACAAGCCAGAAAAGAATTTGGTCCATAGCATTTTTATTTTAAAGGTCCGAAATATTTTAATACGCTAAAATATGGATTTAAAACGAAAAAAGCAAATCACTACCACGCAAATATCGGAGAACAAAGGGCTTCTTTTTCGCTAAAAAAACAAAAAACGTATGCTCTTTTTACTACTAAACACAACGTTTGCCTATCTTTGCTCCACTCAAATAAAAAATATAGCATTCACATTTTATGGGACTCGTATTCTTATATCTGATCCTTGCCCTTTCCGTATCGTTCCTTTGTTCTGTCATGGAAGCCGTTCTGTTGTCCACCCCCATGTCCTTCATCACCATGAAGGAGCAGACAGGAACCAAGTCAGCTACTTTACTAAAAAAATTGAAACAAGACATTGACAAACCTATAGCCGCCATCCTATCGCTAAATACCATTGCCCATACGGTAGGAGCTGCAGGCGTCGGTGCCGAAGCTGTTAAAGTATTTGGTGAAGCCTACTTCGGAGTCATTTCTGCAGTGCTGACTATCCTAATCCTCGTCCTCTCGGAAATTATACCGAAAAGTGTAGGAGCCAACTACTGGCGCTCGCTAGCTGTACCCTCAGCTCGTATCATTCGTGGTATGATTATCATATCTTATCCGCTGGTATGGTTATCGGAGCTGATTACAAAACTGGTATCACCATCGAAGCATGAAGCCTCCGTCAGCCGTGAAGAAGTCTCTGCCATGGTTTCCATCGGTACTGAGGAAGGCGTATTTCACAACAAAGAGAACAAGATGATCCAAAATCTTATCAAATTAGACAACGTTCGGGCACACGATGTCATGACTCCCCGCGTCGTTGTAGCCTCGGCTCCGGAAAGTATGGCACTACAAGACTTCTATGCCAATAAGCAATTCTGTAATTACTCACGCATTCCTGTTTATTGCGAGAGCCAAGACAATATTACGGGCTACGTGCTACGCCAGGCTGTACTTGAAAAACTGGCCGAAGACCGATTCGACTTACGATTGGGAGAAATTAAAAGGAATATCCTAACCTTCCCAGAAAACTGTTCTGTATCATCCATCTGGGAAAAGATGCTAGAAGCGAAAGAGCATATCAGCATCATCATTGATGAATATGGTACACTCCGTGGCATCGTTACGATGGAAGATATCATTGAGACCGCATTGGGATTTGAGATTGTAGATGAACGCGATGCTGTGACGGATATGCAGAAACTGGCTCGTGACCGTTGGCAGAAACGCAAGGCCGAGAGCGGTAAAGTACTATAGTCAAACAAAAACCGCGGCAAAATTGCCGCGGAAATATATAAAAGGGGAAATATATAAATTTCATTCTATCGTCACTGCCGTACCAGCGGCAGTAACCATTAACATAGAACCACTTCCGCCAACCGTTTCATAATCTAAATCTACACCGATAACGGCATTGGCTCCCAAAGCACGTGCTTGTTCTTCCATTTCACGCAAAGCTGTCTCTTTAGCCTCACGAAGAACTTCTTCGTAAGAGCCACTACGACCACCTACAATGTCGCGGATACCGGCAAAAAAGTCGCGGAACACATTGGCACCGATAATGGTCTCTCCCGATACGATGCCGTAATAGCGGGTTATCTTCCCACCATCAATCATGGATGTAGTTGTAAGTAACATAATCGTTTTTTTATAAGTTAAACAGTAACGGGCAGCCACTATTTATGCTGCCCGGGTGCGTAATACTTGGCATTCTTGTCCCCAAACACCTTCTTGGCGTGCCCCGGAGGCAACGGTTTCTCCTTCTTGTGCGGATGATGCTTGTGCCGTGAATGCCGGACCATGACACACGATGTCAGTCCCAGACACAAACATCCGATGAGTGCAAATAACAGGAATCTGGTTTTCATAAGTCTATTTCTCAAGCGTTTTCAGATGATTATACTCAGAACATGCGACTCACCCTCTCTACTCCGGCCACCAGCGCATCGACTTCCTGCCGCGTGTTGTACAGGCCGAAGGAGGCTCGGACGGTGCCTTCGATGCCCAAACGCTGCATCAGAGGCTGGGCACAGTGGTGGCCGGTGCGCACCGCAATCCCCAGGCGGTCGAGCAATGTTCCCATGTCGAAGTGATGAATGTCGTCGACGAGGAAGGAGATGACGCTGCCTTTCTCGGCCGCTTCTCCGAAGATGCGCATGCCGGGCACCTGCCTTAGGCGCTCCATGGCGTAGGTGGTGAGGTCGTGTTCATGGGCGGCAATGCGGTCCATGCCCAGGGCGGTGACGTAGTCCAGGGCACGCGCCAGGGCGGTTGTGCCGATGTAATCGGGCGTTCCGGCCTCGAATTTGAAGGGCAATTCGTTGAAGGTGGTGCGCTCGAAGCTGACGTGCTGTATCATCTCCCCGCCGCCTTGGTAGGGCGGAAGCCTGTCCAGCCAGTCCTCTTTGCCGTAGAGAACGCCCACTCCGGTCGGCCCATAGACCTTATGACCCGAGAAGACATAGAAGTCTGCATCGAGGTCCTGCACGTCAACGGGCATGTGTGGGATACTCTGAGCGCCGTCCACCAGTACGGGTACGCCGTGGCTGTGCGCCGTGCGAATCATCTCTTTGACGGGATTGACGGTGCCCAGCACGTTGCTTACGTGCGCCACGCAGACCAGTCGGGTACGCTCGGTGAAGAGCTCACGGTAGGCATCGAAGAGCAGTTCGCCGCGGTCGTTCATGGGAATCACCTTGAGCACGATGCCCTTCCTCGCCTGCAAAAGCTGCCAAGGGACGATGTTGCTGTGGTGTTCCATGGTGGAAAGCAGGACCTCGTCGCCGGCCTTGAGGCAGGCTTCTCCGTAGCTGTAGGCCAGGAGGTTGATGCTTTCGGTGGTGCCGCGGGTGAAGACAATCTCGTTGGTCGAGCGGGCGTTGATAAAGCGGCGCACGGTTTCGCGGCTGGCTTCGTGCAGTTCCGTGGCCCTTTGGGACAGGAAATGGACGCCACGGTGCACGTTGGCGTTGACGCTGTAGTACTCTTCCGTGATGGCATCCACGACTGCGCGGGGCTTCTGTGTCGTGGCTCCGTTGTCCAGATATACGAGGGGTTTGCCGTACACGGTGCGGCTGAGGATGGGAAAGTCGTCCCTTATTTGGTCGATGTTCAGTTCTTTGTTGTCCATAAAGTTATCTCCTTTATTTGCAGATGGCGCATCCCTGGCACTTGTTCAGCTCGCCCCGGAAGCGCTTTTCCACCAGCAGATGCAGGCGGTCCCGCAGTGCATCCAGGCGGATGGTATCGATTACTTCGCCCAGGAAGGCGAACATCAGCAGCAGGCGGGCTTCCTTCAGGGGGATGCCGCGCTGCTGCATGTAGAACAAAGCCGCGTCGTCCAGCTGGCCTACGGTGGCTCCGTGGCTGCACTTCACGTCGTCGGCATAGATTTCAAGCTGCGGCTGTGTGTACATCCGGGCGTCGCGCGTGGCGCAAAGGTTGCGGTTGGTCTGCTGCGAAGAGGTGTGCTGTGCCCCCGGTCTCACCAGGACCAAGCCGGCAAAAGCGCCTGTGGCCTGGTCGTCGAGGACGTACTTGAACAGCTCGTTGGACGTGCATCGGGGCACGGCATGGTCGATGCTTGTGTGGTTGTCCACGTGCTGGTTCTTGTCGGCGATGGCCATTCCGCAGAGGTTGATCTCGGCATTTTCGCCGGCCAGGGTTACCTCAACGGTGTTCCGGGTCGTACCGTTGGTCAGTGTCATCCCGTTCAGCAGGACGTTGCTGCCTGCCTCCTGGCGGACGTACAGGCTGCTGATGCGGACCGTGCTCGTATGCGTTTCCTCCAGTTCATAGAGGTCGAGCACGGCATTGCGGCCCACAAAGACCTCCACAACCTGGGTGGCGAGGAAGTTTACGGCATCCATCGCGTGGTCACACACCAGGAGCCGTGCCTGTGCCCCCTCCTCCAGAACGATGAGTACACGGCGGTTCACCATCAGATTGACGTCGCTTCGGAGGATGTTTACCAGCTGTATCGGGCGCTCCACCACGACGTTGCGGGGCACGTAGAGCAGCACGCCGTCCTCGGCCAGGGCGGTGTTGAGGGCGGTCACTCCGTCCTTCGACGTGTCGGCCAGGCGGGCGTAATACTTCTTCACCAGTTCGGGATGCTCCGTTGCCAGCTGCCTGAGGCTGCCGAACAGCACGCCTTCGGGCAGGTGCGACTTGGGCAAAGCCTTGCTATAGAAGGCATCGTTCACCACAAAGTAGAGCGAGGTGCTCATGTTGGGCACGTCGCACTTGAACACATCATACGGATTGACGGGGATGTCGAGCTGCTTCAAGTTGAGCCCGTAGTCGGGTTCAAAGAGCTTGCTGACGTCGGTATACTTGTATTTCTCGTCCTTGCGGGTGGGGAATCCCAGGCGTTCGAAGTCGGCGAAGGCCGCTGCGCGCGGGGCATTCATCACCTCGCAGCTGTGCTGGCACACCATGGCTTCGCACTGCGAGAACAGGTCTATGTATTGTTGCTCAGGTTTCATCATCTCAATAAAGGATTATGAATGACGCATAAAGCACGAAGAATTGCCCCCTTTCACACAGAGACGGGAGAACAATTCTTCATTCTTCATTCCTCATTCTTCATTTACTTGCTCCTTCTTTATCCAGTCGAAGCCGCGGTTTTCTATCTCCGTTGCCAGCTCGGGGCCGCCGGTCTTGACAATTCGGCCTCCCAGCAAGACGTGCACCACGTCGGGTTTCAGGTAGTCCAGCAGGCGTTGGTAGTGGGTGATGACCATGGCCGAGGTCTGCTTCGTGCGCAGCTTGTTGAAGCCTTCGGCCACGATGCGCAGGGCATCCACGTCGAGTCCGGAGTCCGTTTCGTCGAGGATGGCGAAGGTAGGTTCGAGCATCGCCATCTGAAAAATCTCGTTCCGTTTCTTCTCTCCCCCGCTGAAGCCCTCGTTTACAGAGCGGTTGGCCAGCTTGCTGTCCAGCTCTACAATGGCCCTTTTCTCACGCATCAGCTTCAGGAACTCCGATGCCGACAGGGCCGGCAGGTGATGATACTTGCGCTGTTCGTTGACTGCCGTACGCATAAAGTTCACCATCGACACCCCCGGAATCTCGACCGGTGTCTGGAAAGACAGGAAGATTCCCTCGTGTGCACGGTCTTCAGGCGAGAGGGCCAGCAGGTCCTTGCCGTTGAAGGTCACTGTTCCCCGCGTCACTTCGTAGGCAGGATGTCCCACCAGCACGTTGCTCAGCGTGCTCTTTCCGGCACCGTTCTGTCCCATCAGGGCATGTACCTCGCCGTCGCGGATGGTGAGGTTGATGCCTTTCAATATCTCTTTGCCATTGATGCTGGCATGCAAGTCTTTGATTTCTAACATAATTTATGTAATTAAGAATGAAGGATGAAGAATGAAGAATTGTTTTTTCCTCATCCAGACTTCCTCATTCAATTTAATTCTTAATTCTTCATTGTTCGTTCTTCATTTATCCCACGCTTCCCTCCAAAGAAACGCTCAGCAGCTTCTGTGCCTCGACGGCAAACTCCATCGGCAGCTTGTTGAGTACCTCCTTGGCGTATCCGTTCACAATCAGCCCCACGGCGTCTTCGCTTGAAATGCCGCGCTGGTTGCAGTAGAAAATCTGGTCTTCGCTGATCTTGCTGGTCGTGGCTTCGTGCTCCACAACCGCCGTTTCATTGTGAACATCCATGTAGGGGAAGGTGTGCGCGCCGCACTTGTCGCCCAGCAGAAGCGAGTCGCACTGGCTATAGTTGCGGGCATTGTCGGCCTTGGGACTTACACGAACCAGTCCACGGTAAGAGTTTTCACTCCGCCCGGCCGATATTCCCTTGCTCACAATCGTCGAACGGGTATTCTTGCCGATGTGAATCATCTTGGTACCCGTGTCGGCCTGCTGGTAGTTGTTGGTTACAGCTACGCTATAGAACTCAGCCACGGAGTTGTCGCCCGCCAGTATGCACGAAGGGTATTTCCACGTGATGGCACTACCCGTCTCCACCTGCGTCCACGACAATTTGCTATTCACACCCTTACAAATGCCGCGCTTGGTGACGAAGTTATATACGCCTCCCTTGCCTTCGGCGTCGCCCGGATACCAGTTCTGCACGGTGCTGTACTTCACTTCGGCCCGGTCGTGTACCACGATTTCCACAATGGCGGCATGCAGTTGGTTCTCGTCGCGCATCGGAGCGGTACAGCCTTCCAGGTAGGAAACGTAGGCATCGTCATCGGCTACAATCAGAGTCCGTTCAAACTGCCCCGTGCCCTGTGCATTGATACGGAAGTAAGTAGACAGCTCCATCGGGCACCGTACCCCCTTGGGGATATACACAAACGACCCGTCGGAGAAAACGGCCGAGTTGAGCGCGGCAAAAAAGTTGTCACGGTAAGGCACCACAGATCCCAAGTACTTCTGTACCAGGTCGGGATGTTCGCGTATGGCCTCACTCATCGAACAGAAGATGATGCCTTTCTCCATCAGTGTTTCCTTGAAGGTAGTCTTCACGGAAACAGAGTCCATCACGGCGTCCACGGCCATGCCGCTCAGCGCCATCTGCTCCTCCAGAGGAATGCCCAGCTTGTTAAAGGTCTTGATCAACTCGGGATCCACCTCATCCATACTCTTGGGGCCCTCCTTCTTCTTGGTAGGGTCGGCGTAATAAGAAATAGCCTGGTAATCAATCTCAGGAATACGGAGATGGGCCCACGTAGGCATCTCCAATGTCAGCCAGTGGCGGTAAGCCTTCAGGCGGAACTCCAGCATCCAGTCGGGTTCTCCCTTCTTCTCGGAGATAAGGCGGATAATATCCTCGTTCAAACCCTTCTCGATCACATCGGTATGCACATCGGTCGTAAAGCCATACTTGTACTTTTCCTGCGTGAGTTCCTTGACGTATTTATTGGGTTCTTCTTGTTGCATATCTTGTCTATAATTCAAGTTCATCGTTCAACCTATTGAAGAAGTTCACCGGCCACCTCCCTGGCTGCCGGCAAGAATATGCCTGCAAACTTCTCCATCGGATAATATAACACAGACTCCTGCTTCTTTGTTCTCTTGAGGAGAGTGTTGTCCGAATCAATATATTCAACCACACAAATGAGCAGGCTTACCAACAGAGCCGATTTCAACAAGCCCAATCCAGCTCCCAGCAAACGGTTGATCCACCCTAGTGCAACAGCTTCCATCGCTTTGGTCAGCAACGTGGCCAACAGCAGAAAAGCCAAGGGTACGGCCAGCCAAATGACAACAAAAGCAATACCTTGCGCCACCGTCAACGAGTCGGTGAGCGGCAGGAAGAAACGTTCGGCCACGGTTGCATACAGGGCTTTGGCAATCAGCAGACCCGCAACCAATCCTAGCAGGCCCGCCAATTGTTTCAGAAATCCCTTGGTAAAGCCCACAATCGCACCGGCTCCCAATACAATGAGTATTACAATATCTATTGTTGTCATACCCTCCTCAATTTATATTATAACACCAGCCGCAGACAACACCGACAACGCAGATTTAACCTTTTCCCGCAAATCGGCAGCACGAACATTCGCGCAACATTAAAATCCGTGTCATCCGCGTTGTCTGCGGCTGAAAAATCTATTGTTCAGAATCAAAGCGTCTGCTTTACTTCCACTTCCTCATAAGTTTCAATGACGTCACCAACCTTGATATCGTTGCAACCTGTCAGGCTAATACCGCATTCGAAATTGGTGCCGACTTCCTTTACATCGTCCTTGAAACGTTTCAACGCATTGATATTGCCGGTAAACACCACGATACCGTCGCGAATCAGACGAGCCTTGTCGGTACGTTTCACCTTACCGGTCTTCACCATTGCACCGGCAACCATACCGACCTTACTGATATTGAAGACTTCACGCACTTCGATGGTAGCCGTAACCTGTTCTTTCACCGTAGGAGCAAGCATACCTTCCATTGCAGCCTTCACCTCCTCGATCGCATCGTAGATGACCGAATACTTACGGATATCCACGCCTTCCTGCTCGGCCAGCTTAGCTGCCGCGCCAGACGGGCGTACCTGGAAACCGACGATAATCGCATCGGACGCTGCGGCCAAAGAGACATCGGATTCGGAAATCTGACCGACACCTTTGTGAATCACATTGACCTGAATCTGCTCCGTAGAGAGCTTGATCAGCGAATCGCTCAACGCCTCCACCGAGCCGTCCACATCACCCTTGACAATAACATTCAGTTCGTGGAAGTCACCCAAAGCCAGACGACGGCCCACTTCATCGAGGGTCAGCATCTTCTGCGTACGCAAGCCCTGCTCGCGCTGCAACTGCTCACGCTTGTTGGCAATTTCACGGGCTTCCTGCTCAGTTTCAATCACATGGAAAGTATCACCGGCGGCAGGTGCGCCATTCAATCCCAGGATAAGGGCAGGTTCAGACGGACCAGCCTGAGTCATACGCTGGTTACGCTCATTGAACATGGCCTTCACCTTACCATAGTTGGTTCCTGCCAGAACGATATCGCCGACTTTCAATGTACCATTGGAAACAAGTACCGTGGCCACATAGCCTCGACCTTTGTCGAGCGACGATTCGATAATGGAACCCGTAGCCTTACGGTTCGGATTGGCTTTCAGCTCCAGCATTTCAGCTTCCAGCAAGACCTTCTCCATCAGTTCATGCACGCCGATACCCTTCTTGGCCGAGATGTCCTGTGACTGGTATTTACCGCCCCATTCCTCTACCAGGAAGTTCATATTGGCCAGTTCCTCCTTAATTTTGTCGGGATTGGCCGTCGGCTTATCAATCTTGTTGATGGCAAACACAATGGGGACACCTGCAGCCATGGCATGGTTGATGGCTTCCTTGGTTTGCGGCATGACGTTGTCATCGGCAGCTACAATGATGATGGCAATATCCGTCACCTTGGCACCACGGGCACGCATGGCGGTAAACGCCTCATGACCCGGAGTATCCAAGAACGTAATCTTACGTCCGTCTTCCAACGTCACGTTATAGGCACCGATATGCTGGGTAATGCCACCCGCCTCACCGGCAATTACATTTGCCTTGCGGATGTAGTCGAGCAACGACGTCTTACCATGGTCCACATGACCCATCACGGTAACAATCGGCGCACGAGGCTGCAGGTCTTCTTCCGCATCTTCTTCCTCGACGATGGCCTGGGCTACCTCGGCACTGACATACTCGGTCTTGAAACCAAACTCTTCAGCTACCAGATTGATTGTTTCCGCATCCAGACGCTGATTGATAGACACCATGATTCCAATGCTCATGCAAGTGGCGATAACCTGCGTAACGGGGACGTCCATCATGCTGGCCAGCTCGTTGGCTGTCACAAACTCGGTAAGCTTCAGCACTTTGCTTTCTGCCCGTTCCTGATTTTCAAGTTCGTGCATGCGGTCGGCTGCCTGTTCACGTTTTTCCTTACGGTATTTGGCGCCCTTATTCTTTCCTTTCGACGTCAGACGGGCCAGCGTTTCCTTTACCTGCTTGGCCACATCTTCTTCGTTCACTTCCTGCTTGATGACAGGTTTCTTGAAGCGGTCCTTATTCTTCTTTCCACTTCCTTGCTGGCCGCCGGCATTGGCGCCCTTCGAATGTTCGCCGCCTTTCTGATAGTTGGATACATTATTTATGTCAACCTTTTCCTTATTGATTCGGTTGCGTTTCTTTTTGCTGTTTCCTTCGCCATCCTGATCATCTTTCAGCTTGCTGTCTTCCCGACGGATTTCCTTCATGATGGCTTCCTTCATCTGGCGCTTCTGATCCATCCGCTGTTTTTCCTTTTCCTCGCGTTCCTTTCGCTTTTCCTCTTTCGATTTCTTCTTGGGACGGGTAGACTGGTTCAAAGCGGCAAGATCAATCTGGCCGATAACGTTGATTTTTGAGACGAATTCAGGTTTATGTAACTTGAAGATTTCTTCTTCGGGTTCTTTTGGAGCATCCATCGGCTGCGTTTTTTCTTCGTTTTCTGTTTCTGTTTTCCCTTCGGCTGAAGAAGCCTCCTCCTCATGCGAAACGGCTTCTGTTTCCACTTCTCTCGAATCTTTTTCTACTTCCACTTTTTCTGCGACAGGTGCAGCAACCTCCTTTGGAGCAACTTCAGCAGCTTCTTCCGATGCCTTCACAACCGGTTGCGGCTCGGCGGCAATCGGTTCCTCTTTCTTTTGTTCAGGTTCTTCCGACACTTCAGGCTGCACAACAGGCTCCGGTTGCGGTTCAATCACGGGTTTCTTACCGAGGTTGTTCAAATCAATTTTACCTACAGGCTTGAACTTCGGACGGATATCTTCAGGAATTACAGTCTTGATTTCATCAGACTTTGCCTTGGTTTCTTCCTTGGTTTCATAACCCTCAATGGCAACAGAGCCCTTCCGCTCTTTCGACTGACGCTCCTGCAAGAAGCGTTCAGACTTTATTTTAAGGTCCTTATCTGTGCTGAATTCTTTCTTCAGCATCTCAAACTGTTCGTCGGTAATTTTGGTATTGGGGTTTGCCTCTACGACAAAACCTTTCTTTTGCAGGAATTCGACTGCCGTCGTAATGCCTACATTCAAATCTCTTGTTACTTTATTTAACCTTATCGTCATATATTACTTTTAATGATTTAATGTGCCAATGTGCCAGTGTGCTTCCAAGTTGTATACGTTCTTTCCTCAATGTGCCTCAACCGGCTTAAGCAGCACACATTGGCACATCCAACCATCAGCACATCAATTACTCTTTTTCAAACTCCTGTTTCAGTATACGCAATACTTCATCTACCGTTTCTTCCTCCAGGTCGGCTTTCTCGATCAGCATTTCGCGCGGAGCGTTCAACACGGCTTTCGCCGTATCAATGCCGATGCCCTTGATGGCGTCGATGACCCAACCTTCTATTTCATCGCGGAATTCATCGAGATAGATGTCTTCATCCTCCAAGGTCGTATCATCCACCTCGCGGAAGACATCGATTGTGTATTCCGTCAGCATGCTGGCCAACTTGATATTCAGACCTCCCTTACCGATGGCCAAGGACACTTCTTCGGGCTTCAGGAAGACTTCGGCCTTGTGCTCCTCTTCATTCAGACGAATGGAAGAAATCTTGGCCGGGCTCAGGGCACGTTGGATGAAGAGCTGGATATTCGACGTATAGTTGATGACGTCGATGTTTTCGTTGCGCAGCTCACGCACGATGCCATGGATGCGGCTACCCTTCACGCCCACGCAGGCTCCTACGGGGTCGATGCGGTCGTCATAGCTTTCGACGGCAATCTTGGCACGTTCGCCGGGGATGCGGGCTATCTTGCGGATGGTGATGAGACCGTCGTTGATTTCGGGCACCTCCATCTCGAACAGACGCTGCAGGAACACAGGTGACGTACGGCTCAGGATAATCTTGGGATTGTTGTTCTTGTTGTCCACACGGGCCACTACGGCACGCGCCGTCTCGCCCTTGCGGTAGAAGTCGCTCGGTATCTGCTCGGTCTTGGGCAAGAGCAGTTCGTTGCCTTCGTCGTCCAACAAAAGAATTTCCTTCTTCCAAATCTGATAAACTTCGGCATTCACCACCGTACCTACCTTGTCAATATACTTGTTATAAAGGCTGTCCTTTTCCAGTTCCAGAATCTTGGAAGCCAAGGTCTGACGCAGATTCAGAATGGCACGACGGCCGAACTTGGCAAAATTCACTTCATCGGTCACCTCTTCGCCTACTTCATACGAAGCGTCAATCTTCTGAGCTTCACTCAGAGAAATCTGCAGATTGGGATTGGTCAGGTCCTCATCGGCCACCACTTCCCGGTTACGCCATATTTCAAAGTCACCTTTGTCAGGGTTCACGATGACGTCATAATTCTCATCCGTACCAAACATTTTCGCAATCACGCTTCGGAACGACTCCTCGAGCACGCTCACCATCGTGGTTCTGTCTATATTCTTCAGTTCCTTAAATTCCGAGAATGTGTCAACCATGCTGACTGTTTCTTCTTTCTTGGCCATAATCTTATTTAAAGCTGATTAAGTATTTAGTATATTTTATTTCTTCGTACGTGAAGTCCAGGTCTTCGTCCACCATCTTCGGACGCTTCATTCCTTCTTCCTTCACCTTCTTCTGAACGGTAACGGTAAAATGCTGCTCGTCGGCATTCTTCAGTACGCCTGTCAGCTTGCGTCCGTCCTTGGTCATCACTTCCACTTCTTCGCCAATGTGGTTGAGGTACTGCTGAAGCACCTTGAAAGGCTGTCCGATGCCGGCCGAGCCCACTTCCAGTTCGAAGTCTTCGGCATCGCGGTTCAAGCGCGACTCGATGTAGCGGCTCAGGTCCACACAATCTTCAATCCAAACACCGTCCTTGTGGTCAATCTCTACCACAATCTTGTCATCCGGGCTTACGGAAACTTCTACCAGGAAATAATCCTTATCCTTCAGCCACTCTTCTACAAGTTCACAAATCGTTTTTTTCTCTATCATACCAGATTAAACCGTATAAGAATAAAAAAGAGGAGCTTGACTGCCCCTCCACCTTTCATCCGTTTCCGACGGCAAAGATATAAATAATCTCTTCGAGTACAAAATATTAGAAGAAAAAAGTGGGAAAATCTGCCATCGGAGCCAGGGCCTTTGACGGAAAATCCCCGGAAACCCATTCTCTCCATACCGAAAGTCAGACGCAAAACAGGCCTCAGAGTTACCAGAAAGGACAACAGACAGGCAGACTGCCAGCTTCAATGGCATGATCGAAAACTCCCAAACGGGCCACAGAATGTAAAAATAGGAGAAAGCCCGAATACAAGCAGAAACATCCATTGGATCCATACTCAAGAGGTAACAATCCCTCCCGACATCCGCCACTCCCGGCAGAACGTCCATTATAACGAACAACGCAGATAATCAGCTGATAATCAATGCTAATTTTTTCAGGTGCATCCTTTTATTTTCCTGAAAAGTTTTCAGGTTTTATTCAGGTAGCACCTGAAAGGTCTTCAGGTTAGGACTGAAAGGTCTTCAGGTAGGGACTGAAAGGTCTTCAGGTACTGCCTGAAAAACGACATCTGCAAGAGATGTTCATCCTATGGGGCGGGAGGCGCTATAAAAGCCTTCCATTCTGTAAAAATAAATGGTTCAGATCCGGTACATCCTGACCTGAACCATTCATACGAGACATCGGAAACCAGAGACTCAGAATTTACAAACGACCGACGTCCCCCTATCCTTGCCCTGAGGCAAACGGATGGTTTTCTTCACACCGTTGACTTCCAGCACCAATGAATCGCGTTGCTGTGTCGGGTCGCCGCAGAGTATCTGGTACGAACCTCCCTGTCGCTTGACGCAATAAAGTCCCGGAGTATGAACAGACACCCTGAGGGAACTATCCAATACGAATGTTCCTTCTTCCCAAGCCGCAACCCACCAGGCATCCTCCTTTGCTGCGTATACCACCTGCATCTTCTCCGTATTGGCCATCACCTTGAAGCTGTCCGTGGAAAAACGCTCCACCGCCTTCCTGTCGGCTTGGGGAAGAATGTAATACTGATAGGAAGCGCCATCCGGACGGCTTCCATGATTCATATAGAGACTGAACACCTTCCCTTCCTCGGTCTGCTCCCTATAAACCTGCATGACGTCATGCCAGCGGCCGGTCTTTTCTTCCACCTCGGCTACGCATTGTCCGTCCGGTATGACATATCCCTTTTGGCCATGGAGCAGACGGAGGCCTTTCCCGGCAAACGTCTGACGAGAAGACAGCTTCTTCCATCTGCCATCAGTCCATACCTCTGCCTTATCCTCGGCCCAGCATTGCTCTATCGAGGTGGTTACCGGCAACAGGCTGTCCGACTGTATTCCACTCCCCAAAACAACCAGTACCTCGGAAGTGAACAAACAATACTTACGCATTGTCAACCCGTCACGTTTCAACTCCATCACGCTCAATCCCTGCTTTCCGTCCGAAATGCCTCCGACAAAATCCGACCCGTTGCCCGGATAGTACGACTTCCTCAGCACAGGCATGGCGGCATCACTCGCGTAAGTCGTAACGCCCGGCACCCTTCTCCAATCCCATACGGGAAAAATGTCCCAATATTCCCGTCCGGTACCATAAACGAACAAGGCGCCGTCTGCCAGATAATATCCCTCCTTATTGTCTCCGTTCATGCTTTCTGTGCCAAGCACACGTGTAGAAGCCATTTTCAGGGAAGCCATCCAGGTAGGCTGCCTCATGAGGGTATAGTCGGACTGCCAGAAGTGCTTGTGCCCGTCCAGCGTGTTGTTCGGGCTGAAACAATTGCGCATCATCCTCTCGGCCACCTCATTGCAAAAACGGTTTGTCCCGCCTCCCAGCTCTGCGGCAGCAAAAGCCACTCCCAAAGCCTTGTGTCCGGGTGCCGACTGAAACAACTGGCGCCCTAAAGCACTGACATCCATATTGCCCTTCCAAATAATCCACTGATAGCCTTGGTCGAGCAGCGAGCCTATCATGTCCAACTGCTCGTCCGAAAACGCCATCGATGTCCCTGCAAACAGGCCGGAAAAGAGGCTCATACTGCTGATATAGGCCAAGCCATAGTTACCGAACTGCTGCTGAGGACCATGCTGATGGAAGCTCCAATCGTCTTTGATGCCCTCCTTCTGTCCTGCACGGATTTCCGACACGATGGTATCCCGAGCCTGCTGCACTAAAGCGACATCATTTTCCAACAATGCCCGCATCATCACATTCCCGGCCAGCCATACCTTATTCTGCCCGGTCATGCCAAACCGTGAGTCTTTCATCAGCTCGACAGCCTGTTCCTTTTCATCGGCCGTCAGATGTTCTTCAAATAGAATGAAAGCCACACCCAGCGTACGCGGCACACCAATCTGATTGTAATACCAATTCGGACATCTCAATTTTTCCTTGAACCAGAATCCCAAAGCGGCATGTATGGCCTTCATTACTTCCTCCGATTGATAGAACTCACTATTCTCATCCTGACAGACTTTCACCAACCCGAGAATTCTTTCGGGATGCAGACGAGGTTCCCATCCCGAGCGTGTCTTGTCGGCATAATTAATATCCGTCCAAGCTCCCTCCTCATTCTGCCTGGCCAGCAATTCTTCAACAAAGGCCCTGCTGAAAGGGACCCGCTGCTGAAGCTCCATCACCACTCTGTCCGATGCTCCGAAACCCGGCGGATTGGCCTCCAATTCCCTTTGCAGCTCGTCCGTCAAAGGCGAACCTGTAATATATACTTTCTTAAAATTATTTTTGATCTTCACCAAATCGCCCATCCCACCATTTGCCTGAGCAATATGACCACAACAAAACAGGGAGCAAACAATCATCAACAAAGGAATGATACTTTTCTTTCCGCCATACATATTATATCTTTTATCATTAGTGTCCAATAAAAATGGACGAGTTAAAAATTTAA
>ULOG01033200.1_pt1 | contig 17832 bp, 14 predicted proteins | sample 1952401 | NCBI WGS metagenome assembly ULOG01 (sample SAMEA4835598, study PRJEB28245) | human gut metagenome | biome: gut microbiome; material: fecal sample | place: Denmark | collected 2008
GACGTGTTCTGTACGACGATGTTCTCGGGCACCCGGATGCGGAAGGGAGTAAAGTTCCACACGGCCTTGATGCCGCCCTCCACCATGTAGTCCGTAATCTGCTGGGCAATCTCGATGGGCACGGTCAGCACGCCGATATGCACGTCGTACTCCTTCATCTTCCGGGGGAATTCATCGGTATGAAAAATGGGAATGCCGTTCAGCTTCGTGCCGACCAAAGCGGGATTGACGTCAAAGGCCGCCACAATCTCCAGGCCGAAGTGCCGCAGACCGGAGTCGTGGAGCAAGGCGCCTCCCAGACTTCCCACCCCGAACAGGAACGCCTTATGCAGGTTGGTGAAGCCCAAGAAATCCTCGAGCACGGCAATCAGGGTATCCACCTCGTAGCCCACCCGCGTACGTCCCGAAATATTGACATACGAAAGGTCCTTGGCTATCTGCGAGGCGTCTACATTGATTTCCTTGGATATCTGGGTGGAGGACACATAGCGTTCTCCCCGCTGCTTCAACAGCTTGACGTTAGAGAGATACCAAGGGAGGCGTCGCAGCGTAGGCTCCGGCACCCGCAAATGTTCCTTGTTCTGTACCAAACTGCTCATTGTTTTCTCTCTATAATCCGATTTGTGGAGAACAAAAGTACATTATTTTTTCCAATGTCAGGCAGGTAGGGCCGAAAAGGTTAACATAATTTCTACGTCGCATTGCAAAAATCGTCGCAAAGCCGTACTTTTGCCGTCAACAAAAATGCAAACCGTTATGGCCAAGAATACCAAAAACAACGACTGGAAAGACCGCCTGAACGTGGTCTATTCCACCAATCCCGACTTCCGTTACGAGACCCCCGACGAAGAGGAAGCCTCCACCCTGCCCCCTTCCCAGCAGAAGCTGCGCGTGCAGCTCGACCGCAAGAACCGCGGCGGCAAGGTGGTGACCCTCGTCACCGGCTTCACCGGCAGCGACGACGACCTGAAGGAACTGGGGCGGCTGCTGAAGAGCAAATGCGGCGTGGGCGGCACGGCCAAGGACGGCGAAATCATCGTCCAGGGCGACTTCAAGCAGAAAGTGCTGGACCTGCTGAAGCAGGCCGGCTACACACAGACCAAGCCGGTGGGATAACCCCGCAAAAAAAGAGAGCGCATCCGCAGATACGCTCTCTTCGTTTATTTCGACATCCGGACCGGATATTATTCGGCACGCAGGGTGAAACGCTTGAAGTCTACCACCTTCAGTTCGGGATCGGCTTCCTTCAGCACTTCTCTTACTGTCTTCTTGGCGTCCATCACGTCTTCCTGGTTCAGCAGGCAGACTTCCTTCAGGAACTTGCCCAGACGACCCTTGGCGATGTTCTGGATCATCTGTTCGGGCAGGTGGGCAGCCTTCTCGGCAGAAACCGTAGCGATGATTTCCTTGGCCTTGGCTACATCCTCAGCCGTGATCCAGCCCTTGGCCATGTTGCTTTCCATGTGCTCTTCGCTGTCCACGTGGGCAGGATTGATGCCGGCTTTCTTCAGGGCAGCCTCTACAGCCTTCTGTACCTGCTCGGCCTTGGTCTTCTCGATAGCCACTTCAATTTCTTTCTGCTTTACGTCCTCGGGCACACCGTCTTCGTCGATGGCGATGGGGTTCATGGCAGCAATCTGCATAGCTACCTGCTTGCCCAGCTGCTCGTCCACCTTCTTGTTGAAGGCTACGATGGTGCAGAGGCCGTTGCGGTTCATGTGGTTGTAAACCACTGTGTCGGCACCCTGAACAGTCAGATAACCGTCGAGTTCCATCTTCTCGCCCGTGATACCGCTGCGGTCTGTCACAGCCTGAGCCACCGTTACGTCGCCCAGCTGCAGCGCCTTCACTTCGTCCAGCGTCTTGCACTTGTTGGCAACGGCCAGGTCCAGGATGTCCTGAGTCAGTTTCACGAAATCAGCGTTCTGAGCCACGAAGTCAGTTTCGCACTTCAGGGCGATGATTACGGCAAAGTCGCCGGTTGTCTTAGCCAGCACGCAGCCTTCGGAAGCCTCGCGGTCCGAACGCTTGGCAGCTACGGCCTGTCCCTTTTCGCGGATAATCTTCATTGCCTTGTCGAAGTCGCCTTCTGCAGTGGTCAAGGCGTTCTTGCAGTCCATCATACCAGCACCGGTCATTTTGCGGAGCTTGGTTATATCAGCCATTGTTACAGCCATAATTTCTTCTATCGTTTTAAAGTTAATAATACTCTTGTTCAGAAAGCAGTTGAGAGTTGAGAACAGAGAATTGAGAATTGCCGTTTAAAGTAACTCTCAACTTTCAATTCTCAACTCTCAACAATATGTTTTAAGCCTCTTCGTCTTCCTTCATGAAGGCAGCAGCCTTGGAAGCGTTGATAGCTTCTTCGTCCGACTTGTCCAGACGAGCCTTGGCAGCTTTCTTCTTGCCACCCTTGTTGGCAGGAGCCTCACCGGCAGCTTCCATGTCGATCTTCTCGGCCTTGCGTTCTTCCAGACCTTCCTGCATAGCGGCGCAGCAAGCGTCCAGGATGACCTCGATAGACTTGGTAGCGTCGTCGTTGGCGGGGATTACGAAGTCTACATTCGTAGGATCGGAGTTCGTGTCCACGATACCGAATACGGGGATACCCAGACGGTTGGCTTCGCGAACGGCGATGTTTTCCTTCATTACGTCTACCACGAACAGTGCAGACGGCAGACGGGTCAGGTCAGCGATGGAACCCAGAGTCTTGTCCAACTTGGCACGCTGACGAGAGATCTGCAGGATTTCTCTCTTGGAGAGGTTCGAGTAAGTACCGTCGTTAGTCAGCTTGTCGATGGTAGCCATCTTCTTAACGGCCTTACGGATAGTCGGGAAGTTGGTCAACATACCACCCGGCCAGCGCTCGATTACATAAGGCATGTTTACAGAGGCAGCCTTGTCGGCAACCACCTGCTTAGCTTGTTTCTTAGTAGCAACAAACAGGACTTTCTTTCCTGATTTGGCGATTTGCTTCAAAGCTTCGGCAGCTTCGTCAATTTTAGCAACCGTCTTGTTGAGGTCAATGATATGAATACCATTGCGCTCCATGAAGATATAGGGAGCCATTGCGGGGTTCCACTTTCTTTTCAGGTGACCGAAGTGGCAACCGGCCTCCAGTAATGTATCAAAATTTGTTCTTGACATTGTCTTTTTAATCTTAAATCGTTTACTTTCTTTTTTGTTTTTCTAAACCAACCGCCGGGTAGCCTGGTCCGTAGGGAGAAGAGTCCCGGTAGTTTAGATGCTAAACGCTTTTTCAGTTGAGAGTTGAGAGTTGAAAGTTGAAAATCATGCAACTTGTCCGCCCCAACCAATCTGCAACTCTTAACGTTTGCTGAACTGGAATCTGCGACGTGCTTTGGGACGACCCGGTTTCTTACGTTCAACAGCACGCGGGTCACGAGTCATGAAGCCTTCGGCACGCAGGGCAGCCTTGTCTTCCGGATTGATCTTCACCAGTGCACGGGCGATAGCCAGACGCAGGGCCTGAGACTGGCCGGTGAAACCACCACCGCAGAGGTTTACTTTGATGTCATACTTTTCAGCTACGCCGAGCTTGTTCAGCGGCTGCTTCACCACGTACTGGAGAATGCTTGAAGGGAAATACACAGCAAGGTCTCTCTTGTTAATGGTAATTTTTCCAGTACCTTCGCTTACGAAAATACGTGCAATAGCACTTTTACGTCTGCCTAATGCATTTACTACTTCCATCATCTCTTATTTAAGTGCGTTAATATCTATCATTTTGGGGTTCTGAGCCTCATGCTTGTGTTCGCTGCCGGCATATACATACATGTTGCCCAGCAGTTTGGCGCCCAGCTTGTTCTTGGGGAGCATGCCCTTCACTACCTTTCTCAGCAGCTTGTCCTCGCCGTTCGGTTTGGCCTTCAGGCGGGCGGGAGTCATCTCTCTCTGGCCACCGGGATAGCCGGTATAGGACAGATAAATCTTGTCGGTCCACTTGTTGCCAGTCATTTTCACTTTGTCGGCATTGATAATGATTACATTATCGCCACAATCTACGTGAGGGGTAAAGTTAGGTTTATACTTTCCTCTCAACAGTTTCGCAACTTTTGCGCCCAGACGACCCAATACCTGGTCTGTAGCGTCAACAATGACCCATTCTTTAGTCACTGTAGCTTTGTTTGCAGAAATGGTCTTGTAACTTAAAGTATCCACTCTTAAATGTTTTTTAAAATGTTACTACTAAATGTTTTTCTTCACCACCAGCCAACCGCCCCGGACAAAGGTCGATTAACTCGCTATGAATTAATTGCTTATCCTTTTTAGATAATAATCGGCTTGCAAAGGTACGGTTTTTCTGCTAACTGACAAACGATTTAGTCATTTTTTTGTCTGACAGTCAGAACAGAAACCATACTTCCTCTAAAAACAATCACCACAGATTACACCGATTTCCACAGACCGGCACTGCATCCAGTCTGTGAAAATCCGCGTAATCTGTGGTGAAGTCTATGCGGAATACCGTTTCAATCAGAACTCGGCGTTGCGCGGCGTACGCGGGAAGGGGATCACATCGCGGATGTTGGCCATACCCGTCACGAACAGCAGCAGGCGTTCGAAGCCCAGACCGAAACCGGCATGCGGACACGTGCCATACTTGCGGGTGTCCAGATACCACCACATGTCCTTCATCGGGATGTGGAGCTCGGTGATGCGGGCCATCAGCTTGTCGTAGTTCTCCTCACGCACACTTCCGCCGATGATTTCGCCAATCTGCGGGAACAGCACATCGGTGCCCTGCACGGTCTTGCCGTCCTCGTTCTGCTTCATGTAGAAAGCCTTGATTTCCTTCGGATAGTCTATCATGATAACCGGCTTCTGGAAGTGCTCCTCTACCAGGTAGCGTTCGTGCTCGCTGGCCAGGTCGCAACCCCAGTACACGGGGAACTCGAACTTGTGTCCTTTGGCCACGGCATCTTCCAGGATCTTGATGCCTTCCGTATAGGGCAGGCGCACAAACTCGGTGTCGACCACCTTCTGCAGGCGCTCTATCAGTCCCTTGTCCACCATCTTGTTGAGGAACTCCAGGTCGTCGCGGCAGTTGTCCAGCGCCCATTTCACACAGAACTTGATGAATTCCTCTTCCAGGTCCATCAGCTCGGCCAGGTCGGCAAAGGCCACCTCGGGTTCTATCATCCAGAACTCGGCCAGGTGGCGCGGCGTGTTCGAGTTCTCCGCACGGAACGTGGGGCCGAAGGTATAGATGGCGCCCAGGGCTGTAGCGGCCAGCTCGCCTTCCAGCTGACCGGATACCGTCAGGCTGGTCTGCTTGCCGAAGAAGTCGTCGTCGTAGATGATGGAACCATTCTCGTCCTTCTTCAGGTCGTAGAGGTTCTTCGTGGTCACCTGGAACATCTGGCCAGCTCCTTCGCAGTCCGACGCCGTGATGATGGGCGTGTGGAAGTAGAAGAAGCCCTTCTGATGGAAGAAGGTGTGGATGGCGATGGCCATATTGTGGCGGATGCGGAACACGGCGCCGAAGGTATTGGTACGCGGACGCAGGTGGGCAATCTCGCGCAGGAACTCCATGGAGTGTCCCTTCTTCTGCAGCGGATACGTGTTGTCGCAGGTACCCAGCACCTCGATTTCGCGGGCCTGGATTTCCGCCTTCTGTCCGGCGCCCACCGACTCCGTCAGCACGCCGTTCACGCTCAGGCAGGCGCCCGTGGTGATGTCCTTCAGCACAGCCTCGGCGAAGTTGGCCAGGTCGACCACAATCTGTACATTATTTATTGTAGAACCGTCGTTCAGCGCGATGAAGTTTACCTGTTTGCTACCTCTGCGGGTACGTACCCAGCCTTTCACGTTGACCATAGCGCCGAAGTCGTCACGCTTCAGCAGGTCCACAATCTTTGTTCTACCAATTTTTTCCATAACTATTATATCCTATATATATGTGATTTATTCAAACGACCCCATCCGCAGGTAGTTCACCTCCTGTTCGGTGAGGTAACGCCAGTCGCCGCGGCGCAGGCCCTTCTTGGTGAGGCCGGCAAAGTAGACGCGGTCCAGCTTCACCACCTTGTAGCCCAGCGACTCGAAGATGCGGCGCACGATGCGGTTCTTTCCGGAGTGGATTTCGATGCCCACGTCGTCCTTCTTGTTCTCGTCGGTGTAGCTGATGGCGTCGGCGTGTATCTCGCCGTCGTCCAGCTGGATGCCGGCGGCAATCTGTTCCATGTCGGCCTTCGTCAGGTTCTTGTCGAGGTGGACGTGGTAGATTTTCTTCTTCAGATACTTCGGGTGAGTCAGCTTCGAAGCCAGGTCGCCGTCGTTGGTCAGCAGCAGCACGCCGGTGGTGTTGCGGTCCAGGCGTCCCACGGGATAGATGCGCTCCTCACAGGCGCCCTTCACCAGGTCCATCACCGTGCGGCGGGCCTGCGGGTCGTCCGATGTAGTCACCGTGTCCTTGGGTTTGTTGAGCAGCACGTACACCTTGCGCTCGATGCTCACCACCTGGTCGTGGAACTTCACCTCGTCGCCGCGCTTGATCTTCGTACCCAGCTCGGTCACCACCTGTCCGTTGACCGACACCACACCGGCCGTGATGAACTCGTCGGCCTCACGGCGCGAGCATACTCCGGCGTTGGCCAGGAACTTGTTCAGACGGATGGGCTCGTTGGGGTCCACAAACTGCTCCTTGTATTCTATCTGTTTCTTCTTGCTGTACTTGGCGTTGGGGTTGTAGTCGGCCGTACGCGGACGCTGCGGACGTCCGTATCCCTGACCGTAACTGTTGCCCTGTCCGTAGCCGCTCCGTCCGCCGTTCGGATTGAAGCGCGGACGCTGCGGACGCTCGCCGCCCTCGGCGTTCGGATTGAAACGCGGACGCTGCGGGCGGTCACCACCCTCGGCGTTGTAGCGCGGACGCGGACTGTAGCCGCCCCGTTCGCTGTTGGGGTTGAAGCGCGGACGCTGCGGACGCTCACCGCCCTCGGCGTTCGGATTGAAACGCGGACGGAAGGGACGCTCGCTGCCGCCGTACGAACGCTGCGGACGGTCGCCACCCTCTTCGCTGCTGTTGAAGCGCGGGCGGTAGCTGCTGCCATACGCACGCTGCGGGCGGTCGCCCTGGTGGTCGTTGCTGTTGAAGCGCGGACGGTAGGAACGGTCGCTGCTATAAGCCTTCTGTGCACGTCCGCCGTTCTCGCTGCTGTTGAAGCGTGGACGGTAGGGACGGTCGTTATTGTCACGGTTGTAGGAAGAACGGCCGAAACCGGCCCCTTTGTACTGGTTGCCATCACGGTCAGCACCTTCATTTCTGTCTGTACCCGACGCTTCGCGCCAGTTGTCATTTTCTGTACTCATTTTCTTTTTTATTCGAATAAAATTAAACCTGTTGGCCTCACGGCCTTATTTTTAGCGGTCAGCGGTCAGTGGTTAGCGGTTAGCAGTGTATTACTGACCGCTAACCCCTAACCGTTTACCGCTATTTACATTCCCGTATAATTGTGCGGAGTGATGGCGCGAAGCTCCTTCTTGATGTCTTCGCTCACGTTCAGCTCCTCGATAAAGTTCTTGATGGACGCTTCCGTAATGGCCTGGTTGGTGCGTGTCAGCGCCTTCAGTGCCTCGTACGGATGCGGATATGCCTCGCGGCGCAGGATGGTCTGTATCGCCTCGGCCACCACGCTCCAGCAGTTGTCCAGGTCGCGGTAGATGGCCGGCTCGTTGAGCAGCAGCTTGCGCAGGCCCTTCAGCGAGCTCTGGATGGCGATGACGGTGTGTCCGAAGGGCACGCCGATGTTTCTCAGCACCGTCGAGTCCGTCAGGTCGCGCTGCAGGCGCGACACCGGCAGCTTCACGGCCAGGTGCTCCAGGATGGCGTTGGCCATGCCCAGGTTGCCTTCGGCATTCTCGAAGTCGATGGGGTTCACCTTGTGGGGCATGGCGCTCGAGCCCACCTCGCCGGCTTTGATCTTCTGCTTGAAGTATTCCATGGAGATGTATTGCCAGAAGTCGCGGTTCATGTCAATCATGATGGTGTTGATGCGCTTCATGGCGTCGAACACGGCCGACAGGTTGTCGTAGTTCGATATCTGCGTGGTATATTCCTCGCGCTCCAGTCCCAGCTTCTCGGCCACGAAACGGTTGCCGAAGGCCTTCCAGTCGTAGTCGGGATAGGCCACGTGGTGGGCGTTGTAGTTGCCCGTGGCGCCGCCGAACTTGGCCGTCATGGGGCACGCCTTCAGCGTAGCCAGCTGGCGTTCCAGGCGGTAGACGAAGACGTTGATTTCCTTGCCCAGGCGGGTAGGCGAAGCGGGTTGTCCGTGTGTCTTGGCCAGCATGGGGATGTCGGCCCACTCTTCGGCATACGTGCGCAGCTGTCCGATGAGCTCCTCCAGTTGCGGGTAGTACACCTGCTCCAGCGCCTCCTTCACGGAGAGGGGCACCGAGGTATTGTTGATGTCCTGCGAAGTCAGTCCGAAGTGGATGAATTCCTTGTACTCCTCCAGTCCGCCCAGCTTGTCAAACTGTTCCTTCAGGAAGTATTCCACGGCCTTCACGTCGTGGTTGGTCACGCTCTCGATGTCCTTGATGCGCTGTGCGTCGGCTTCCGAGAAGTTGCGGTAGATGTTTCTCAAGGTTTCGAAGATACCTTTGTCCACGCCCTTCAGCTGGGGCAGCGGCAGTTCACAGAGGGCGATGAAGTACTCCACTTCCACCCGTACGCGGTATCTCATCAGTGCGAATTCCGAGAAATAGGCGGCCAAGGCATCCGTCTTGCCCCTATAACGACCGTCAATCGGCGAGATTGCGGTAAGTAAATCCAGTTTCATACGTCGTATTTCTATAAAATGATAATTATCAGGCCGCAAAATTACGTCTTTTTTCTGAGTTTTCCATCCCGGAAACATTTTTTATATTACCCGCCGCTTTCCTTTTACCGCTTGGGGGCACAGATGCCGCGGATTTCACGGATTTTCACGGTTCGAGCCCGCGGTCTTCGCCGGGTGCCGCATCGGGATGCGGGATGACGAAGCGGCCAACGACGGCCCACCAAGTAGGTAGTTAGCGCGCTAAAGTCCATAGTTAGCGCGCCAAAGTCCATAGTTAGCCGGCGGAATGTGGCACTTGGGAAAAAACAAGCCACACGGCCCGAAGGCCGCATGGCTTGACAAACAAAACAAACAAATGCTCGTCGCATTAACAAGCACGTGTCCTCCCGCTTCGCCAAGCGGGGAGGACGGGGACCGCCTCACGGCGGGGTATCGTCAGTTATTCAAATCGCAGACGCCATAAACTACACCAGTATTATTTCCTGGCCCCATTGAGCCGTCACTCCGGTTATAACTGTAACCTTGGCGTCCCTCCCCATAATAAGGGCCTCCGAACCAATCCTTCATGGAAAACGAAGTAAAGGAAAGGAGGTGCCCCGATCCGGTCAAACCCATTCTGGAAGTAAAAATCAACAACTCACGCATGTTGGGCACACGATAACCCTCCGTACTGAACGGATTGTGAGTCTGGTAATAATTCCAATCATAAGTGTACCCATAGGGAAGAGAATAACCGGAAACTTCAAATTTCTTGTAAGGTAAATTAGCCTGGTCTTTCTCATCGTGCGGCGGATACAAGCTTGCACCCGGCACATAGTACGTACGCAGAGCTTTGGGATTCATACGGGAAAGGTCGAACGTACGATTGTTCGCATCATAATCTACCACATCAATCGGCGCCTGCCCCATATCCGTCAAAGGAATTCCCAGATTACGGACGCAACGGTAAGCATAATTCGATCCGTTCTTTTCTTTAGAAGCCGAATAGTTTCCCTTACTCGGTCCTTCTTCCGCCCATACCACATACGGATAATATACCGTCACCGGCTTCCACCAATTACCCTCCTCATAAGATCCTTGATATGTACTCGAAGCATAATGCCAATAAATATCCGTTCCACTTTTACCGGGTGGATAGGAACCTTCTTGCGGACTCCAAGGATAGAGTCGGGCATCGTAGTCCAACGCATATTCTGCCAGATAGATGTCCGTCAGCTGATTGATAGAGGCCAAGTACCAGCGGACCTCGTTCTCATCTACGATATCATCCCCATTCAAATCACGGTTACGCAACAGGGTAGCATAGAAAACATTCTGACGATTCACATTCAAGCCATAGGTATCCCCGGTAACATTCAATACGTTAGTCCATTTCAAAGTGCTTCCTCCACCTTTCGTCTTAAAATACGTCCAAGTATTATAGCGGCCGTTGGAAGGGCTATTAGCAGTCGTTGGCATATCTTCGCCAATGGGCAAACGGTCTCCCTCCATAATGGTTTCCAGTCCCCAACCCGTCTCCAAGTTTGCATTGTTGACATTATAAATGGTTTGAACACTGCGCTGCCGGAACGAATACTGGGCTTTAATGATACTCGACTGCCCGTCAACGCTGTATTCAGCGTTTTCCACAATGATGTACAACTGACGGTCCTCCGTTTCTGCCATCTGCTTCCACAAGGTCAATTCTTCTTCCTTAACAGGATTTTCTTTCGTTGGCCTGTGGGCATAGACGTTTTCATCTACGAAAGCCGTCACATATACATACCCTTCATCGTCAAATATACCATTATAATTTTTCACAGCCGCTTTCTTCAAATAAACCATCAACTGGTTCACATCCCGTAAGCGGGCTGTATCTGTCTGCAAAGCCGCTTGATATCCATCACCATTTGAAGAGTAATAAGGCGACGGCTGATCATTGCTTTGTCCGTTCAGTGGAAACGGGTCATTGTAGTTCTGGTCACCAGGATATTTCACATACTTATCATTATCCACTCCATACTCTTTATTGACGGCAAACTTAATCCATCGATAGTCACGCATCGCCAACTCTATATTGGCAGGATTTTCTGTCACCTCATATACCCCTTTGCTGAAAGGTGTGCTCACCCCCCAACGAAGGATACCTGCCGTACCACCGCCATCCGGTTTGGGTTCAAATCCACTTCTATGCAGCCTTATCACACGGCGGTCATAATGGCAGTCAAAATCATAGCTGTCTTCAAAATTTTCCACAACATCACCCTCATAACCAGGACGGTCTTCGCCATCCTCTACATCTGCTTTTATATCATCCACACCACTCACGGTAATGTGATACGTATAAGCATGATTGCGTAACGTGTTGTAATCGTTGGGATCGGGATCAGACCCTGCATATCCCAGGTGAATGGTAAATCGGACATTGGCATAAATCAGCTGATCTGATTCATCGAAATAAGACAGAAGACCGGTTATCTCCACATAAGTGGAATTCGGGTCAGCATACACAAAGGTACGTTCTCCCGTTGTTTCATTCTTCTGGGTATAGCTGCGCAAAGCATATGCCTCTTTTTTTTCTGCCGAAGTAGTGCCGGGAGTAATATATTGTTTAGCAGGTTTCCTATTCTCCGGCATATAGAAAGCAAAACTACCACCCGTATATATTGTCGTTCCGTCTGTATTCTGGTTCTGGTTTATTTTTTCAAACGCATATGTGAGCGAATTAAAATAAGCCCCCTCCGCATCCTGCCCGTCTTCCGCAGGAAGCACCAACGACTGTTCGGGCACCTGTTTCACAGTCCAGCCTGTGGGCCGAAAAGAAAAGTTTGTCCATACCCCCTGTTTGTCTTCGGGCAAAAGAGCCGTCACTTCAAACTTCACCTTGGCATCCGTCCGTTCCAGCTGGAGTGTGAAGTCAACCGATTGTCCGCTCTCATAACTGGGTATATCCACCACTGTTTCATTCCCTTTTTTAGCATAGCCGGTCATCATAAAGGAAGCTCCACGGTCCACCGATTGGCTGTTCATCGTCATCACCAGTCTTTCCAATTCGGACAAGGTCATTATATTATCCAAATCTGCAGCATAAATGTCATAGGATGTCTGTATGGTCGGGGTATTCAGATTGGCTATGGCAACAATGGTAGCACCGCCCAACGATGTAGTCGAGAAACTCACCGCCCCTCTACTATAATCATTGCCTTCGTGAGTCAAATCGTTACCTTCTGTAAAAAAGTTCTGGCCAATCGGATGTCTATTTCCCGCTCCATCGAACACCAATACATAAAGATTGTTCACCCGCTCCTCGAGATCGGCATTTTGTTCAGCGCGTGTTATTACCCAATTTTCGCCCGTGTCAAACTTCAGTCGAACGGTAGTGGGAAGTCCTTCCTGCACAGAAGTACGATTGTCCATAAACGTATCATCGACACAAGACACGGCTGCCAGCAGAACAGCCAGACATACAAACTGCAAAAACTTATTCATCCTCATTCTCTTCCTGATTAGTCACACATTAATTAAACGTAGGAACATTTACTGTCTCTACCACCCAATCTACAACTTCAAAACTAATACTTATATTGGCATTCTTACTCAAGGTTGCGTGAATATTGAGTTGCGTGTTACGGGCTATGGAGTTCAGAGCACCATAATCATTTACAAATTCCATAGGATTATATTCGTTATTTGACGTCATGAATCCAATGGTGTAGGGGGAAGTATCATCGATATTCTGCCACGCGAACGAAGGATAAATGTAGCACACCATGGTTTCCTTAGAATTGGCTTTTATCTCAATCCCATTATCTGTCGGGCCGATTGTATCGAATTGTTTTCCTGCATAATCAGCATCCTCCGGGACATCAAGGTTCTGTTCACGAAAAAAGTAAAAGCGGTCACTAAAAAACTCACCGAAGGTGATGGTCCGGACCGTAATAGGCTCGTCCAAGGTATTGAACATCTCAATATTGAGTTTGGCCACCTGTCGCTCCAAATCTACCTGAACGGTATTCGTTCCTTCGTTGATGACCAGCGACTTGTTCATCCATCCCATAGGCAGGCCCAGAGGATTATCTCCCTGACTTTCTTTTTCAAACACGCTGCCACGTTTCGGGAAATAGGTTCGGCCCGAATCCATAATCAATAACTTTTTAGTATCCTGTTCAACATCTTTCTGCAACGCGCTCAGCTCGGTATAATCCTTCCCGATACTGGCTTCGTTGGCAATGACATACAGCTGTACAAGCCCCACGGGGACTTGGTCAATGGTAATCACAGCATTGCCATCCTTCAAATCCTCATCTGTAAACAGCTTGTTGATGCTTTTGACACCTGCTGATTGGGAAAGGATGATGACCCGCAGCGTATAGATGGCATTCTCCAATTTGGAACCGGCAATGGTAGCCCGCGTAGCGGACGCTTCAAGCTGCGGAATACGCAGCTCAAGGGTAGCGGTACGCCCTTCGGCAGGAAGGTCGGCAGTATCCGTGCACGACGCAACAGTCCAGGCCAGCCAGAGCAGCAGGCAGATACGGGCCGTATGTAAAAGGTTGTGCAACATATTTCTTCTATATTTTAAGATCCAGAACCAGTTGTCGTATCATCATCGCCCCACGACACGGAGGTACTCTCTTCGTCCCAGTCTTTGACGGAAACGTTGAGGGCGACCTCGGCCGCCTTCAGCGTAAGCGTATAGTTATAGTATTCTCCGGCATTCCATTGGGAACCGGCCGGCAAGCCAAGAGTAGCCGTACGGTCGGCTGTATCGTTGTCATAGCGATAAACCAGTACGAACAGTGCCTGAGTCAGTTGCTGCTGTGGCAGCAACAAATCGCCCAAAACATTATCCCGCAACAGACCGTCAGTTGCATTCAATTCAAATGGCGCCTTTATATTGAACGGAGTATTGTCAGTTCCATAAGTAGCCAACTCACTCCACTGGTTACCGGCGGTTGTACGGGTCAGTGTCCCTTTATATCCTACATTTGCCAGCAAAAGGCTTTGTACTGTCACAGAAGAGAGTTCAGATTTCACACTGCACGTCACTCGTGCCAACTCGTGTCGAAACGTCAAAGTTACCGTCCCACCACCTGCAATCATCTTATCGGCATCAACGCCTTCCCGGATTGCTGTCATCAAGTCCACAGCCTTTTCGCCCGTCTGGGAGCAGTCGAAGTTGGTGACGGTGATGGTACCTTCAGAACTCACATTAGCCTTTACGTCTGTCGGATATACTGCATAAAAGTTATAAGTTTCGCCCGCCTTCCAGTAACGAACACCATCGGTATAGTTCCAACCGGCATCTTTGTAAACGACTGTGCCGTCGAACACATTGTTAGGGGCAGCAGTACCGTCGCCACCATACCATCCCCATACCTGGAAATCTCCCATATCCTTAAAACCGGTGACCGCCGCACGCGTATCTGCCGCGGGTGTGAAGGTGATGGCGCGGCTGTCCTGCAGCCCGTCGTCCACAGTGGAGGTACACGAAACGAAGGTCAGGCAGAAGGCTGCCAGACAGCCGGCAATCCGGCAAGCGATGGTATGTTTCAACAAGTCTTTCATCATATTCTAAAGGGTATCTATCGGAATCAAGGACAGGGCAATGCAGCTCGCGGCTGCGTAGTGCCCGGGTGGGCGGTCAGGCCCGCCCGGGCTGAAAAATTATTCACCGGCTGATTCATTAACTGTCAAATCTGAACCGGGTTCTGCATCCTTCCATTCCTCTACAGTCGGTGTAAAGGTAATCTGCACCTTTTCTTCAGGATTTTCAATCACCTTACTCAATTCCACGTTGGCAATGTAATTGTAACGATAACCGTTGGTCCACGTATTCGCAGTTAAATCTGATATTGAATGCCCCAAGTTTGCAGTGAAGGTGGCAGATCCTGTAGCCTCACCACCGATAGTCGCCGTAAAGGTTACAGTCAAAGAATTTGTTCCAGACTGCGGAATCACCAGCTTGGACTGTTCGGAAATGACTTCTGAAGAAATCTTTCCTTCATTGGAAAGTTCATTATAGGAATACCCGTTATTAGTCGTTCCAGTTGCGGCTACGGACGGGTTCCATGTAACAGTTCCGTTATAGGTAGCTGTACTCTGAGAGAGGGCACCGTTAATCTTCACATCAGAAATCATCATGTTATAAACCGCAGCCGCATCAGTCTTGAAGGTCAGCTTCACCTGGCTCAACAGATGCTTGAAGGTCAGGCCAACAGCAGCAGAGTTTCCGATATATGTATCTGCTGTAAGACTTTCGGTAACAGCTGCAATCAAATCATTTGCATCATTGGGCTCATAATCAGGGAACGTCAGTGTCTGGGTATCTGCAGCGAACGTTACTTTATCATTCTTTGTCTTGCCGTCTTTATAGGCGCCAAAACGGTAAGTTTGGCCAGTCTTCCAGTAGTATTCCGCAGTACTGATTTCATTGTTGAAGGCCTGGCCATCCCAAGAGTTATCAGTTCCGTAATTACCAAATACATAAAAATCAGTCCCGATTGTTTCGGAAGTTACTTCTGAAACCGCTTTCGTCTGGTTATTTACAAAAGCATCAAACCCGATGGCGCGGCCTTCGGCCACCTCCAACACTTCATTTTGCGTACAGCTTGCCAGGGCTGCTACAGCCACTCCAAGCACAAACAAACTCTTTTTCATATTCTCAAAAATTTTTAGTAAAACAATTATTTAATAAATCTCTTTTTCATATTCATTCAATGTATGAGATGCTTCACTACGTTCAGCATGACACGCATGAGAGGCTTCGACTACGCCCGGCACGGCAGCCGCTAACCCAGCGGCAGCGGGATGTCGATGTAGTCGCCCCAGCCGTCCACGCCCACCTCGAAGCCACCGCCCGAACCGCCGGCACCGTCTTCATCGGACACCTCGATGCCGTCCACCAGGATGACGCCGCCGCGCGGCTGCGCCCGCATCATCGGGCTGACGTCGAAGGTATAGGTCAGCGTCTTGCCGTTCTTGAGCTGCAGCTCCAGGCTCAGGGTATACGTATGGGTGTTCTCGTCGGCGGTATAGCCGTCGGTATACGAGTAGTCGGGCGCACCGAAAGCGGGCAGCTGGACGGCACAGCCCAGCTCGTCCACCTTGCAGTCGAAGAGCATGGTAGCCGTGCTCCCCTCGGTGTGGCCGTCGCGCAGGTACACCTTCTCGGCCATGCCGGCCAGGGCTCCGCGGGCCTGGGCCACGTATTGCAGGCCCGACTTGAAGCGGTAGCGTATCAGGTAGCTGTAACTCAGGGGGCGCATCACGATGGGAAGCGTCACGTTGTCGAGCGTCTTCTCGGCGGTATATTCGAGGACAAAGGCTCCGTAGAGCATGTCGGGCGGGGTAATGGTACGTTCCCCCTGGTGCAGGGCCACGAAACTGCCGCGCGTACGGGTACGCGTCGTGGCCGAAGCTGTGGGCAGGGAGGCGATGTCGTCGAAAACGATGTATTCCGTATCGTTGTTGTAGAACAGCAGGTCGTGCGTGCCTTCGGACATGTAGAGACGGCCTCCGTCGGGGTCCAGATTGCCTTCGGCCACACCGTTCTCATCATAGACCAGGCTGCGGATGCCCCCTCCCCTTTCGGGAATAAACTCTTCGTAGTCGCGGCTCCACTCTTCGCGCCACTCTTCCTGCCAGTTGACGTTGTAGGAACGTTCCCACTTCTGTTCCCACATGGCCCGGACCAGCGTCTTCACCGTGAACGAATGTTCTTCGTGGTTGTAGCACAGGTCCTTGCGGCAGCCGGTAACCGTCAGCAGGAGCAGGGCCAGAAGTGAAGAGCAGGTCCAATTCCATATTTTCAGCTGATGGTTCTTCATTTCCTGCCTCCTTTCTCCGTCCAGCGACCGATGTTCCATACGAAAGCGAATTTCAGTTTCAGCGGGCCGAAGTAGTGGGTGCGGTTGGCCTGCTGGTAGACGTAGTGCCCGTCCAGCGGCAGGTATTCCGCGTACTTCAGGTGAGCATAGCCCAGGCCGACACCCGCCTCGAAGGCGAAGTATTTGCCCACAGGGAACATGTAGCCGTAGCTGAGGCCCACCATGCCACCCTCGCCGCGGTAGCCGAGCCCGCCGTCCTCCAGGTCGTACCAGCCCGCTCCGCCGAAGAGGCCGAAGTAGTGGCCCCGGCGGGGACCCTGCGGGCGGAACCACCAGCGCACTTCGGGCACGATGGTGGCCAGCTGGTAGTAGCGGTGCCTGCCGTTGTTGTGCCACCAGGCCATGTTGCCCTCGATGGCGGCCGACCAGCGCTCGTTGAAGCGGTATTCCACCTCGAGCGAGGGCATCAGGACGGCGTCGTACAGCAGATTGGACTTGATGTACCAGGGCGTGGGCAGGTAATGTCTGTCCCGCGCGGCTTCCAGATCCATCGTCCTTATGCTGTCCGATTCCGAAGGATGGGTATATGACTTGACGGACTGCCTGCCTGCCAACTGCTGGGCAAACAGCGCACCTCCCCCCTGCAGCCACCACACGGCAGCGAGCAGGCAGAAGCATAAGCGGTACATCAGGATGTTTCCGTTGTTCATTCCGTCAAATTATTTTCTCTACAAGTTATAAGATTCTTTCCTATTATCCCAGGGCATTCTCCGCCCAGATTGCAAAATAAAAATTTAGGCTTTTACGACTCGCTTCATTTTCAAAAAAGCCATGCGTCAAAAACGCAAAATCAATCGCTACCCGTCTCTGCGGGCATCATGCGACTGCGTATATAGTCCGTGGGCGAAAGCCCGACGTATTTCTTGAAGCACCGCAAGGCCGTCTCGCGCGAGCGGAAACCGACGCGGAAGAAGGCGTCCTGCACGCTGGCCACCTGCCCCGCATCGGCCTCTTTGAGGAAGTCGGCAATGCGGCGGCGGTTCATCATGTCCGAAAAATTCCTATACCCGCATTCCTGGATGGCCTTGGACAAGTAGCTGCGGTTCGTGTTCAGCCGCAGGGCCAGGTCGGAGAGGTCCAGGTCGGGGTCCCGCCAGATGGACTCGCTGTCCAGCAAACCGGTCAGGCGTCCGAGGAGCGAACTGGACGCAGGCTCT
>ULOG01047219.1_pt1 | contig 17831 bp, 18 predicted proteins | sample 1952401 | NCBI WGS metagenome assembly ULOG01 (sample SAMEA4835598, study PRJEB28245) | human gut metagenome | biome: gut microbiome; material: fecal sample | place: Denmark | collected 2008
TCTGCTTTAGCTTTGCCCTGTAATCATAGATATCCTCTATCATTTCCGGTGTGCCATACTCCCTCTTGTATGCCTTGGCTCATACGATAAAAATCTTGCAAATGATATATGTATACACTCATGCCATGCTATAGATATAAAAATCGTTTGCATCAACAGAAATATATACACATAATAGTAAATACTTACATTCAAGAAGAGTAATAATGTACTTGAAAACACCGTTATAGCAATCATTTGAGGATAGTATATTCTATTTATCATTAGAATTAATTTTATAAACAATTGCACATTTGGCTGTTCTTTTTGAATTTTTAATATAATTGCTCTTTCTATCACTTCACACCTCCACAGAATAAACGCAGTGTCAGAATACTATTCAATAGTCAACAGTATTTATCGTTTTAAAACTTAGCACCATTTAGCCAATGCGGCTGCTGCTACTGTAGCTCCAGCAGACGCAGCTGGTGTAATTGCTGGTGTAAATGCAGGAATTGCTGCTGCACTATAAGCTTCATCAATTTCAAAATGATTCTCATCTAACTTAACTTCCGGTTTAATATATTTTTTTGAATTATATTTTTTTGAATTATATTTTTCTTCAGTCATAAAATTACCCTCCTGGTTCTTTCTTTTTATTCCGACACTGCATCTTCTGACCTGATTTAATATATCAGGATTTTATTATGATAAACTATTGGATATTTGTCATCACTATTATGTGCACCCTCAATTTCACCAAAAACGAAAGTTTACCATAGAATTCTGAATGCTCATATTAATAGTGATTAAAAGCAAATACCAACCTCGTTTTTAGTCACTCTATTGTGTTTTATTTCCTTAACAAGTTAATGTTTTTGATAAAAAAGGAAATTTCTCCACATTCTGGACAAACAGCAATCTGAGGTTTTTCTATTTTTTTACCAAATATCCCTTTTCGACTAACGCTTATCCCGTAACTCTGCATATCAACTTTTATTTCCAACTCTTCATTCATTTCCGTATTACACCTTACACACTTACGCATTTTGCCACCTCATTCCTATTTATTATTGACATACAATTACTTTGATGCTGGTATTACTATAATCTATTATCTCCTTTCTTTTTTCTTCGTGTAAAAAAACCGCTTCATAGTGTAACTTTTCCTTTTTACTATTTTTGTACTTCATTTTTTCTCAATGCTTTTACATTACCGATAAAATGCCAACTAAATCATGAATTTTAAAATTTCTATTTTCCATTGACAAGAGTTCCAGACATCGCTATACTGTTATTATTCATACATAACACAGCAATACAGTACAGAACGGTGGTGATTCATTTGGAAATAATAGTAAGCAATAAATCCAACCGCCCTCTTTATGAACAGATTGCTATCCAAATAAAAACAGCTATTATGAATGGGGAATTAAAAGAAGGCGACGCAATACCTTCTGTACGTTCCTTAGCAAAATCATTACATATTAGTGTTTTAACTGTTCAAAAAGCTTATGCAACATTACAAGATGACGGTTTTATTGAAACTACTGCTGGAAAAGGATGTTATGTATCTGTTCAAAGTCAGGATTTTTACCTTGAAGAACAACAAAAAAAAATTGAGGATTTTTTTCTCAAGGCAGTAGAAATTGCTCATATCAATGATATATCTTTTGAGAAATTAGTTGATTTGCTCGCACTTTTATATAAGGAGGACGAATAAATGGGAGATAATATTTTAGAAATCAAGAATTTATCGAAAAATTTCAAGGATTTTAGCCTAAACAACTTGAATCTTATAATCCCTCGAGGTGTAATAATGGGATTAATCGGAGAAAACGGAGCTGGAAAATCCACAACCATTAATTGTATTCTTAATGAAATCGGAAAAAGCACTGGCGAAATTTATATTTTTGGAAAAGATCACATCGTAGCTGAGACTAAAATAAAAGACAAAATTGGTGTTGTATTTGATGAAAATCATTTCCCAGATATTTTTACGCCAAAAGAAGTGGGCAAATGCATGTCCGGAATTTTTTCTAATTGGGAATGGTCTACATATAACAATTACTTAAAACAATTTGAATTACCTGAAAACAAAAATATAAAAGATTTTTCTAAAGGTATGAAAGTAAAATTAGCTTTTTCCGTTGCCCTTTCCCACAGAGCTGAATTTTTAATTCTGGATGAAGCTACTAGTGGTCTTGATCCAATTATACGTGATGATATCCTTGATATTTTGATTGATTTTGTTCAAAATGAAAATCACTCTGTATTAGTATCATCTCACATAACAAGTGATTTAGAAAAAATTGCAGACTATATTACTTTTCTCCACAAAGGGAAAATAGTTTTTAGCTACCTGAAAGATGATCTTATAGATAATTACGGTATCATTAGTTGTGGAGCATCTACATTTGATATATTTGACCAAGCTGAAATTGTTGCCTACCGTAAAGAAGATTACCAATATAAAATTCTCGTTAAAGACAGAAAAAGCATTGCACAAAAATACTCAAACGCAATTATCGAACCTGCAACCATTGAAGAAATTATGCTATTTTATGTAAAGGGGGAATTACAATGAAGGGCTTACTGACTAAAGATTTTTTAACGTTAAAGAAAAAATATGGTATTGTAAGAGTAATTATAGATCTTGCCATTATAATTACTCTCATGATTGTTCTTGAAAGTGCAGCTCCCATTTATATATGTTTCCTTCTTCTTCCTCTTGAAATTACTTCTATGATAATTTCGTTGACCACTTGTGATGAAGAATGGAGATGGGATAAATTTGCAATATCTTTACCAATTACTAAAACATCCATTGTAAAAAGCAGATATCTCTTATCGGGGATTTTGTCTTTTATCGGTTTAATAATATCTATTTTGGTAAATACAATATCTTATTTTTGTTTTCCCAAATACAAATATGGATTTTATCTTTTTATAGCTTTTGCTTCATTTGCTGTTATACTCTTATTTTTAGCCTTTATATTACCATCAACCTATTCTTTAGGAGTCAATGCAGGATTTGCCATTATGATAGTATTACTAGCAATACTCTTAGTATTAGGATTTTGGTCCAAATTAACTAATAATTCGATTATGTGGTTTGTAGTTGACAACTTTGAGTTTTGTACTTTTATTGGTTTTCTTTCTTCCATAGCAATATACATATTGTCATATATTCTTTCAATAAATTTCTTCAAGAAAAAGCATATTTAATTTTAGAGGAAATCAGATAACACAATTTATATCGGTGCTGTCACATCAATGATTAAAAAATTATAGATGTGTCCAGCACCTTTCTGTTTCCCCATTTTTCAAAAAAAGAACGCACTTTAGAAAACACATTTTATCCCAAAAGATTCTCCCTTAAAATTTGATTTTAACCTCTTAAAATCAGGCAGTTTGTTTTAGTTGGAATAAATGCTATCCAGTTCTTTCAATCTGGATTTTCTGATATATTTTATTGATGTTATATCCAATTAACACCAGGATACTCTGTGCGGCGATGTTTGCCTTTCCACGGTACAGACAGTGTCTCCTCTTTGATGTTTGCAAAGTTGCCTCTACCATTAGAGCAAGATTCGCCCAAGTAACTCAAAACCCACTTTGTGTTTTTTCGCTACTGGGCAATCTTGATGGGGATTCCGCTTCCCCATTCCCTCGGTTTCTTACACAGCAAGCTGTGTTTTTCGGCTTCTATATAGAATATAGTCGCAGCGTGATGGTTCCTATCACGAGAAAGGATAAAACATGGCAAGACCAAAAAAGCAAAAGGAACTGAAACGAAACCATCACATCATGCTCCGTCTCAACGATACGGAATATGATATTGTCACAGAAAATGCCCAAACAGCAAATCTGTCTGTGGCGGAATATGCACGTAAACAAGTGATGAACCAGCGTATTACAATGAAATATGAGGTAGTGGCTGATGTGCCGGAACTGAAAAAACTGATTTCTGAATTTGGAAAGATAGGCAGTAACCTGAACCAGATTGCAAAATATTTTAATCAGGGTGGAATCCATTCACAGGAAATGAGGGCAGCAATTAACCAGTGTATTACTGAACTTTATGAAATGAAATATAAAGTGACCAAAATGGCGGGGAATTTTCATGGCGATACTGAAACACATAGCGAGTAAAAATGCCGATTATGGAGAAGCTCAGCGGTATTTAATTTTTCAATATGATGAATCCACAAAGAAACCGCTGCTTGATGAGAACGGACACCTGCAACCTCGTGAAGAATATTATCTGGACGGAATCAACTGTAATCCCTTTACCTTTGATACGGAATGCATCGAACTAAATGCAGCTTACCATAAAAACCAAAATTATAATGAAATTAAATCGCACCATTATATTCTCAGCTTTGATCCGAATGACAAGGATGAGCATGGATTAACAGGAGAACGTGCCCAACAGTTAGGTCTGGAATATGCAAAAAAGAATTTTCCCGGACATCAGGCTCTCGTCTGCACACATACAGATGGACACAATGGAAGTGGCAATATTCATGTACATATTGTAATCAACAGCCTGCGGAAATTTGATGTAGAACGTCAGGACTTTATGGAACATCCTTGTGATTCCCTTGCAGGAAACAAACATCATTTGACAAAAAAATATCTGATTCATCTCAAGCAGGAAGTGATGAATATGTGCCGCCGGGAAAATCTGAATCAAGTGGATTTGCTGACTCCTGCCGAAAGGAAAATCACAGAAAAAGAATATTGGGCAAATCGCAGAGGGCAGGAAAAACTTGATAAGCAAAATCAACGTATGATTGCCGATGGCGTCACTCCCCGTAATACTAAATTCCAGACACAGAAACAATTTTTACGGAACTCCATTGATAGTGCCGTTTCATCAGCGCATACTCTGGAAGAATTTCAAAAGATTCTTTCTGAAAAGTATGGGATACTTATAAAAGAAAGCAGAGGACGATTCAGTTATCTCCATCCGGAACGTACTAAACCGATTACCGGAAGAAATCTGGGAACCCATTATGAAAAGAATTATCTTCTGCAGGCAATAGAAAATAATGTAAAATGTCACGATAAAGAGGTTGTAACTCCCGTTCCGAAAGCAGCCATGCCTGCACCGGAAATGTATGCTGCTCAAAATAGTTCCATTCCACATGAAACTGCGTTTGCCATTCTTTTTATAAAATCAGATTTACATTTGGTTACGGATTTGCAAAACTGTGTAAAAGCTCAGCAGAATGCCGCCTACGCCAGAAAAGTAAAACTGTCCAATCTGAAAGAAATGGCAAAAACGGTATCCTATGTTCAGGAACATGGTTACGATTCTCTTGATGATCTGGAAACTTCCTTTTCATCTGTAAAAGAGCATACAGACACTTTCCGAAAAAATCTAAAATCAACGGAAAGAGACTTGCGGGAAATCAACGAACAGATTCACTACACAGGACAGTACCTTGCAAATAAAACTGTCTATACTAAATTTTGTAAGAGTAAAAACAAGGGGGCTTTCCGTAAAGAGCATTCCGCTGAAATTGCACTTTATGAAACTGCCCGGAAATTCCTGAAGGAGAAATCCGGCAATGGAAAACTCCCTTCTATGAAATTGCTGAAAGAAAAGAAAGAAGAATTGTTAAAACAGAAAAAGTCAGCCCAAGAGCAGTATCAATATTATCGAGATTATCAAAAAGAATTGAATACGGTTCGTTCTAATATAAATTCTATTCTAGGAAAAGAATATCCTCACCAAAAAACTCATACACAAGAACAGACTCTCACGTAATATTGGAATTATACAATGCTTTCAGATACCTTGTTTCAAATGAGTTGCTCTTGATAATTCAGGTATAATATGGTATGTTGATTGAAAGAAATATGAGAGAAGGATAGAATTACATGAATATTGATCTGAATAAAGTACAAAGATTTTTAGACTGGCTCAAAACACAGCTCTATTTAGATACGTTGGTTGTAAACGCAAGCAAACGAGTTGTAAAACGTGGACAAGTATATCGTTGCAATTTCGGTATGGGTATCGGAAGTGAAATGCAAAAAGAACGACCTGCTGTTATTGTACAAAATAGCATCGGAAATTTAAAATCTGGGAATACTATCGTGATTCCCATTACACATGATACAAGCACTTTACCTTGTGTTGCTGTCATTACCACACAATATGAAGCAGATGGTACAACTACCAAACTGGACGGACAGGCAAATGCCTCAAATATCATGTGTGTAAGTAAATCCCGTTTGGGTACATATATCTGTGATTTACCTGCCAGTGATATGAAGAAAGTTGACGAAGCTCTTGCAAAAACAATGGGGCTGATTGGTTACTATGCAGACTTAAATAAAAAGCTGTCTGATAAACTTACATATATTTCCAAAATTAAAGCAGAACGAAATACTGCACAAGATACATTAAAAGAAATTTATTCTGTTTTGGGTCTTGAAGAAACAGGCGATACAACCGAATTACTGGATTATTTAAAAAAGCATATTGACACAAAACAATAAATCATGTACTATATAAGTACAAAGAAATCCCTTTCCGGTGTGTTGGGGACATTACCAAATTTTCAAAGGAAAGGGACTCAGGGTGAGTTCCTTTTTGCTACATATTTTATTTTTAATTAACATATAATAAGAACACAAAGTAGCTTTGGATCGGATATCCAAAGTTTTACCGGAGAAGGGAATCCGTTGAACGGTTTTCCCTTCTCTGTTTTTATAAAACGTTACAACCTTTATTTCCGTCTGCGCTCCATATCTTCCGCCACTGCCATCTGCGGTACTTCCTTTCCGCTTCGTTTTGCAATCTCTGCCTGTTTTTGGCGTAGCTTTACCAATACCGATGTCCTGGTCTTTTTCTTTTTCGGAGGCATATTGTTCCGTCTGCCGTCAATCATATTGTAGTTTTGTTCTTCACTGATTTCCGAACTGCGGAGATATTCCCCATTTTCCATATACTTCTGCCAGTTTTCAAGCGGCGGCTTTTCCTCTGGCTTCTGCACAGGCTTTGGCGGGTGCAGATACTCTCTGATCTGCTGCTTTGCGTTCTCATCAAAGCCGTTCCGGTTATCCTCCGCCACAATTTTCCCTTCTGCATCCAGTATCACATAGGCAGCATTCCTGCCGTATTCCATATGTTCCATAAGGAAAAATTTCCTGCCGTCTATAATCAGGGTGTCCAGCACCAGCCAGCTTCCTGCTTTGCCTTCAATATGAAAATTCGTAGTTTCAAAGGAAAGCAGCGCCCCGGATGAGCCAATGCGGATAAAACCTGCAATAACGGTAAAACCTTCTTTTTCTACATAGTAAGCGGTAATCTCGCCCTCCCGGTTCAAAACCAGAACATCACTGACACTGAGGGAATGACCGTCAAAGTTTTTCGGTACTTTCTTTTGCAGGCGTTCTCTTATGTTTTCGGGAGTATCCTGCCGCTGCATTTTGCCAAAATACACCTCCCTGTAATGTTCGTACCGCACCTGAATCCCGCTTTGCCGCAGTTTTTCATAAGACCGGAAACGCATCTGTCTCGTCTCCGGTCCGTTTTTTAACTGATATACCGCAAACTGGTTTATATCCATTCCTCATCCTCCAAAAGTTCTGTCAAATACGGGGTTAAATCCATTTTGGAAAATTCTTCCTCTGTCAGATGTTCCATCTTCTCCAATGTCCCCTTTACAAGAGTAGTCATCTCTGTATCATGCTTCAAAAACGGAAGTATCTTTTCCATCTCTTCCTTCGTCTGTTCGCAAGTATCCTCCTGACAAATCGCCATAAGAAGGCATTCATCCTGTTCAAATTTTTTCATCATAATTCCGGTTCTCCTTTTCTGCGTCCCTGTGTTTTCTGTCCTGTCTCCTGCGCTTTCAGCTTCGCCTGCCGTTCCCTGAGTGCCTGTAAGACAGACTGTTTCGTCCCTTTACCCTCGGCTGTCTGTATGTCCGCTTTCGGTGCTTTTTCAGCCGTTTTCTCCGGCTCCAAAGGCTTTTCTTTTTCCGGTTCCGTCAGTTCCTTCTCTTTCCATTTATCTAAAATTTTCTCCATATCCACGATAGCCTGCTGTACCAGTGGACTGTCCCGGTAATGCGGGATTTCATTGATAAATTCCGTCTGCATTTTTCCCGCCGTCATCAGTTCATATGTCCCGTCATAGATACTGCCGTCCTCCAGACGGAAACCAATCCCTTTGATCCCGTTCATCCGGTCTGCCGGGATGGTCTGGTACAGTTCTGCCGCTTCCTGAAGGCTCAAATCTTCATGGTATTCTCCAAGAATGTGAAACTCTGTACACTCTGCCACATAAAAGCTAATTCTGGGTTCCGCTTCTTTTCCATCAGAAGCAGATAAGGAATGTCTCGCTTCTTCTATCTCTTCCTGTGCCGCTTTTTCTGTTTTCTCCTGCAGTTCTTCACAGTCTATACGTGTACAGTCCTCCAACGCATAACCCTCTTCTGCAAGAAGATCCCCCGCAGCTTCCTCGATTGTCATATCATCGCTGTCCTCATAAATGCCGCCGTCTATCTCCCGGTAATCCATACCATAAAATGTATAATCATAACCGCCTTCTGTATCCTGGATAAACAAAAATCGGTCTTCCACCTGATATGCAAGTTCTGTTTCCTGACCGGACAACTCCTGTGTATCATTTTGTTCCATCTCCGGTTCCCGGTTCATCTCCTGCCCTGCTTTACGGAACATATTTACAAATCCATCCAATACTGCCGGATGGCTGTTTACAATATAATCTGCATTCAAGTCTGTTCCCCTGCTGACATTCTCCGGTATCTGAATCGTTTCTGCCCATGTTTTATTGTCTCTGGAATATCTGCCGTCATAAGAATGCTTCTGTATCGTGTTTGCAAGCACAAATGAAATTCTCTCTGCACCATATGCCTCCAATACCTTTTCTGCAGTTCCCTGTGCAAGATGCATCCCATCAAAATTTTCCTTAATTGCTTCTTCAATGGCATTTTTACAGTCTAAATTCAGCTTTCTGGAATCCAGATAATCATCCGCAGCGCCATGTTCCATCGCATAGGATAAGGTGTGAGGATAAACGGGCGGATAATTTTTCTCCAAAGATGTACCCTGTTCACTCTCCGGGTGTTCCGGTTCCCACGTCATCTCTTTTTCCGCAAGATACTCCTGAATTGCTTCCATTGCACCCTTATCAAAGCCATTTTCCAATTCCTGCGCCACCAGTTCGCCGTCTGCATTGACAATAACAGCCGCAACCGAATCACCATATTCATTGTTTTTCATAAGATAAAATATCTCATCCTTGATTTCCCGTACATCAGCGGTATGCCAAAGACCGTCATGCTGCTCAATCTCAATTCCGGAAGTATCCAGTGTTACAGCGGAATCTTCTCTTTTATGGTTCATTTTTACTTCATGCTGACGCTGCGGGATAAAGTCCGGTAATTCTGCAAATCCCATACTGTCCACATAATATGCCTTTGCACTGCCCCCGTTTGTCAGAACAACTACATCACTGACAGAAAGGGAATGTCCCTCATATCCTGCCGGATGGCTGATATTAAACCGTTCATACAGTCCCTCTAAAGTTTCTCCTCCTGACAGCTTTCCTCCATAGACCAGACGGTAATCCTCTGCATTTATTTTTAAATTATGGGTAGTCACAAAATCCATTCCCATAAAACGGTAATCCCTTCCTTTTTCAGAATCACCAAGCTGATAAATGGCATACCGCTCTTCCTTACCGGACAGATATAGATTTTCATTTGCCCGTCCGATGGCATTTTCCATTTTTTCCTGTTCTATGTTCAGGTCTATGGCATTCATTTTTTCCTGATACTCCGCAAGTGTCACCATCTCGCCTGTGAAATTCAGTTCATCTCCAAGCCGGAAATATCCCTGTTCTGGGAGGGAAAGCGGAACTGCTGTGAGAATGGTTGCGGCATGATTGACCATTACCTGTTTTTCTACGGTAAGCGGATAACCGGGATCATAATCTGCCCCTCGTAGTTCATAGCGGTGCAATCCCTCCGGGACAGCTTCCCCGGTTACACGCTCATTTATAAAAAGTGCCGGGACATCAAACAATTCTACTTCCTGATACTTTTGTTCTTTTTCCGGCATTCCGCTTTCTTCTCTGACTGTTTCTCTCCTGTGGTACTTCTCCCACACTGCCCTTTCTATCCCGAAAAGACCGTCATGCGTATCAAGCTCCCCTTCGTCATCCAGTATTGCCTCCGTATCATCCGGATACAGGGCGAATATCTCAAAGCCTTCCTGAAACAATTCATGTGCCCTTTCCCTTTCAACTGGAAGCATTCCCTTATTCTGATAGCCATAACGATGCAGTTCCGTCATTCCCACCATGCCATCAGGGAGAAACTCTATTTCTTTTTGTATATCCCGGCAGATCTCTGTGGCGGAACGAAGATCCGGAATCTCCTTTGCCTCTGCCAGTTTCTGGATAAGTTTCTCCGTTTCCTCTGCGTTATCAAACTTATACGCATAATTGACAAGTAGATTCCGTTCCTCACTGCTAAAAAGCGTCCGTTCCTGTTCTGCCCTGTCTATCAGTATTTCTGCCTGCTTCATGGCAGACAGTGACAGTTCCGGTTCTTCCCGCATAAGCCGCTGTATCACTTCTGTCATGCTGTCAATAAAAGAACCTGCCGTTTTCCGTATCGTATCCATCGAGGTACGCAGTTCTTTCATATCCATGCTGCTGCTCCATCCGGCAATGTAAGGAAAAGAATAATCCGAAGTATCCAAACCAAAATACTGGCAGACTGTATAGGCAACACTTTCCGCTTCTACTTCCTTTGTCATCTGGTTCTTTTTCTCTCCCTGTTCTTCCATAAAATCCCGGTCATGCAGCATCGCATGGGTAACCTCATGGATGCCTGTTTTCATTGTCTGACTCTCGCTCATACCGTTTTGGATAACAATTTCTTTCTCCGTATTACTGTAATATCCCTTTGCCCCACTGCTGATTTCATCGAAACGTACAGGCACAGGAGACACTTCCTGCACCGCTTTCATAAAAACTTTAAAGTTTTCGACACTCCCCATCAGTTCCGGCGTCTCCAGTTCCGGAAGCGGCTCTCCATCCGTCTGTGAGATGTCAAAGACACTGGCCACACGAAACCGTGGAATCACAATTTCCACCTCTTCTGTTTCCGGCTGTCCGTCAAACCGCAGCACAGGTTCCTGTGTTTCCGGATCAATCTTTTCCACTTCCTGCTTCTCCCGGATAGGTGCAGGTGCGATAATCTGGATTGCCTTCTCCCCTCGCCGCACCTGCCGCTTGAACTTCTTCTGCCATGCCTGATACCCGGCTACCAGTGTGGCGTCTGGTTTCTGCATGGCAATCAAAAGTGTATTGTTAAAACTATAATTATGGAATTGGGACATGGTTCGGAGATATTCTGTATACATTTCTGATGTAAACAGTTCTTTCACTCCCTGTTCCAGCTGTTCTGTGATTTCTTTCATCTGCAGTTCCCTTTTTTCTGCCATAAATCTCCTTTCCAAAAATCCCGTCTCCGATTTGATTTTTCGGGACGGGATTCTCTGCTCTTTATTTTGATTTTCTTTATAACTGTTGTTCTTTTTTCTTTGCGGTATGTTTCCAATTCTTCGCCTCATGGGAAAGCCGTTCTTGTGCCTGCTTCAGCTTTCCAAGCACTGACGGTTTCTGTACACTGTCTGCGGTATGGGAAAGCTCTGATACCCTCCCTGCCATCGTGACTGCACATCTCGGACTATCTGCCACCGCCGCTATATCTTCCCCCATGCCAAGTGCTTCGGATGTTCCTTTTTCATCCATGTTCAGCAGGGAATTTAATTCTGCCAGACGTTCCATTTTTTCTGTCAGTTCCGCCTCTTTCGGAAATGGCTTTTCCACCTCCTCCTGTGCTGTGGCAAGCTGACTTAACAGATTCTCCATTTTCTGTTCTGCTTCTGTCAGACGTTTTTCTATCCCGGTCAGGGCATTACTAATACGCTGCAGGTTGCCCAGAACATCCTTTCCAATCTCAATCTGATAACTGCACTGCCGTTTTATTGTCAGTTTATAGGTCTGGTAAAAGCTGTCATAAGATGCATTTAAGGAAAAGCCATGAAATTCCCCAATCTGCCCATTGCTTTTTACTGCTTTTAACCCGGCACAGGCAGCAAGGATTGCGGTTCCTGCCTCCTTCCTGTCTGTGTACGTCTTTCCTCCAATCATCATTGAAAAATTGTCTTTTTCCTTCTCTTCCAGAATCGGCTTTACTGCCTCCCTGTCCGCCCGAAGCCCTGCAATCTGCTCTTTTTGTGCGGCAATCTGTACCGGATAATTTTTAGCAATGTCTGTCTCCAGACGGTATTTCTGGCTGGTATGGTTCGCTTTCATCAGTTTTAATTTACTGACCTGAATATCCAAATCCATTTTTTCACGGATATACGGATTTCCTGTTGCAAGTGCCTTAATTTCCGCATAAGAAAGCGCCGCATCATCCACATCCTCACAGGCACGCACAGGGGATTTGCTTGTCATGATCTGGCTGATAAATTTCTGCTTGTTCTCCAAAATCTGCCACATATAAGCATCAAATGTATTTTCCGTAACATAACGGAATATCTTTACCTTCTCATTCTGGTTACCCTGACGAAGGATACGTCCCTCCTGCTGTAGGCTAAGTACCCAGCGCCTTGCCATATTGCTATGGTAGGTTTCCAAATACTCGCCCCCGAACCGTACTTACAACTCTCACTGTATACGGCTCTCCATTTATAAACTCAATTTAACTGTCCACAGTGTAATTTCTTATGACATTCTCTACACAAAGCTATTGTTTTGCGATTTCTCGCTATCATAAGAGCTTCCCAAAAAGTTTTACCTTGTAAATCTTTAAGCCGATGAACATGATGAATTTCTATGGGAGTATTAGTTTTTCCGCATAGCTCACATTCTCTGGCTTTTATTCTGTCGATTAGCTTTGTACTGCTGAAATATTTGATTGTATTTGGAACTAAGTCTGCATTAGATTGGAATGCTTTTTTCTGCCGTTTAAAACCCTCGTTATAAAACACTCGCATTTTCTCAACTCCTTTGGAATTACGGAACTTTACAGCAAAATCTTTTCCTGCTCTGAATTTTCCGATTACTTTTGAAATTGATGTTCTGTATTTTGTGCCGTAGGTTTTGTACATACTGTATTCCATAATATACTTGTAGCTGTTGATGATTGAGCTGTTATTGGCTATACAGTAATAATTGTAAAAACCTCGTATCATACTGTTGTAGTAGTCGAGTATTTCCAGATCATCACAGTTTTTCAATCTGTATATTGCCTTGGGTTTCCAAATTTCTTTTCCATTATGGTAGATTAACTTCATAGCACCTGTATCAATCAAGTGTTTCCTGATTGTATCACTTGAAACTTCCAGTACAATTCTGCCCGTGTAATTACGAACGAGCTTGCCTGTTTTATCTCTCTTGGTTAGATTGCTATGCCGTACTCTGATTTCATAACTGAGAAATTTCGCACTTTTTTGGGCATTGGTAATCAGCGTTTTCTCTTCTGATAGCTCCAACTGTAATTGTTCTTTGAGAAAATTCTTAAAATCTTCTTTTATTTTCTTACAATCCTCTTTCGAACCGATAACTCCGCACAGCCAATCATCAGCATATCTGACATAGACCAGCCTTATTTCTCTGATACCCGGACGGAGCCTGTTCTTCTTTTACATAGTAAGAATTTCCAATCGGAAGATCCGCTGTAAATATCGCTGTCCCATCCTCACCTGTGACTGCCTTTTCAATCAGAGAACCTTTCTTCACAACCACAATGCCGTCTGCGTTTACAATATCATTTCCGGCATACAAACCGAAAATACCGCCATCCAAAGGTTTTTCTGTATCCTTATCTTTCTTTACCACGGATACTTTTGCTTTCTGTCTGTCATTGATAAAAGTAGTCTCTGAAAATACCGCTTCTGCATTCTGCCCTGCATAAGATAACGTCACTGTCTTTTCTTCTTTTGCGTTATAAAAGTTTTCTGGTGCCTGCATTTCCTTCACAATATAAGTTCCGAGATGGAGATTTTTTAATACTGCCGCACCGTTATCTCCCGTTACCAGATGCTCTTTTACCAGCTCGCCTTTCTTATATACCTGTGCCCCATAAGCGGTCATTATATCCTCTCCTGCATATACAGAATAAACAGCACCTTTTTGTCGGCGTTTCTCATAGCGGAACACAATGCCTTTCTCGCTTAAATCTGCACCCGTCAATACCTGTCCCTCTTTATATACAGTGAGCTCTCCAAGCTGTTCTTTATCCGGAACAGTTACAGAAGTAGACTGATTTGCTACAAGTTTCACATTATATGCGGATGTATTGATACGATACCCGGTTGGTGCCGTAATCTCTTTTAAATATACCGTATCTTGTGTTTTCACAATTTCCACAGAGGCCGTACCGTTCTTATCTGTCTTTGGCATCTCCTTGATAAGCTGTGTACAGTTTTTATCTTTATAAATGCCGAACACTGCACCGGACAGTTTCGCATCCTCTTTTTCAGAATCTACTTTTACAACCTGAACTTTTGCAAGTTCCAGCCATGTAACCTGAAAAGAAGCCGTAGTTTCTTCCTCTATTCCCTCTCCAAAAACCAGTGCCAGATTTTGCGTATCGGAACCTGTGGTAATTTTATAAGCAGAATAATCCTTTGTTATGCTTCCTTTCATCTTTGCAGACCAGTTTTGTCCCACATCTTCCGTCTGGGTCAACGGCGCTGAAAGAAAAAACGTTGTACCTCCTTTTACTACAACATCTGCCCCTGCATTGCTGATTTTTCCTGTGGATACGTTATGAAACTTTACGCCCTTTGGCAGTTTCATGGTAATGGACTGTCTGCTGTCTGCCTGAAACGTTACTTCTTTTGTTCTCTGGATATTTCCATCTACATAAGCAGTTACTTTGTCATCTGAAAATGCCATAGCCGCATCCGGGATTTCCGGCTGGCTGACCGCATAACTATATAATTCTTTTGCCAATGCGATTCCGGTATCATTCGCCCCATAAAAAGCATCTTCACTTCCCTCTGCATAGGATGCCGCAAGATGTGTCACGACAAATCTTTTTCCGGCTGAAAAATCGGGATATTTCTTATCAAAAAAACAATCCTCTCCGCTTGCATTTGTCCCATAATAACACACTTTGGACAATTCTTTGCCGTCTCCCAGTTTTGTAATTTCATATACTCCGCTGCCCGGTCCCGGCTTTGACGGCTGGATGCAGTATGCGGTTGCCGTCACGCTTCCAAACTTTACGGTAAACGGACAAGTCAGGTAGGAACCCAGACCATAGTCTGCATAATAATACCAGCCGCCGGAACTTACCTCTACCTGTGATGAACGCAGCATTTTAGGATTGTATGCAGTAAAAGTAACCGTTTCTCCTTCCTCCAATGCCAAAAGGTCCACATTCCCTGCAATCATATGGTTTTTAAACTGTTCCATAACATCTAAAAGTTTCAGGCCACTTTCCTCATCATAAGTGTCCTGCCCTTTTAATGCTTCTAATGCCTGATTCAGTTCTGTTTCCGAAAGTTTTTTCTTATGCGAGTCCGTCTCGCCTTCCTCTGCATCCTCTCCCCCGGTCTGATCATTTCCGTCAGAATCCTGTGCATTTTTCTCTTTATGGATTTCCGCTGACGGCTCTCTTACCACAATATTTCTTTGCACATGATAAGACGGATGACCACTGACAGGCTCTACAAAATACACTGCATGATACGTATCTGCTTTATTTCCATCAAATGCCTGTCCATTCTGGTTCTTTGCCTCGTGGTACGTGACCTTTACTTTTTCCGGATGAATCTTCATTCCTGAGAAATCACTTTTCACGTCAAAACCCGTTCCTGCTTCTACTTCATAATCTTCCGCCGTTACAATCTCATCTTCAGCAAGGGCACCCTTTACTTTTTCCATGTCAGGATATTCTGCTTCGTAAGCCGCTGGCTCCGCTTCTGCCGCATAAGTGGTAACTGGCTGCATAATAGAAGAAATGATTGTCAATGCCGAGAGAAATCCCGATACGATTCTCTTTGATTTCCCTTTCATTCGCTAAGTACCTCTCTTTCTTTGTTTTTTGCCATTCTAATACTGTCCTGTTTCAAAAATTTTTCCTAAGTTCCCATATCTCTTTACCTCCTTTTTTACTTGTACTGCCCATAACAGTACATGAATACAGGGAACTTCCCTAAGCGGAACTTCCCTGCATGGTATCTACTGTTATACAGCCCGTAACCGGACTGTTTTTTTATTGAGCGTTTTTCCTGTTCTCATCCTGAACCCGTTCCCTGCTCCGGTTTTCTTTCCGCAGCGTTTTCTCCGAAAGGGTGGGCAGAATGCCCACTCCATGCCGGGTATCTATTCAGGCAGGCTATGAAATTATCAAGGTACATATAAAGGGATTTTTGAAATAAGAAAATACCCTCTCACTAATCGCAGGCTGGAGAGGGTAAAAATTGACCGTTTATAGAAATTTTTTGTTATATGGATTTCAAAGAATTGTCAGTGTGTTTTCTATCGCAACAAACACCAGCATTATTAAAGAGAATTGTTAAAACAACACTAGCGTATTTGATACAAAAAACGGGAGAGAACTGCATAAAAAACAATTCTCTCCCGTAATCATTATTCACATTAATTTTTAATTAGCCCAATCAAGATATGTAGAATCAACCAATATACCTCTACTTTCCTTAAATGTGTCTACCAATGTACATTCTTTAGTATTCAGTCTCTTTTTTACATTCATTATATGAATATAACGTATTAAGATAATTATGGTATTTTATAGAATCAGTTTCTATTTCACCAACATCTATTCCATGAAGAATCGTAATATACATTTCAAGCATGGCACAATTACTATATAGTCTATCCGTATCATTATCATACACAACACAAAGAAAAGGTTCTAATGCATATCTGCTATGAAAATACAAATAGAAACTATGGCTTATTTCATTGTCTTTAACTATATAAATATCTGACACATTTAAATTTTTAATTGGTAAAGTTTCCAACGTGGCACGTGTTATAGCGTCCATCTTTTGTATGGATACTTTTTGATATAAAACAAATTTTTTCATAAGAATTTCAAGAACATCTCTTGTTTTCTTATACGGTTTTACAATGCTGTTATTATATTCTCGTTTTAAGTCATTTATAAACGATTCTGTCTCTGGATTTATTAAAACTTTTTTACACATCAACCCATCCACCTATTTCATTAAATTTAATCCAATAATCTTCGTTGTAAAAATAGCATCGGAGATTATTTGTTGAAATATATACACTTTCTTCAGTGTCAGGAATCACGCAAGTACCTATTGAACGATATCCTTGTGTTGCAGATAATCCATCAATAAGAAAACCTTTACTATAATATTGTGAATCACCTACAATATATAGGTTATCAGCCCTTAACGCTTGAACCGCATTAGAACCTTGCCAACGAATATAAATCGTATATAAGGTAGGAATTCCACCAGTTCTTCCACTCAGGACACATGTTACCGTTGTAAAGCCACTACGAAGTTGCCCTGAATAGTTACCGTTTTCATCCAAAAACAGACGTCCATCAAATGTCGTAGAAGGTCCATCGAGAGACATTATATCAGCATTCGTATTTGTCTCTATGTCGGAAGCAAATACTGTTTCAAAATTTATCGACAACAACAAACAACAAGCCAAAAATATGCTCATTACTTTTCTAATTTTTTTCATATCCATCTTTATATGGTTTTTATTAAATCTGAACATTATCGCTACCTCCAATCGTAGAATTATCAGTTGTTATTCTTTACAT
>ULOG01025653.1_pt1 | contig 17784 bp, 18 predicted proteins | sample 1952401 | NCBI WGS metagenome assembly ULOG01 (sample SAMEA4835598, study PRJEB28245) | human gut metagenome | biome: gut microbiome; material: fecal sample | place: Denmark | collected 2008
TTAAGATATTCCGAGGCCGCAGAAATTTCTCCATGATCTAACATCGTAGACAAAGTAAAAAGATAACCACGGAATTCATGTGTCATTTTCCGTTGAGCAGCATAGGAATCGCTAAGGGCCTGCATGCCGGCAGCCTGTGCATCGGTACGCTGCCTTGCGACAGCAAGAGCTTCGCGAGTTTGTGCGGTACTTTCGATATTGTCGAATAGAAATAGAGCAACGACATCCACCACGCACATAACAAACAGACAGAATGTCCAAGAACTGTTTTCGGAAGATGAGGTCTGAAGAATGAGCAAAACAAACAGCGTGCATAAGGGGAAAAATGTTGCGAACGGAACCCAAACACGCGGCTTTCCAAGCTCCTTTAGCGGGGCGTGAAAGCGGTTAATGAGGGCAACTATTATGCCAAGAACACCTAAACGAATAAAGCAAAAAAGAATATACAGAGGAGCGTTGTTTAGATATTCTGCGCGTGTCATGTGAGTAATGCGTAGCAACAAGGTTTCCATCAAAGAACTAATGGAATATATAGCGGCATACGATGTGACGACAGTAAACAAACGACGATCCCAACGACCATAATAGAGCGTGACATTCATTCCGTACAGAATGACAATTTCCATAAGAAAAACAAAAGGACCATTTAATTGAATACTGCTGGGAAACACGTTTGTGGCGACTGTAGCAATAAGTGCCCATAAAAGCCAGTATCCCCAAAACAAGCGGGAGTTGTGGCGGCGCACGAAAAAGGCATTCATAAAGAACATGTATAACAACATCTGGATGCTGTTCAGTAAAGAACTTAGCAGATAAACCATTCTTATGTGCGACCTTTCCATTCCAAGTATTTTGACTTTATAGCTCTGTAATTATGAAGACTCAAGGGGAGCATTTCACCTGTTGTTAAGGTGGCACCAGACGTTTGGAGAGAAGAAAGATAGTTCATATTTACAAGATAACTGTTATGAATTCGTAAAAAACCTTCGTCACACAACTTGTCTTCCATACTCCGAAGTGGCATACGAACCTTCAAGGTTTTGGGCGGAGTATCGCTTATATGCAGAATCGCGGCACGTCCGTCTGTTTCTGCGTAAACAAGCTGATCCAGAAAAACGGAGGTACTTTCACCCTCACAAAAAACATTTATTGTACGATTTTTGCTTTGGCAGGCTGCCAGAGCCTTGCTAAAGTAATCTGGCAATTTCACTTTTAGTTGCAGCTTGGGCAGGAAGCGGAAGGCGTTTACCTCGTAGCCCTCAGCTGCGTATTCGCCATAATTTGTTACAAAAATCAGAATGAAGCTTTTGCTTATGCTTCGCATCTTACGGGCCAATGACAGACCGTTGATGTCACCCATATCGATGTCCAAGAAAATCAAGTCGGATGTTTCGATTACGGATTTATCTATTGTACGAGGATCATCGAGGGTCGTGATTTTCATGTAGCGGCGATCAAATTCAGGCAGCAAAGTAATCTGCTGTGAAAGAAAATCAGCAAATGTGCGGTCATCATCGCAAATCAGAATATGCAGCATATTTTCTCCTGCTTTTGTTAAAATTTCCTTGTCTAATCGTGTACCCAAAATAGCGCACCTCGCATTTCCTGTCAATATGTAAAAATCGAAATCGGACAAATCGACTGATTATAATGATAATATACGAATTATTGTCCGCAGTCAACCTGTACACTATATATGTATAGGAGGCTGATACAGTTGGTTATCGACTTTTCGGATAGACTTCGCGAGCTTCGCCTTGAAAAAGGCTACTCTCAGGCAACATTATCCCAAAAGATTACGAATCTGGGGCAGCCCCTGAGCGAAGCTGCCTTGGCAAAGTATGAGAGCGGGCGTACGATTCCAAACTTGCAGGTGGCGGCATATCTGGCGGATTATTTTGGAATCTCAATAGATTATTTGGCCTGTGGTGAAAAAGCATCGGTTCTTAGTACAGAAGGCTTAAAAGAAGAACAAATAAGACTTCTTGTGGAACTCATAGGTGCGTTGCAAAAGCAAAACCAAGCGCGTTATACGGCCACGAAGACACAGCCTACGCAGGAACAGCAGGAACTGGTCTTTCGATTAATTGAACAATTTTTAAAATAACTGTAAGAAGCGGGTGCGTTAGCATCCGCTTCTTGCAGTTATACCACTTTTTTTGCAGTTTTGCCGTTTAATTGGAAATCGAGAAAAAGGTATGGTAGAGTGTAAACAACAAAGGCAGTAATGCCTTTTGGATATTATAAAGTATCGGTGCACAGGTGCTTTACGATATTCGCAAATTGTAAATTTAAGGAGGTACATCAAATGACTATGTCTTTCAAGAAAAGTCGCCTTTTCAAGCTGTTTGCGGTGGTAGCACTGGTAGCTATCATGGCCATTGGCGCTGCGCTGCCGTCTTACGCATCAAGCACGGACACGACGTTCTACTTTACAACAGCAGGTGGATCAGGTGAAGCGTTTATTAATCCTGCTCGCGCGAAGGAAAACACAAGCTCGATTTACTGCTGGATTCAGAGCTCTACAAATTCGTCAGTAAAGACTGCAAGAGTGAACGCGCGTGGTGGCCGTAGTCAAACCCCTGACACTACATGGTCAATCTGCAATTCTTCTTTGAGTAACGGAAGAACAATGCAGGTAGGAACGAGTTACTTCATTTACAATAATGTGAAAGAAGCTGGCTACAAATATGCAACGCTGAGTTTCTCGTCTACTTGGTCTTCAACCTTCCACGGCTTGTGGAGCCCGGACAGCGTTTACCAGAGTGGCGTAGCACAGATCTGATACATTATACAATTAGCAGAAGCTATATTGCCGGGTGCGGTTGAAACCGCACCCGGCATAAATAGGTTGAAAGGACATGATTATGAAAAAATATCGCGGTAGTATTATTGCATTGACCGTGCTTCTTGCGGGGTGTTCGGCAGCAACACCCGGCGAATCGACAGTAAGCATTTCTGAGTCAAATTCGCTGGCGCCAGAAAGCATATCTTCGAGTGAAAGCGAAAATTTGAGTGTATCACAGAAAAATTCAGATGAGAATTGTTATACCATAGAAGAAATTTTAAATGGTGCAATGGACGATGCGACGGATCAAAATGGGGAAAAAATATATACTAAGGAAGGACTTCAAGCATATCGCGACAGTTTTCGCAATATAATGGATGATGGATACTTATTTGAGGGGGTAGGCACAACATTTGAGGATTCGGGCATTACGTTTACTCTGCAAGACGTCTGGTATGAAAAAACAACAGACAATATGCAAGAAAATTACTACGAATTGAGGTCGGACATAAAAGATCCGATTTACATTTATATGACTTTGCAGGCAGAAAATACAGATACAGCGGAACATATAGTCTACATCAATGATGGCATACTAATAGCATTTCCGAAAACAGAGATTGAACAGGGAGCTGAAATGACTTATCAGGATCATGTTACAGATCCGATTCCGAATAATCATGATTATGCAGTATGCCGGTTGGCTGCGGGGGAAAAAGAAACCTATACAATCGCCTTTGAGGCAGAGTCCGCATTTGCAACCTATAAGCCACTATATCTTAAGTGGCAGTGCTTTCCAAAAGAGGAATTTGGTGATGTACATGAAGTTGTGGTAAAGCTTCCTATGCTTGAAAGCAGGTGAGCCCTTTGAGAGAACTTCTGAAACTTGATTTTCAGCGGCAGTTTAATGGGATTATGTTTAAGATTGCGGTTGGAGTATGCGCGGTATTTGGTATCTGGGATTTGGTGCTGAATGTGCAGGCGCACAATGCGAATATGGAAGCCCTGCAGACACAAACGATTGCTTACAGCTATCCGTCTTCTGTTTATAACTCATGCATCTCAGCAGATGGACTTTATCTTCCTTCAATATTGCTGTTTTCGCTATTTCCGCTGATAGCCACACTGCCGGCAGGAATATCGATGGCTACGGATATTAAGAATGGATATATAAAAAATCTGAGAGTTCGGAAAGAACAGAAAAAAGTGATCTTGTCGAGGTACATCTCTATTTTTGTGGGAGCATTTCTGCTGGTAATGGCAGCTACCTTTGGACAAATGGTATTCAGCATGATGTTTCTTCCGACAATAGCCCCTGAAATTGCATCCTATACATTCCCGATGATGGCTGTGGGGCAGGTGGGGCATTCATTTTATGCAGTACACCCGTTTTGGTACTTGCTTTTGTATAATCTGTATGATGCAGTTTATTTGGCGGGAATAGCAACGCTGGCACTTCCATTTGGATGGTATACAGGAAACCCATTTATCGCGCTTATAGGCCCAACTGCGGTATTTTATTTTACCGGGTTCTTGTTTAATACCTTTAGTGCTTCCCAATGGGAGCCAAGCTGTATCTTGCCGCCGTACTCTGACGTTTATCTGTCTCTGCCGATTATGATAATTGAACTTTGCGGTCTGCTGGCGATTTCGGTTCTACTAGCAGTGACCTGCGCGGTGAAGAAACATGATGTATTTTAGAATGCTTCGACTGGAAGTTGCGACAAATCGAAAAAGATTATTACTTCTGTTTTCTATAAGTGTAGGAATTGCGTTTGTAATGTGCGTGTCGTTCTACTCATGGTATTATAAAAAAGCTCTAGTGGAAGATAGAATCATTCCATCCTTTTGGGACCAGCTTGTTTATTTTTATCGCGGTATTCCGCCGTTTACACCAAGTTGGCAGGAATCTTTCGAAATGCCAATTGCGTATTTGATTACGAACTTAGTGCTTTTATTTGCGTTGGGGAACACGACGGCATCGGTGTTCGAACCATATGGATATGAAATATTCACGCGTATTCCCAATCGTTCGGTTTGGTGGTTGGCACATTGCTTGATGGCAGTTATAGCAGCAATAGTTGAGCAAACCGCTATAATAGGTACAATAATGGTATTTTGCCTTGCTGTGGGAGGGCCATTTGCAATTTGTGATTACAGGGGATTGGCAATTCCAGAGCTTGTTTCGTGGCCAGGAACCGGCTATATGCAAGTACTTTCATTGTTGCTATCGCCTGTGCTGGCAGCTATAGCACTTGCATTATTACAATTGCTTTTGGAGCTTGTAGCCGGTGATACGCTTGGATTGATTTTTGCGATAGCTTTTGTAGTATCAGGGGCTTTTTTAGATGAACCCATACTGTTTTGCGGGCACGCAATGATGCAGCGATTGTCCGCATTTACAGGAGATGGAATCACCATGAAGCAAACGACATTATGGACGGGAGTTATTTCTGCGCTCAGTATTATTGTAGGTGCGAGGCATTTGTCGAAAAAAGATTTGATAAGATGAGGATTCACTTATGATAGTAGAATTGAAAAATGTGACAAAAACAATAAATGACGTAACGGTATTGAAAGATATATCGCTGACGCTTGAGTCTGGAACTATCTATGGCTTAAAAGGAAAAAATGGTTGCGGAAAGACCATGCTGATGCGTATGATGGCTGGACTTATTTATCCCACCGAAGGCACAGTCAGCATAGATGGTGAAATTTTACACCGGGATATCGCAGCACCTAGAAGTATTGGAGTTTTAATAGAGAATCCGGCATTTCTTCCGGGATACACGGGACAGCGGAATCTTGAACTGCTGTCAGGTTTGATGGGCAGAGCAGACAAAACGCAAATTACAAAAACGATGAGCCGTATGGGACTTAATCCCAATGATAAGCGAACCTATCGGAAATACTCACTGGGAATGAAGCAACGCTTGGGCATTGCCTGTGCATTGATGGAATGTCCGGATGTGATTCTGCTGGACGAACCAATTAACGCAATTGATGAAAAAGGAGTCCCGAAAATTTGGGAAGCCCTACAAGAAGAAAAACAACGCGGCGCATTAATTGTGATAGCTTGTCATGATACAGAAGAATTAGAAAGTCTTGCAGATCAGATTATAACAATAGAGGAGGGAAAGATATGTGGCATCTCTTCGCAAATCGAAAGAAACTCATAGTTGGAATCATAGTTGGCGTAATGGCAATCGTAATATTTGCGTGGCGATATATAGCGGTTAATAAGGCGTGCCCACCAGCTCAGGTTGAGCAATATAGTCTTGGCGATACTGTTTTGCATAATGGCGTGGAGTACACTTTGACTGACTACAAAGTGCTGTCCCAAGATGAGTTTTGCGACGAATACGAAATTGATCCTATTCATGTGAAAGCAAGCGGTCAGGAATCTAAAATCATTGTTTTTACGATGTACGCAAAAAATGTCTCGGATCATAATGTGAATGTTGATTTTGCGGGACAGATGCTGCTACAAATGGGAGACTATTTGTGCAGCTATATGTGTTACATTCCATTATATCCATTACTTAATGGAGAAAAGCCATCTGCCGGAGTGATGTTGCCTGGTCATGATATCGAACTGACGATTCCTTATCAAATTTTGGAGATGCCCTGGAGTACACAAGAGTTTGCAAAGCTGGAAACGGAACGTACACAGATTGTATTCTCGCTATATCCGGTGAAAAAGACAATCGTGCTTAACGAAGGATGATATCTTATAAAATGCTTCAACAGCAGCACTGCAAAGTGACGACATTGTTACTTTGCGGCGCTGCTGTTGGTCTAAGGGGCGAAAAGTAAATAAGGTTACATATTAGTGAAAAATGATTGCTATCACTTGAGCATTGTTTGAATATTGTTTGGCGAAAAGCAAATCAAACAATGTTCAAATGGTATTCATTGACTTGTGGTGGTAATTGATTTATAATATAGAAAAAGCATGGAGGCTGTGAAGTGTATACGTCAGATAATAATCCGTTTAATCTATTGGCAAAATTGCTGGCATTAACTTTAAAGAAAAAGCCTGTTGAAGTTCAGCCTCTAGAAAGCAAAGAAGATAAAAGATGTTTTGATAAAGCAATTGCGGTTTTAGAACCCTACCAAGATGAAATGTCTGAAGCAGCCACAATTGGTGTTACTTCGCAAACATCGGATGCTATTATAGAGCAGTGCAAAAAGTTTCCCTTTGACGTTCTCTACAAAATTTTGCTCGTGCTAGATAATTACTTTACTTGGGAACAGATTTCAGAAGAGTTTGACGAAGAAGTTCGATTTCAAGCTTTAAATACAAATATCGAAGAAACGGGACTTAGAATACTCCCGAATATACCGTCGCCACGAACAGAATTTGAAGGACGTGTGAGACAAACAGCAGACTCCTTTAGCGAATCGTTAAATAGTGATTTTAGAAATTGCTATTATATTGAAGAAAAAAATCTACAAATAAACGGTATACAATATGAGTTAGAGAATGTTATTTATCAAGTGGAACACAGAAATAGAAATCGAGAACAACTATTAGTGGCGTATTCACCGCTGACTAGCTTACAAATGGAGGATGTGCTGAAGATTAATTGTTTTAGCCGAGAAGATGAACATGGACTGGCACATAATTTCTTTTCGATTGACGAATTAAAGGAAGAAAAGTTGTGCTTTGAAGCATACAAGAATCTTTATCACCGAGCATGTGCGATGGATGCAGACATCGTAATGGGACCAGAGATGCTTTGCCCACAGTCATTATATGAAGTTGACGATTTTGGCTATAATACATACTTGCACCAGTGGTCGAAAGAAAAAAGGAAACTGCACGAACGAGCACCTGCATTGATATTGACACCTTCTTTTTGGAAAGATGGGAGGAATACTGTTAGGGCTTTTGACCGAAGGGGAAAACTTTTACTTGAACAGGATAAGCAATGTCCGTTTACGTATTCGAAAAAGATTACCGACACTGGCAAAGAAAAATATCAAGAGAATTTAGAGAATCGTATTTATCGAGTAGTAATTCTACACATTCCATATTGGGGAAGAATAGCGTTCCCAATATGTAAGGACTTTTTGACACCAGCTTATCAAGACTTATTGATTCGTGTACTGCATGCCACATTAATCCTTTGCCCATCGTATAGCGTTGGATCTGCGAATTTTGAATTGGCTTTATCGGCAGGAGTACAGTTTCAAGCAACAACTTTGTGGGGAAATAGCTGCTCAGCCTTATATCCCTGTGAAAATACAGGTTATACAGGTGCGATACGCTTACCGAATATCGGACATGAAGCACTTACAGTACGCTTTGAACTGGAGTGCGAAGGAAAGTGCTCGGAAAAATGTGCGTTCCTTATTCAAGTTCCGTTGAATTGCGCGGGGGAGAGTCGAAGACAAGACATTGGAGCCAAATGCACGCATTTATTAAATGATTTGTAAATGGGAGGATTTCTATTAATGGAAAAATATAGAGAAAAACTTCTTCCAAATTATGATATGGAGACGGCCATATTAGAAAAAGACGAAAATCGTGTTACAACTTACGCACGAACGGTAACGAAATATGCTATTAACTTGTATAGGCAAAAAAACTATAGTGCGTTAGAAAATTGGATGGAAACAGAAAAACTTAATAGCACTTATTGTTTGGAAATAATAAAGAAGGACGCACCGGTTCAATATAGTGCAGGGTTCTTAGCAGGAGTACTAAAAGTTGTGGAAGTTATTGTTAAAGAAAACTATAAGCAACTTAATATTGGAGAATGTTTGAAAACTATAGAATGGGAGAACATTCCACATGTGGCGCAAATTTTAGAAGTGATTTATAAGAACCCAAGAATACAACATGCACGGCTTGCAGAAATGATTGACATCAGTTCAGCAACCTTGACAGGGATAATGAAGCGAATGACAGATGCGGGAATGGTGGAATTTATTCGTTCTGGTAAATTTAAGTATTATATTTTAACACGCGTAGGAACAACATATTATTTGCAAAATAGAACAATATTGGAACAAAATGTTATACTTAATACGAAAGCCTTTGAAAAAGATAGGATTTTCGCTATCGAAGAACCATTACACATAAAAGTTACGTGGATTAATGATTCTACAAAAAAACACTTGACAAGTGGCAGAAAAATCATGAGAGACAGTGGGCTAAGCTCCGTTCGGATTGATAATGAAAATATCTCAAACTATGTAAAATGCGTTTTGGGAAATATATAAGGAGGCATATACTGTGAAAGAATATCCTACTTCTTCGATAGAGTTTTTTGAGCATGCGGATGGTAAAATTTATGATGTTTGTCAAGCTTATTATTTGCACTATCTAAAACCGTCTACAACATCAGAGGAAGCAGCAAAGAAATTACGAGAATTTTATGAGGCTTGTGGATTTATACAAAGTGACCAAACATTGAAAATAGAAACTATAACTTCTCCGAATGTGTTTCAAGAGTTGATGGATACCAATCGAGTGATTATAGAAAAAATAGTTGATAATTTAATAAAACAAAATGTTGGTGAAGATGAATTTTATAATTTGCTGTGGGAGCAGATGCAAAACGAAGTTCTTTTCCCATCGGAAGATTCTATAGTGGCGTTTATGATTCAGCTATTGTTTGATCCCCAATTGCCATATTATCACTTGCCTCCAGTAGAGATGATGGACGATGACGATTACATGGAATCGATTCAGAGAATAAAGGTAGACTATCAAAAGGCATTGTTTGCAATAAATTATGGGTATGCTCAAAAGACGCAAATGGCAGAACAGATATTAAATATAGCTACAGAAATTGAATCTTCACAAGATAGAATAGTTTTTGTTGCTAATATATTGGGGTATTACAAAAATCAAATAGACAATTTGGAAAACGAAATAGATCAGTTGAAAAATCAAATAAATAATGCAGAAGAAAATAAGAAAAATGAAACTACAGTATAAAACGCAAAATAACTGTGCGAATTTTAAAAAGATAGAAATTCTATGAGAATCAAAAGCAAGTGAAACGAATAACCAACCAAAAAAGAATAAATAAAAAAATTGGTCTCAATTGTTGCTTTTAAGGGATTCAAAGCGTATAAAGTAATAAAATGGCATGAGAGGAGGCGCAAGGATGCCAACCAGTAATGTTGTGATATACGCTCGATACAGCAGCGACAACCAGCGTGAAGAATCCATCGAGGGTCAGTTGCGCGAGTGCAGAGCCTATGCCGAACGCAACGATATGAAGATCATCGGCAGTTATATTGACCGTGCATTGTCAGCAAAAACGGACGCGCGACCGCAGTTCCAGAAGATGATCCAGGACAGCAACGCCCACAGGTTCCAATTCGTCCTTGTGTGGAAACTGGATCGATTTTCCCGCAACCGCTTTGACTCCGCATACTACAAGCGCGCACTTTCCAAGAACAACGTCAAGGTGATTTCCGCAACGGAGCCCATCTCCAACACGCCGGAGGGAATCATGCTGGAAAGTATGTTGGAGGGCATGGCGGAGTATTATTCGGCTGAACTGGCGGAGAAAGTGACGCGTGGCCATACGGACAATGCGCTGAAATGCAAGTTCAATGGCGGTTCTGTGCCGCTGGGCTACCGCATCAACGAGGAACGCCACTACGAGCCTGACCCAGTGATGAGCCCCATTGTTCGAGAGGTGTTCGAGCGCTACGCCGGGGGAGAATCCATCAAGGAACTCTGTGTGGGTATGAACGCTCGCGGCATACGAACCGGCTACGGCAGAAAGTTTGTGAAAAGCAGCTTCCAAAATATGCTGCGGAACCGCCGTTATCTGGGTGAGTACCGCTACCGGGATATTGTCACGGAAAACGCATTCCCGGCGCTGATCGACCAAGAGACATTTGACAAGGTGCAGGCTCGTATGAAAGCAAATAAAAAAGCGCCTGCCAGATCGAAGAGTGACGAAGACTTCATTCTGACAGGCAAGTTGGTATGCGGCAACTGCGGTGCGCTGATGGTGGGCGACAGTGGTACAAGCCATACCGGTGCAACCTACTACTATTATAAATGTGGGCATCGCAAGCGCAAAGAGGGCGAGCGATGCCGCATGAAAGCATTCCGCAAAGAACTGATTGAATCGTTTGTAGTCAAGCGTGCGCTTGGGTATGTGTTGCAAGACAGTGTGATTGCGATGCTGGCGGATGCCCTTGTGGAAAATCAAAAGCGAGAAAACACGCACTTGCCCGCGCTGCAAGAAGAACTGAAAAAGGTCAACAAGAAAATTGACAACATTGCCGCGGCGATAGAAGAGGGCATCATCACCCAAACGACGAAAGAGCGCCTGACCACATTGGAAGCCCAGCGCGATGAACTGCAAATCAGCATCTTTGAGGAAGAAACCTCTCATCCCAAGCTGACAAAAGAGTACGTTGTACAGTGGCTGGAATCATTCAAGCAGCGCGACTTGCGGGACCCTAAGGTACAGAGGCAAGTAATTGAGTGCTTCGTGAACACAGTATATGTCTTTGAGGACAAAATAATTGTAAACTTAAACCTCCGCGATGGGGACAAGCCCATCGCGCTTTCTAAAGAGAATGGTTCGGATATTGAAACCTTCGGGTCACCAAAAAATGCTCCCCAGCTTAGGCTGGGGAGTTTTTTTGGTGCTTCCGTGCGAGGAATCGAACAGGACGGTCGCCCGCAGGCGGCAAAAAACAATCCTGCGGATTGTTTTTTAGTCCGCGGGAGATGGACGCACGGGTCACCAGAAAGCTCAACTTCGCAAGAGGTTGAGCTTTTTTCTTTTTATTATACATGTTAAGGAGTAGAGGAGTGCAGGAATCGAAAAGCCCGGGCTCCGCGTCTGTGTACCGCGGGGCAAAAACAGCCCTGCGGGCTGTTTTTAGGGCGGGGGAGATTCCCGCACGGCGCGAACGTAGAGGGAGTAGAGTAAAGCAACGCGGGGGTTAGTAGGGCGTAAAGGCGAAGGTACGCGGGCGGATATGGAATCCGCCCCTATGGTGTGAAAGGGAAGGGGGCGATAGAGATACAGTGGAGGGCCGGGCATGCCCGGCCCCTACTGGGCGGTTAAAGGAAAGCAGTCGACAACAGGTAGGAATTCCTCCGGCGCTGCGGCGCCACCTCCCTTTGACAATGGAGGCAGAGGGGGCGGGCGCGGCTTGCTCCGATAGGATGCAGCACAGACACCTTGCATGAAAATGCAGGGTGTTTTTTATTGCGAATCTCCCGAAAACCCGAAAACCGTCGCCCTTGCCCTTGCATAATTTCGCTGCAGGCCTTATAATATACTATAAGTGTTATTATAAGGAGGGGTGTGCCACGGCGCAGACCAAACCACAAAAACAGGTGCTGGGCATACTGGGCGGGCTGGGGCCTGCGGCCAGCTGTTACCTGTACCAAATGCTGATCGACCACACCCCGGCCAGCTGCGATCAGGACCACATCGACATTGTTATTTCGTCGCGGGCATCGACGCCCGACCGCACGGCGTTCATCATGGGCAAAAGCAAGGATGACCCCTTTGCCGTGATGGAGCAGGACGGTTTCAGCCTGGTACACTACGGTGCCACAGTGCTGGCGATACCCTGCAACACAGCGCATTATTTTTACGACCGCCTGGCTGAGGCGCTGCCGGTACCGGTGCTGAATATGCCCCGGCTGACCGTGGCCGACGCCAAGGCGGCGGGCTGCACGAAGCTGGGCATCCTGGCGACGGACGGCACGCTGGCGGCGGAAACCTACCAGCTGGCCTGCCAGGCGCAGGACATCGACTGGGCGGTACCGTCGGAGGAACACCAGCAGGAAGTCATGTCGGTGATTTACGACGACATCAAGCAGGGCAAGCGTGCCGATATGGCAAAGTTCGGCGCGGCGGTACACGACCTGAAAAAGCAGGGCTGCGATATGGCGGTTCTGGGCTGCACCGAGTTGAGCCTGGTCAAGCGGGACGAGCACCTGGGCAAGTTTTTTATTGACAGCACCGAGGTACTGTGCCGCCACGCGCTGGAAGCGTGCGGAGTGGAACCGGTGGGGTTCTAAAGGCGCGAGGAGGCGGCCAGAGGACTGGCCGCCCTACGAAGCGGCGAAACCGCCCGGGCGCGTGTGGCTGCAGTGAACGGGCAAAGCCCTTTCGCCCTCGCGGCTCGGCCATCGCCCTTGTAAGGGCAGGCTTTTGCGGGCTTCGCCCGAATGCCCAGAATATAAAATTCAGCATAAACGCAAAAAACACACCAAAAACGGTTTGTTTATATAAGGAGAGAAATCACAAATGGATCAGAAAAAATTTTACATCACTACGCCGATCTATTACCCCAGCGATAAGCTGCATATCGGCCACACCTACTGCACCGTTGCCACCGACGCTATGGCACGCTATAAGCGCTTGCAGGGCTATAACGTCAAGTTCCTGACCGGCACCGATGAGCACGGCCAGAAGATTGAGCTGAAAGCCAAAGAAGCAGGCGTCACCCCGCAGCAGTTCGTCGACAACATCGTCGAAGGCCCCAAGGGCGTCAAGGATCTGTGGAAGCTCATGAACATCAGTTATGACCGGTTCATCCGCACCACCGACGACTACCACGTTGCCGCCATCCAGAAAATCTTCAAAAAGATGTACGAGAAGGGTGACATTTATAAGGGCAAGTACGTCGGCAAGTACTGCACCCCCTGCGAGAGCTTCTGGACCGAGAGCCAGCTCGTCAACGGCTGCTGCCCCGACTGCGGCCGCCCCGTTGTCGACGCCGAGGAGGAGGCGTATTTCTTCCGTCTGTCCAAGTATGCCGACCGCGTGCGCGACCTGCTGGTCAACACCGACTTCCTGCTGCCGCGCTCCCGCGTCAACGAGATGGTACACAACTTCATCGACCCGGGCCTTGAGGATCTGTGCGTTTCCCGCACCAGTTTCAAGTGGGGCATCCCGGTCGATTTCGACCCCAAGCATGTCGTCTACGTCTGGATCGACGCGCTGTTCAACTACACCACGGCGCTGGGCTTCATGAATGACAAGTACCCCGACAGTGATTACGAGACCTTCTGGCCTGCTGACGTGCATTTTATCGGCAAGGAAATCGTCCGCTTCCACTCCATCATCTGGCCTGCCATGCTGATGAGTATGGATATGCCCTTGCCCAAGCACGTTTACGGCCACGGCTGGCTGCTGCTGGACGGCGGCAAAATGTCCAAGTCCAAGGGCAACGTGGTTGACCCCTACCTGCTGGCCGAGCGTTACAGCGCCGACGCGCTGCGCTACTTCCTGCTGCGCGACTTCCCGTTCGGTTCGGACGGCAACTTCTCCAACGAACTGCTCATCAACCGCATCAACATGGACCTGGCCAATGACCTCGGCAACCTGTTGAGCCGCACCACCGCCATGGCCGACAAGTACTTTGGCGGCGAGCTGCCTGCCGAGCAGGCTGAAGGCCCCGAGGATGCTGCCCTGATCGAGAAGGCCACCGCCCTGCGCGCCCGCTATGAGGCCGACATGGAGGCCTATGCCTTCCAGAATGCGCTGGCTGATGTGTTCGAGGTCATCGACAACGCAAACAAGTATATCGACGCCACGGCACCGTGGGTGCTGGCCAAGAGTGAGGAATCCAAGCCCCGTCTGGCCCGCGTGCTGTACAATCTGGCCGAAACGCTGCGCATCTGCACCGTGCTGCTGCAGCCGTTCATGCCCGACACCTGCGAGAAGATTTTTGCCCAGCTGAATGTTGCCGCCGACGGCAAGACGTGGGACAGCGCCGCCGTCTTCGGAACCCTGCCTGCCAACGCCACCCTGCACAAGGGCGAGAACATCTTCCCCCGCATTGACGCCGCAAAGGAGCTGGCTGAGCTGGAGGCCCTGGAGGCTGCCCAGAAGGCCGCCGCCCAGGCTGCCAACGCACCTGCCGAGGAGCCGAAGAAAGAGGAGGCTGCCGCTGCTTCTGCGGAGCTTATCGGTGAGCATGAGGAAGAAATCACCTTCGATGACTTCTGCAAGGTTGAGCTGCGCGTGGCCGAGGTCCGCGCCTGCGAGCGCATGAAGGAGAGCAAGAAGCTCCTGCACCTGACCGTGTTCGACGGCGAGCGCGAGCGCTGCATCCTGTCTGGCATTGCCAAGTGGTTTGCGCCCGAGGATCTGATTGGCAAGAAGATCGGCATTGTCGCCAACCTGGCCCCCCGCCCGATGATGAAGGGCAAGTATGTCAGCGAGGGTATGATTTTTGCCGCTGACACCGATGTGGACGGCGGCTGCGCCATCGCGTTCTTCCCGGACAGCACCCCCGCCGGCGCGCGCATCCACTAAGGCGGTGCTATGCAAAAATCTAAGTTAGACCAATTTTTCTCCATCCCGGCGGCGGCCGTTTTGATGGCCGTTGTCTGCAATGTGCTGTGGGGGTCGGCGTTCCCCTTCATCAAGCTGGGCTACCGCCTGTTTGCGATTGATTCCGCCGATACGGCGTCGATTTTGTGCTTCGCGGGTGTCCGTTTTATGATGGGCGCGGCGCTGGTCTGGCTGGCCGGTCTGGCGCTGAACCGCCGCCCGCTGCCGATGCCGCACGGCAAAACGCTGGCTTCGGCCTGCGGGCTGGGCCTGTGGCAGACCGCTGCACAGTATTTCTTCTACTACTCCGCCGTGGCGCTGCTGACCGGCGCGATGGGCGGTATTTTGAACAGCACCCAGAGCTTTATGGGTGTGATCCTGGCGCACTTTTTGTACGGCAAGGCCGACCGGATGACCCCGCGCAAGGCGCTGGGCTGTGCGCTTGGCTTTGGCGGTGTTTTGATTGCCACGCTGGGCAACCACGGCAGCGGCAGCGCAAAGGGGATGGCGTTCATGCTGATTGCCTCCGCAATCTTTGCATCGGCCGGGCCGTGGAACAAGGCCGTGACCCAGTATGCAGACAGCTTTTCGGTCTGTGTGCTGAACCTCGGTGTTGGTGGTCTGGTGCTGGCTGTGATGGGCTTTGCCATGGGCGGCGGCCTCCACCCCGAGAGCGCCGCAGGTATCCCAGTGCTGCTGTTTTTGGCGTTTATCTCCGGTGCGGGGTATGTGATTTGGGCGCTGCTGATGAAAAACAACCCGGTCTCCCGCATTGCGGTATTCGGTCTGATCATTCCGGTCATGAATGTACTGCTGTCGGCGCTGCTGAACGGCGAGCCGCTGTTTGAGTGGAACTACCTCGCCGCGCTGCTGCTGGTCTGCATAGGCATTTATCTGGTCAACCGCGCCCCGCAGGAGGCCAAGGCATGACAAACATTTTTGACACCCACGCGCACTATTCCTCGCGCCAGTTTGACGCTGACCGCGCCGCACTGTTGACTGCTCTGCCTGCGGGCGGCGCGGTGGGCGTGCTGGAATGTGCCACCCACTCCGGCGATGCCGCCCGCGTGCTGGAACTGACGCACAGTGCACCGTACTTCCACGCAGCCATCGGCATCCACCCGGAGAGCCTGATCGAGGAGGACGCCGCCACGGTGGCCGTTTATCACGGCGATTGGCGTGCCGAGCTGGCCGCCATGCGCCCGCTGTTTGAAGATAAGTCGGTCGCAGCGGTGGGGGAAATCGGTCTCGACCACCACTGGCCGGTGCCCCGGCAGGAGCAGTACGACCTGTTTGAGGCACAATTACAACTTGCGAAAGAGCTGGATTTGCCGGTGTCGGTCCACGACCGCGAGGCCCACGCCGAAATGTACGAGCTGCTGCGCAAATATAAGCCGCGCGGCGCACTGCACTGTTACAGCGGCAGCGCCGACGACGCGGCCTGGCTGGTGGAACAGGGTATGTACCTGGGCTTTGGCGGCGCTGTGACCTACAAAGGGGCCAAGCGTGCGGCCAAGGTGCTGGCCGCCATCCCGCACGAGCAGGCGCTGCTGGAAACCGACTGCCCCTACATGGCTCCCGAGCCGGTGCGCGGCACCCGCAACGACAGCCGCAACATTGCCCACGTGGCGGCGTACATCGGTACGATCTGGAACATGGACGCCCAGGCTGTGCTGGACCAGACCGCCCAAAACGCCAGGGCTTGCTTTGGCGTGTAAAATGCTGTAATATACAGATGTATATTGAATAAAAAATTCAGGAGTGACTTACCATGAAAGCACGTATCCCTAAACATCGCGAATTTATCATTGATTTCCCGCAGGATATGGATCAGGCCAAGGCTGACGAGGGCTGGAACAAGCTGAACGAGATCGTGGAGGAGTACAAGAAGGCCCACAACGGCCAGAGCGTTTACTCCGCGACCTTTATTGAGGACTGCGAGCCTGCTGTGAAGAAGCTGCAGGAAGAGTACGGCTTCAACTACACCATTCAGGAAATCAAGTAATTTGCACCGGCGGACAACTGCGTCCGCCGGTTTTTGGTTATGGCAAAGGGGGAGGCAAGAATGCAAAAGACCGTGATACGCCCGGCGGGGGAGGGGGATATCCCCGCCATCATTGCGCTGTACCGCGAGCTGGACGCCGCCATGGTGGATCTGCAGCCGGAGTTTTTCTGCGAGGCCCCGCGGGAAGAAGCGGAGATCAGCAGCGCCGTCAAGGCGCAGGACGCGGATTTTCTGCTGGCTGAGCAGGACGGCACACCGGTGGGCTTTGCGCTTGTCACCTACGCCGGGTGGACGCCCGCGTACAGCTGCGTGCTGCCCCACCGCTACGCCCGGCTGGAAGATCTGGTCGTCGGCAAGGCTTACCGTGGCCGGGGCATCGGCGGCGAACTGCTGGCCGCCGCCAAGCGCTGGGCCCGGAACCGGCGGCTGGAATGCGTAGAGCTGAATGTTTTAGCCCAGAATGAAAGCGCTGTAAAACTCTACGAGTCGCAGGATTTTGTCGAAGCAACGAAAGTTATGCGGTGTATGCTGTGAAAACCGCTCTGTAGGGGCCGGGCATGCCCGGCCCGCAGGTTTACGGTTGCACCCCTTTCGCGGTTGATTTGCAGGGCGGGGCTTGACCCCTTTGCGGGGCGTCGGGGACGCCGCCCCCTATAGGCATAACCCGCAAAGTTTCTCACTCCCGCAAATGGGCACGGCGG
>ULOG01010374.1_pt1 | contig 16524 bp, 10 predicted proteins | sample 1952401 | NCBI WGS metagenome assembly ULOG01 (sample SAMEA4835598, study PRJEB28245) | human gut metagenome | biome: gut microbiome; material: fecal sample | place: Denmark | collected 2008
GGTAGCCGAGGAACAGGAAATCGTTTCCGAGCCTGTAATTGAAGAACCCGCAGCAGCCGAGTCTGCTGCTGAATCCAAAGGCGGAAGCGCGGTGGATGTTTCCGCGTCCATTATCAGCAATTTTGCCAAAATGTTTACGCGCGAGCATAAAAAAGAAGATGTGCCCGAAGTGCCGGAGGAAAGCGATGCCGAACCGGTAACGGCTCTCGGCAACGGCGGCAAAACTATTGAAGGTGTTGTTGCCGATGTAATTCGCGGTATTATCGGAAAAGAAGTTTCGGAAAACTGGCGCCGCGGTGCCGATTATGATGCCTATGCCCGGGAAGAGATTTGCCGCCAGACCAACCAGTGGCTTAACGCCAATCTTCCGGCTATCGTTGAACGTACCGTTAAACAAGAAATTGAACGAGTGATGGCAAAGGTCGGCAGCGAGCAATAGTTTATTGTGCCGTCCTCTAAAAAATTATGCCCCCAAGTTTACCTTGAGGGCTTTTTGCAGTCTTAGATGTTAATACAAAAATGGAATTTTTTACAATGCTGGAAAAAAACTATAATCCTAAAGATTTTGAAGAGAAAATTTATTCTGACTGGGAACGGGATAATGATTTCAAACCCGATATGCGGAGCGACAAGGATGCTTTTTGCGTCGTTATTCCGCCGCCTAACGTTACCGGTGTCCTCCATATGGGACATGCTCTTGACGATACCTTGCAGGATATTTTGATTCGTTATAACCGTATGCAGGGAAAAAAGGTTCTTTGGCAGCCGGGGATGGACCATGCCGGTATTGCAACCCAGATGGTGGTTGAGCGCAATCTGGCCAAGGAAGGCATTACCCGTCACGACCTTGGCCGGGAGAAGTTTATCGAGACCGTCTGGAAATGGAAAGAGCAGTCCGGCGGAACCATTTGCAAACAGCTGCGCCGCCTGGGTGCCTCCTGCGATTGGAGCCGCGAGCGTTTTACCATGGATGAGGGCTTGAGCCGTGCGGTTCGCAAAATCTTCGTTAATCTATACAAAGACGGTTTGATTTATAAGGCCAAAAAGCTGGTTAACTGGGATTCCAAATTTATGACGGCCGTTTCTGACCTTGAGGTGGTTCAAAAGGAAACCGTCGGCAAAATGTATTATTACAAATATCCGATTGAAAACGAACCCGGCCAGTTTATCCATATTGCCACCACCCGTCCGGAAACTATGTTTGGCGATACGGCTGTTGCAGTCAGCAAGGAAAACGAAAAATTAAAACATCTGATTGGCAAAAATGCCGTTTTGCCGATTGTTAACCGTCCGATTCCCATTGTCGGCGACGAACATGCCGACCCGGAAAAAGGTACCGGTGCCGTTAAGATTACGCCGGCGCATGACTTTAACGATTTTGAGGTCGGCAAACGTCATAACCTGCCGTTGATTAACATCTTGAATGAAGATGCAACCCTTAATGAAAATACGCCTTTCCCGGGAATGGACACTCAAACGGCTCGCGCTAAAACCATTGAAAAGCTGGAAGAGCTCGGCCTGATGGAAAAAATAGAGGACCATCCGATGGTTATTCCTTACGGTGACCGTTCCAATGTTGTTATTGAACCGATGCTGACTGACCAATGGTTTGTCGATGCGCCGACTTTGGCGCGCGAAGCCATCCGTGCGGTAGAGCAGGGCGAAATGGAGTTTGTCCCGAAATCCTACGAGAAGACTTATTTTGAATGGATGCGCAATATTCAGCCGTGGTGTATTTCCCGTCAGCTTTGGTGGGGTCACCAGATGCCGATTTGGTATGGACCCGATGGCGAAATTTTCTGTGAAGAAAACGTTGACGAGGCTCAGGCGGCTGCCGACAAGCATTACGGACGGCATGTCGAGCTTACGCGGGAGACCGATGTGTTGGATACATGGTTCTCTTCCGGTTTGTGGGCATTCTCTACCTTGGGCTGGCCTGATAAAACCGAGTTTTTGGATACGTTTTATCCGACATCGGTTCTCGTAACCGGATTTGACATCATCTTCTTCTGGGTTGCCCGGATGATGATGATGAGTATGTATATGATGAAGAAAGTTCCTTTCAAAAAATGCTACATCCATGGCCTGGTTCGCGATGAACAGGGGCGCAAAATGTCCAAATCTAAAGGAAACACGGTGGATCCCATGGAGACCATTGAAAAATACGGTGCCGACGCATTGCGTTTCTTTATGGCCGCAATGGAAACCCAGGGACGCGACATTAACATGAGCGAAAACCGAATTGCCGGTTATCGTAATTTTGCTACCAAACTTTGGAATGCGGCTCGTTTTGGCGAAATGAACGAGGCTGCAATGCCGCAGGGTTTTGAGCCGTCTTCGGTTAAGCACGCGGTTAACAAATGGATTATTGCCAAGGCACAGGAAGCTACCCGTGAAGTAACCGAAAATCTGAACAGTTATCGTTTTTCGGATGCTGCCAATGCGGTTTACCAGTTTGTCTGGGGGGCATTCTGCGATTGGTATATCGAAATGATTAAGCCGATTCTTTACGGTGAGAACGAGGCTGAAAAAGCGGAAACCCGTGCAGCCTTTGCCTGGGTACGTGACCGTATTTTAGTCATCTTGCATCCGTTTATGCCCTTTATCACCACGGAACTGTGGAACAATACGGCTCAGCGGGACGTTAAGTTGATTCATGCCCCGTGGCCTCAGGCGGAAAAAATTGATACTGCCGCTATGGAAGATATTGACTGGGCTATTGAACTGATTGGTGCTGTTCGTTCGCTGCGTGCTGAAATGAACCTGCCGGCCGGAGCCAAGCTGACGGTCTTCCTGAAGGACGCTAACGACGCCTCGTGCGCACATCTTAAGTCTTTCAACAATATTATTTGTTCTTTGGCTCGTTTGGAGAAGCTCGAATGTTTTGCTCCGGAGGCCGAAGTCAGCAAAGATATGGTTCAGGCCGTATTTCGCGAGGCGGTTATCTTGTTGCCGTTAAAGGGCGTTGTCGATTTTGCCGCCGAAAAAGAACGTCTGCAAAAAGAAATCGCCGCCTTGGATAAAAATCTTGAAGGTTATGCCCGTAAGCTGGGTAATCCGAGCTTTGTCGAGCGTGCGCCGGCTGCGGTGGTGGAAGAAGAAAAACGCCGTCAGTCCGAAGCACTGGAAAACAAGGCCAAGTTGCAGGAGGCTCTGCAGCGGATTGCCAACTTCTGAGGCAAACAATAAAAAAACTCCTCTGAATTTTGTTTCAGAGGAGTTTTTTTTGAAGAAGTTTACAAAACCTCGCCGTTTTCGTTGACCAGTATCGGAAAGCCGTCTTCATCCGTTGTTTTAAAAATCAGAGGTTCTTCCTGATAAATATAAATGTAATCTTTGGAAGAAAATATGATTTCACCGTTGCAATCAGCCGCATGCTTAAGCCCGTTCACATGGAAGATAAAGCCGTCGTTGTGGATGCTGACGTTGCAAATGCCCTGAATGATGAATTTTTTATTTTTGGCGTCAAACAGGGCCTCTTCAGGTTGTCCGTGCAGAGAAACTTTGTATATGTCTTGCGACCAGGTCGGTATGATACCGGCATATTTCAAATCCAACAGCAGATTTCCTGAAACGTCAAACAGACCATAGTCTTGTCCCGCTTTTACCCGAAAATATCTTGCCGGTTCCAAATCTTCTTCGGCAGGATGGGAAAAACGGAAATAAAGACGGGTACTGTCTTCTATTTCATCATAAGCGCAAGGGATGATTTCATTGCCGTGAAAATCGTAAATTCCGCATTTGTTGCCTTGCCAGATCTCAACATAATCGGCGCCGATTGGCCAAGGCTTCTTTCTTTCCTCAATATCAGATATTTTGATTTCAAATTTATCCAGGCATTTGTTGAGGATTGTGCCGAATTTGCTGTGATACAGACAATATTGCCGAATGTTGTCTTTCGTAAGAGCAATAATGTAGCCTTCGTTAAGCTCAATAACCTCATAACGGTCAAAGAGAAAAGGGACGATGTCTGTTTTGTCTCTTCTGATTACGCCGTATTTCTCGCTGAGCCGTTTCTTGACGATATACAGTTTGTAATCGGGGGCGGCAACACATTCTGCAAAGGTACTTTTCAGGGGCATTCCCTGTCTTTTGATTAGCTTTTCCATCTTGTCGGATTTTTAGAATTAATAATATTGCAGTCATGAACTCTCCTTTATTTGGAGAGTTCATGATAAATTTTTCGTAAACTGAATGCCTGTGTCTCAAATCCGTCCATAAAAATGTATTTATAAATTATCTTAAATACATTTACCCAGACGTTGAGCCCCAGCAAATTGATAAACAAACTCGGCATAACCGAAAGCTTGAGCATTTTAAAGTTTTTCTTCGTATTTCCTTTTTCCAGTTCCAGCATAATATTGTGATATTCCATAATATTAGCCAGAGCAAAAAGAAAAACCAAACAGCTGTGGGTGAAAATCATGCTTGTGGGCTGCTGAAGTATCAGCATATCAACCATAAATTCTCCCAAAACAATAAAAATGGCAACAAAATAAATGGCTCCGGCTAAAGATTTGCTGTTTACGTTAACAATTAAACGGAATTTCCAGCGTATGCCGATATAGGCGGTAACCAAATATATGCAGAGTGCAATGCCTGCTCCGTAAAGCAGTTTTGTCGTTCCGTGTTCCGCTGCGGCCCAGAAAAAGAAAACCGAGGCGCTGGCGCAAACGATGGAATAAAAAGCCGCCATCCCGTACTTGGGAACGATGCGGCAGCGGTAATTAACGGCCAATATCGGAAGCATTGCCGTTACGATTGCTGCAAAAGCTGCCATTGCTTTGAGGGATTCGCCGTAAGAAGGAGCAAGCAGCGTATAAACAAATATTGCCAAAGTCAGAGACAATAAATTTCCGCCGATAACCCCGAAGGTGATTTCCGTCATGAGTTTGAGTTTTTGCTGAAGTGTTAAAATAGTGACACATTCAGTTTTCCGGATATCCGGTGTTTTAAGTTTCATTTGTTCCATAATGATTAATATTAATAATTGTTGTTCGTTGCCGGACAATATAATACCAAATCTCCGCCTGCGCAAGAAGTTTTTGTCTAATAAAACTTCCCTTTTGTTCAAAAACTTGCTATACTGTCAAAAAACAGGAAGTGTAAAATGGAATTTGATAGTCAAAAAATATTGCATTATAACCAGCTGTTCAGCCGTTGGAAAAATGAGCTGTTTCCTCGTCGGGAATATGCTTATGAGAATGAATGCTGTTATGCTTTCGCGCATAAACTGGCGGCAAAGGCTAAAGAAAACGGCTTCACCCCGCTTAAGGCCTGGTGCCTGGAAAGCTCGTCCCGAACCTATCCTGAAGATACCCCGCTCAATTTTATTCGTGAGCCGAAAGGCAAATCGACGGTCAGCGTGATGCGTCCGACAGATGATCCGCTGACGTTTAAGGAATGCGGCTGGAGCAATTACCATGTGGCATTGGTGCTTGATGTTCCGGTTTACAAAGACAGTCCCAAAACCGAAAAACTGGTGTTTGATCCCATTGTCTTTGACGGAGTTGTAACCTTAAAGCAGTGGCAGACTCAGTTTAATGCCCGTGACTATCAGGTTGAACTCAGCGGCTGTGATGTCGCAGGAAAGGACCGAACAATATTAAATGGCGGCAGCGGCTATTGGCGGGCGCCTAATCCCGGAAATCTGGATATCCATGCAAACCGCCAGCTGGAAAACGTAAACTGTTCCGGCCGCGAGCAGAAAAACATTCGCTCGCAATTAGTGCTGCAAGCTCAGCGCAACAGCCGGAGTTTGAATGTTGCAAAGGCTTTTTCCGGAAGAACGGCCTGATAAATTCTTTTATTGCAGATAATGAAAAAAGCTGTTCTTGTGAAAGAACAGCTTTTGCCAAAGAAAATGATATAAAATTAACTCAAATTCCAACAGGTAAAAGAAGTTTAGGACAATATCATATTAACAATGTCAATTCATATCATAGTGGCTTGAAAAACTTTATCAGAAAATTTAATGGTATCAGTACAAAATATATTGAAAATTATCTTAACTGGTTTAAGTGGATTAAATCAAAGAATGACAATATGTTGCTGATAAAAGAATTTTTGTTTAACACATAAAAAAACAACCTCGGATTTCTCCAAGGCTGTCAAAACTTTATCTTTATTTTGAGATGTGTTTTATTTTCCAGATTTTAGCAAAACCCTTGCTTTTTCAAAAAATGTATTTTTGCCGAGTAAAAAAAGGATATAAAAGCAAATGCACCACCAAGGCATAAAATATATACCCAAAGGTCTTTTACAATTATAACCTGATGACCAAGTTCCTGAAAAAACAAGGTCACAAACATACATATTTGAGCAAGAACTGCTAATACGATAAAGATAGTTTCTTTTTTTCTTAAATTTCTCATATCTTTTAAAATTTAAAGTGTTTATATAATAATTAACATTGTTTTTAATTTAATATTTTTAATGTATCATATATTCAATACATTGTATAGACAAAATATATTACAGTTTTGTTAAAGTGTTATGGTTAAAAAACAACACTATTCTTTAATAGAGCGATGTTTTTTATTGTTCAAAATCTCCGTCTTTGTCTGAAACAATCAGCTTGTAAATGATTTTGTCCAAATCAAAAAATATCAACGTTCCCAAAAAATTAACATACATATTGGCAATTGTGGTAAAGTAAAAATTGCCGAATGACGCTTCAGGAATTCCTTTTTCCAAGGTTAGCTTCATCCTCTGAACCTCAATCAGGGTAAGTACCGCAAATAAGATAACGAATAAAGGCCTGGCAATTATGCCTATAACGTTTGTCTTCAAGACTAACGGCAGAAAAATTGCCGCCATGCCGATAATCAGCAAAATGCTCATATACCTGTTTCGGTATCGGGCAATGTCTTTTTTTAGGTTTAATCCCAGAAGAAAGGAAAATGTCAGGATTAAAAGAGAACTTCCCGTTAAGTACAATCCTTGCTTTAGCCCGATTGAATAAAAGATAAGCTGCATCGGCATCGCCATCAAAAGAACCATTATCGGCAGCATCTTGTCAAAATGCCGTTCTTTGTTTCTTCTGGTTAAAAAGTAATATAATACCATTATGTAAAAAACGGTCATATAAAGGTTTTGGCCGGCATTGGTCATTACCGGCTTGTCCGGTACACTGTTTTCTTCGTAAATAACCTCGTTTACAAAGGGCAGTTCGGCCAAGGCAACGGCGATTGCGGTTGAAAGCAGACAGGCGGCGAGCGTACTAAGGTAAATCCACCAGTAAATTTTTCTTCGTTCTGTTTTGTTTAATAATAGCTGTTCCATAAATGTATAAAATTAATAGTTTGTAATTTGTCCAATGATGTAACATTTAAATAAATTTGATTCAAGCATAAAAAAAGCGGCTCATTGCTGAACCGCCTTTATTGATTGCCTGTCTGAATTATTTTTTCAGAATGGATTTACCGGCATAAACGGCCATATCACCCAATTCTTCCTCAATTCGGATGAGCTGGTTGTATTTTGCCATACGGTCGGTACGAGACATTGAACCGGTCTTAATCTGTCCGCAGTTGGTAGCTACGGCGATGTCGGCAATAGTTGCGTCCTCGGTTTCGCCGGAACGGTGAGACAAAACAGCGGTGTATTTATTGCGCTGAGCCAAATCAACGGCTTTCATCGTTTCAGACAAAGTACCGATTTGGTTAACTTTAACCAGGATAGAGTTGGCAACGCCTTTTTCAATACCCATAGCCAGACGTTTCGGGTTGGTAACGAACAAATCGTCGCCGACCAGCTGAATTCTGTCGCCCAAAGCGTCGGTCAGCATTTTCCAGCCTTCCCAGTCGTCTTCGGCCATACCGTCTTCAATGGAGAAAATCGGGAATTTGTCGCACAGGCCTTTGTAGAACTCAACCATCTGAGCATTGGTATAAGACTTGCCTTCGCCCTTCATTTCATATTTGCCGTTTTCATAGAACTCGGAAGAAGCGGCGTCCATAGCCAGAACCACGTCTTCACCCGGTTTGTAACCGGCAGCTTTAATTGCGTCTACAATGAAAGTCAGAGCTTCTTCGGCAGATTTCAGATTCGGAGCAAAACCGCCTTCGTCGCCGACGTTGGTGTTGTGGCCGGCAGCTTTAAGGTTCTTTTGCAGCGTATGGAAGATTTCTGCACCCATACGGATGGCTTCGCGTACGGAAGGAGCGGAAACCGGCATAATCATAAATTCTTGAATGTCAATCGGATTGTCGGCATGTTTACCGCCGTTGACGATGTTCATCATCGGAACCGGAAGAGTGCGGGCCATTGTGCCGCCGAGATAACGATACAGGGGCAGACCGGCTTCTTCAGCCTGAGCTTTGGCAACGGCCAAAGATACGGCCAACATAGCGTTTGCACCCAGCTTGCCTTTGTTTTCGGTGCCGTCGAGATCAATCATGGTTTGGTCGATTTCGATTTGGTCTTCAGCTTCCAAACCGGCCAGAGCGTCATAAATTTTGTCATTGACGTTTTCAACTGCTTTCAGAACGCCTTTACCGCCGAAACGGTTTTTGTCGCCGTCACGCAGCTCAACAGCCTCGTGAACGCCGGTAGAAGCGCCGGACGGAACGGCAGCGCGGCCGAAAGCGCCGCTTTGCAGAACAACGTCGGCTTCAACGGTCGGGTTGCCGCGGGAGTCGATAATTTCTCTGGCGTGGATATCAACAATAGCACTCATTTTTTTCTCCTTAAATGTTTTATAAAATAGTGTTGCTCTTAAAATCGTGCAAAATTGTCTTAATGTCAAGCTAAACTGCGATAAATCTTTCAAATCTTAACAGTTTTTATCAGCCTCTGCCGAAATATTAATTGTTGGACAAAAAAACAATTCCGTGATAATCTTAAAACATATGAATTTTTGCAAGGCACCCGTTATGAACGTTTCCGAACTTAAAGCTTATTTTTCTGAAGATTTTATTGAAGAAACCCGCCTGTTGTCGCTGTTGCCCGAACAAGAGCAGCAGGTTCAGGATTATTTGCAGGGCATAGCGCAGCGCCTGATTGGAGACGAATGGGATTTCGAAGCTTTTCCGGTTTATTTTGCCGTCTCGGACAATGCCGGAGCCAATGCCGCCTTCTGCCCCAATCCCCGTTATGAAATGAAAGACGGTGAGTACGTAAAAGATAAACGGGGCGATAAAATACCGTTGAAAACCGTTCCGATGATATTTGTGACCAAGGGGCTGTTTGAATACGTAAAAAATGAAGATGAGCTGGCTTTTATTCTGGGTCACGAACTTGGACATCTTCGCCAGCAGGCTTTGCGCGGAAGCCATAGCAACACCAAAATAGAAGAAGTTTCTTCCGACTACGGTTCTTTGGATATGCTGGCGCGGGCCGGTTACAGCCTTGCTTCTGCCCGAGACGTTGCCGCGCGTATTTTCGACAGCGACGTTGATGATAATTTAAAAAAGATTTTGCAGCAGGCTCTGGATGCCCATCCCAATAATCAAAGCCGCCTTAACTTTATTGACGTGTCGATTGTTGAAAAAATCAAAAAACTCCGCAAACAAAATATTGATGCCCGTCTGGTTCAGCCGACGGAAATTGCACCGGAAATTGAGGAAATTTATCGGCAAAACCGCCATATTTCTTTTGTTGAGCGCTTTTTGTCCGACCGCGGCTATGCCGGATTAAACTGGAACGAACGTCTCCGTGTTTTGGACGATTGCGTCCGCGCATCGGAGCGTTATTACCGGGGAGCCAATGACTGGAGCCCGGCATACCATATCAGTTCTCCCCGTTTTCGGGACATCAACCGCGAGTTTGCCGTTATTGTCAGCCAAATGCGCGAGCAGCTTCCCCGCCGGCTTATGAGGCAGAGCGATTTTGAGCTGTGCACCAACAGTCCTCTTTATCTCAATGAAGAACAACGCGTCCGCCGGAAACGGCTGCTTGCCGAAATGAATATGGATGATTGGGATACGAGCCGGGTAAAACAAAGGCTTTCTCTTTATCCTAACAAGATTGTTCCCGATGAAGAGTTTGAGCAGGCAGAAAAAGAAAACGAAGCGCTCCGCCGTCGCGAAATTGCCGAACTTGAGGCCGGAACACAACCTAATTTGCGTTTGTTTGAGCATACTTATATGAATTACATAAAGGCGGAGTCTGATGACCGCACACGGCTTTATGGCAGTGTTGTCCGTCCGGCACTGTTCAACCTGGAACAAATTCCTCTTAACGACAATTGGCGCGTTTCGTCTTTAATCCGGGGTTATGCCGCAGAATATTTGGAAAAAGGAACATATGACGCCGGAAGAGAACTGGCTTATTTCAATTATTGCGGTTGTAATCATGACAGCGATTTTTTGCAGTGGGATAACGATTTAAATAAACTTCCTAATCTTGAGACAGATGTTTTATATCGTAATTTTCATGATGTTTTTGGCGGGCTTCCCCTGCCGGAACTGTCTGGAAGCGCCGCGGACGTTAATAAAAAAGTGCCCGCAAAATGGCAGGATAACGCTTCCCTCAGTTTGGAATACATCTTGGGAATTAAGTGCGAGTCCAGAATTTCCGAACAGGAATGGGTGCTTTCCTACTATAATCCGCTTCATCTTGAAGACGCTGACAACAAAAGTTTTTACATCGTCAATGCCGAAGGCGTAATAACCGCTTATTACCCCCGCGAGCAATATCGGCAAATGATGGATGACATTCGGCGCCGGGCGGAAGACGACGTTTACGGCAAAGTAGCGGCTCAGGTGCGCGCCGACAAAAAGATGCTTGACGATTTTATTGCCAATCCGGACATCAGCCGCTACGGCATTGCTGATTTGGAACGTATGAAAGCCATGACGGCATACGACTATGCCGACTATCCGAACGATGATGCCCGTCAGGCAGCTTTGAGAGGCGTTTATTATTCGGAAGAGGTAACCTACGGAAAACGCGACGTGCTGGAATACGGACGTTATTCTGATTTGTTTTTCGAAGTGCAGGACAACAGCCCCTTTTATGCGGCAAAGAACATCTATAAAGACAAGGACCGGTTTCGCCAATATCTTACGCCGCAGGAGTGGGAATGGTTGAACACCTATGACCATCGCCGGGATATGATTGTCTTTAAAGCTCTTGTCGATAAGCTGAAAGATTTGGGCCGCCGCGAAAAAGAGGCATCTGATGCCGAGTATCCTTCCCGGATTAATTTGTCGCTGGATTCCTCTTTCAGATATGATTATGACATGATGAAATGGGCACAGATTACAAGTAATTATTCTTTGGCGCAAATTAACGAAATTACCCGTACGGTTCTTGACGGTTTTAACCTTAACCTCAATTTGGAGTATGAACACGCCAAAAACTGGTGGAACAAGCGCCTGCCGGTTCTTAATGATTATCAGCTTTATTATCAGGAGATGTTCAACCTCTACCGGTATATTGAAATGCACGGCGGCACGGAAAAAGTCGATTATAAGGATTACCGCCCGTTGTTTATGGAACGCCTTTATCCGCGGATGGAAATAACGCCTTTTGACATTCATCGTCCGCAGGATATGATTGCCCAGATGAACCGTTCCGACCCTTATGGTAAAAACCGTCCCGAAACAATTGTGTATGACAACCGCGATTTGCTGCTTCGTTTTGAGACGTTACAGGGCTTGTTGAGTTCTCCCGAAACCGATTATGCCTTGGAGCATGTGGTTCCGTTGTTGACCAAACTGCATTTTGTTCCGGTTGTGGCGGCAAAAATCAAGCCCGCCTTGACGAAAGAAAACAATTGGCCGGCTGATTTGATTCAAAGCGCGGCGCTGGCAGAACAACTCAGGGCAAATAATTTGATAAGCGACCCTATCGCCGTGGCAGAAATGTTTGTCAGGTTGGTTTCCCGCGAAAAAAATCCGCAGGTGCTCAGGCAGGCGTTAATAACGTTGAGTCCGCTGTTCAACAGCAGCCTGATTTCGCCGGAACGTCAGAATGAATTGAAAGACGGCCTGATTAAGGCTGCTGCGCCGTTGTGGCGGCAGGACTTGTCTGCCCGCATCGCTTCCTTTTCGGCTTTGGTTAATCAAAATGTTTTTTCTGCCGATATGGTTATGCAGAATAAATTGTTGGAAAGTTTCATTCCCGTTATTGAGGCCGTGCCTGATGCGCACCTCCGTTCGGAATATTATATGCATTTTTTGCGCAAAAAAAATCGCATTGACGATCCGGATTACCGCCGCCGTTACCAACAGCTGTGGACGGAAAGCGTTTTTAAAAGCATCGGAGCGCAATACGATGACAATTCAGACGGTTATGCCCGTAAAATTATGCCTTATATTGCCGCCGTCAAAAACGTATCCGTCACCAAAACCTCCTGGGGTGAAGAAAAACGAACGGAAGACGTGGCTATGGTCGACCGGGGGGAGATTCTGAAAAGGCTGGCAGACCGCATTGTATCGCAGCAGGCTTTGTCCCGGCACATCAAGCCCGAGCCGTCCGGCATTGATGCCATGGAGGCCGGAAACCTCACCGAAGGCCATGTTGCCGGTGTCGCTTTTGAATTGGTAAAAAAGTTTATGCAGAGCGATGCCCGCCGTTCGGCTGCGGTGATTAATTTTCTGTTGTCTGACGGCAGCCGTCGCGAATGTGAGGATTTTCACAGGCAGCTGGTCGATTATGCCCAAAAAAACCTGTCTTCCGAAAAAACTGTTGTCGATAAGGTGAAAAAAGATGCTAATCCCGAAAAATTGTCGTTGCTCTATCGTGAATTTTGGGGATATCCGCTGGAAGCCCGCGCCGTTCTGGTTAACGAACTGCTGCATACGCAAACCTCAAGGGCTGACGGTGAAAAATGGGAAAATGTTTTCAATATCGTGGCAGACCGCGTTTTTCCCAATGCCGGAGACGAAATGAGCGGCATTGGCAAGGCGTTTTTGCACAGTTACATCAAATCCCGCGCCGATGAAGAACGTACGCTCTATCTTTCGGCAATGATGGTTGCTGCCAACGGCAACTCTGCCGCCGCGGATCCAGAAAAGAGCATTGCCCGCGGCATTCGCCTGTTTCTCGAAAATTCGGGTCCCGCCGCCATCAAGCTCGGCCAGGCGATGGCCTCCTACCCGGATGTGCCGAAATTCATCCGCGACGAAATGCAGGAACTTAAATCCAACGCCGCCCGACCCTCGCGCTGGGAGGTTTACGAATGGCTGGACTTTTACAAACGTGAACGTCCTGAAGAAAAACTCGAATACGGCAAAGAGGTTTGGCTCGGGCGCATCCTTGGTTCGGCGTCTTATTTTGTAACCTTGGAAAAAGGACGTTTTGACGGAGACAAAATTCCCGCCGCAACCGACAAGGTGATAAAAATTCTGCGTGCCGGAGCCGGGTTGGATTCTTCCAATGAGTTTGCGGTCTTTGAAAAAATGCTTTATGACCTTGGTGCCAAAGGGGTTATGAAAAACGGTCTCGACACGTTTTTGCGCCTGGTTCGTCAGGCCAAGGATTCCGTCGAGGTCGAAACCAATACCGACATTGGCTATCAACAGCTACAAACGGCTCAGAAAATTTACCCGCAGGCGGTTAGGGTTAACGGCCGCTCTTTCCGTATTCACGTTGCAGATTGGTCTGCGCGCGGCAAAAACTGGGCGGAGCTGGAGCGTGCACAAGGGCTTGATTTGGATCAGATTAAAGATGCAGCCTACCGTAAAGATTTTTCCAAAGCCTATTTTACGGTGGAAATGCTCAATATGCTTTCCGGCGGCCGTTTTGACCATGATCGCCACGGCAAACAGTTGAAAATCGATATCGAAACGGACACCATCGGATTGTTTGATACCGGCGCAATGGCTGTTGTCGACCCGGCACCCAAAGACAAGGAGCTGCTGGGCAGAATTCTCAGTCGTACCGCGCAAGACATATTGTCCGATGCAAAAGGGGCCTCTTTTGCCAAAGTAGGCGAGACGCTTTCCGCTAAAATTGAGGAGGCGTACCGCAGCGGCGAGACTCAAACCTCGTATCTGACGGAATTTCAGCGGGGGCTGCTGGCGCTGAATGATTTTTACAAGGACTTCGGTGCGGAAGACTTTATCGAATGTTTCAATTCAGCGCTCAATAATCCCGACCTCCCGTTGGATAAACAGATTATGAACGGATTTATAAAAGAAAGCGTAGGGTCGATAGGCCTGTTCAGCGCGCGGCAGAATTTGTTGTCTCATCAGGACAAGGAGCAGGTGGGACGATTGCTGTTTAATGTTTATGCGGAGAGCTTAAACGGCAACGGCACCAGCATCAAAGACGTCGTGTTAAACGAGATTGCCGCAAGCGAAAAAGGCGGAAACGATATTCCGGTCTTGAAGGTTATTAAGGCAGCCTTGAGTGAAACAAGCGAAAAACGCAGCTTGGGCTTAAGCCTGCCGCCGCAGTTCATACCTTCTTTGGATGAAGTGATAGGGACGCAAAACATTGATATTGCCATTGTTAAGGGAATGATGAAAGAAGCGGTATACGCCCTTAACCTGCAAGAGCAAAAGGATGCTTATTCGGCAGAAGAGCGGCAGAATTTTGGGCGGACCCTGTACCGGACTTTCCGCATTATGCTGGAAGATAAAAAATGTCATCGCCGACAGGATATTGCGGCTGCTTACCGCCGGGCCGTAAAAGAAACCCCGGGTTCCGCCTATGCAAACAAGGTGCTGGCCGTCATCAATCTGGCGGAAGAACGCGGCAATGCGGAGCAAAACGGCGAGAGCCGCGCCCTGATAAAAGAGATGCTGCTCTCCGGACATATGGATAAAGAAGTGGCCAACGGCATTGCTCTGGCATTGCGGGAACAAAATCCGGATTCAAACGTTCGCCGCTTTGTTGCTCAGGGAATCAAGCTTTTCCTGACGCAGGAAAAAACGCAGCCCGGCCTGTTGAAAAAAGCCCTGGTCCGTATGTTTGTCAAAAAACAGCCGGTTCGCCTTGAAGAGCAGATCCCCGCGCTGGCAGAAAATCAGGAGATAAACCGCAAGTTTGTTCAGGCGTTGCAAGGTTATGTTAAGACCGCCGCCGAAAAAATAAATCCGGCAAAGGCCAAACCGCAAATAAATCTTGTAACTTCTGCAAATCTTGGTAAAATTGCCGTAAAATAAATTCAAGGGAGACTGACGGATGTTTTCGGAAAAATGGCACAAACGGTTTATGGAAGTTGCGGAATTGGTCGCTTCCTGGTCTAAAGATCCTTCTACTAAAACCGGAGCCATCGTTGTCGGTCCGGATCGCGAAATTCGCGCCACCGGATACAACGGATTGGTTCGCGGCGTTAATGACGATGTGCCGGAACGTCTGGAACGGCCGACCAAGTACGATTTTTTTGAACACGCCGAGCGCAATGCCATTTATAATGCCTGCCTGACCGGAACGTCGCTTAAGGGCTGTGTTATGTATGCAACCCACGCTCCTTGCACCGACTGCTGCCGGGCCATTATTCAGTCGGGAATCAGGATGGTGGTCACTCATGAGGTTGTTGTGGATAAAAATACGCCGCAAAACACCTGGCGTGACAAACTGGGCTATTCCGAACAGATGTTTAGAGAAGCCGGCGTGGAAATTATGTATTTGCCGCACTCTCAAAAATAGCCGGAATGCTCCCTTTAAATCCTAATTTAGAAATCCTATATAAGCATTAAGATTATTTAAATCATTTACTGCTAATAACAAAAGTATGGCAGAAACACTTGTTTTAGCGGTTAAGATGCAGGAGATTAAGATGAAGATTCTTATTGCGGACGACCATGCATTGTTTCGTGACGGTTTGAGTATGCATCTCGAACAAATAGCCCCCGACGCCGTAATCTCTCAGGCAGGCAATTTTTCTCAAGCTTTAAAAATCCTCGATGCAGAGCCGAAAATAGATTTGATAATTATCGATTTGGATATGCCGGATATGAAATGGGAAGAAGGTTTGTCCCAGCTGAAAAGCAAGGCTCCCGACAGCCGTTTTGTCGTTATCTCTGCTTCTGAAGATTCCCGGAATATCAAAAAAGCTCTCGAGCTCGGCATCAGCGGCTATTTGCCCAAACGTGCGGAAACCAAAATGCTGACTTCGGCCCTCAAATTGATATTAGACGGCGGAACATATTTGCCTCCGTCCATTTTGGAACATGCCAATTCCGGTTTGTTCGGCGACCAGTCTCGTGACGGCAAAGGAAAAGGCAAAACCTTAACACCCCGGCAGTCGGAGGTTTTGAGCTATGTTGCGGAAGGAATGTCCAACAAACAGATTGCCTATAAAATGGGCGTTTCCGAAGCGACCGTAAAACTGCACATTAATGCGCTGTTGCGTGCGGTCGGTGCCACCAATCGTACCCAGGCCGTTATTATAGCCCAAAAAATGGGACTGATTTAAGAATAAGAAGCAAAAAACCCCGGTATAAAAGGCCGGGGTTTTGCTTGAGGGTTTGCACCTTGGGCTGAGATGAGAAACCTCTTGCAAAAAAGTAAAAATCCTTTAATCTGACTCCTGCGGTTCAGAGGTGAACCGTGGTGTCTACAAACATCTCATCATTATCCACCCTGTGGTGGAGTGCGTGGAATAAGCTGCTTTAGCAGACGAAG
>ULOG01016409.1_pt1 | contig 16491 bp, 15 predicted proteins | sample 1952401 | NCBI WGS metagenome assembly ULOG01 (sample SAMEA4835598, study PRJEB28245) | human gut metagenome | biome: gut microbiome; material: fecal sample | place: Denmark | collected 2008
GTGATTCTTATTGCTTGTGGATTACACAACTTCAGAATCAGCCACAAAATGAGTCATATAACAAATTAATCTATATAATGTCTAATAATTAATTCTGATATGATAAAAATGATTACTATTCTTTTTGCTGCGTTATGTACGATACAGACGTATGCAAGTGAGCAATATCTTTATACAGATACTGTACAATGTAAATCGCATGGGGGTAGCCTGGATATTTTACAGCCTCTGGAGCCGACCTATCTTGATGGTGTGCTTGTTCCGGCTGGTGGAAGTGGCAACTGGTTTGTCACGGTTGCAGGTGGATTGAATGCGTTTCTTGGAACACCGTTGGGGTGTGATGATTTGTTTGGTCGCATAAAACCAGCCTACAGTTTCGCTGTCGGCAAATGGTTTACTCCGGCTGTAGGCGGCCGTATCAATTATAATGGGATGGCGTTTAAGGACGGTTTGTTGTCCGATCAGAAGTACCACTATGTCCATGCGGACTTGATGTGGAATATATTTGGTCGCAGGTATGCCAGACAGGAACAGGTGCGATGGACTGTTGCGCCTTTTGCAGGTGTTGGAATGATACATCATGCTACCAATGGCAATAATCCGTTTGCGTTGTCGTATGGCATTCAGGGGCAGTATAGACTTTCCAAACGGATTAGTCTTCTTGTGGAACTTTCCGGCATGACTACTTTTAAGAATTTCGATGGTATAGGCCGTCCGAATCGTCCCGGAGACAATATGCTTCTGCTGACTGCGGGCCTGTCATTCTCTATTGGGAAAAGCGGTTGGAAACGTGTTGTAGATGCCGGCCCTTATATGCAAATGAATGAGCGGCTGGTTAGCCGCACCGGTTCTCTTTCTGCGGAAAATCGTTACTATGCCGGACTAAATGATAAAAACAGTCGGGCATTGGCTGAGCTGAAGAAAGTTTTGGAAATAGAAGGATTACTTGATAAATACTCCCATCTTTTTGTCGATGGCAACGAACAAGCCGGTCGTACTTTTCCGGTAAACAATTATAGTGGCTTGAACTCGCTCTTGGCAAGATTGAAGAATAAGAAGTGGAATGGTAAATCGGTTGACGAAAGTTCAAATCAGGATACTATTGACAGTGTTGGAGACAGCCTGTTTTCATGTAATGACAGCGTTCAAGATTTGGAGTTGTTGGAGGATCCTGCTTACCATTGTCGTTTGGCTCAAGAGTCTATTTCTGAGATAAAGAATACCGGCCTGTTTGCTGATGGCATAATAGGTTCGCCTGTATATTTCTTTTTCTGTTTGAATTCTGCGCAGCTTACTGACGAATCCCAATCAATCAATATTGATGCGCTGGCTCGGATTGCTGTTAAGTATAATTTATCTTTAAGGGTTACTGGCGCAGCCGATGAAGAAACGGGAACTTCTGCTATCAATGATTCGTTGAGTCTGAAAAGGGCGAACTATATATCTGGCCAGTTGTTACAGCGTGGAGTATCGTCTGGAAAAATAATTGTTGACAGCAAGGGAGGAATTTCTGATTATTCTCCTCAGGAGGCCAATAGGAACACAAAGGTTGAATTGCTTGCTCCTGATGTGACAGGTCTTGTTTCTTCTTTAGGAAAAGGTTTCTAGGAAAGAGTGGAACTTTCATTGTCATTAGCTTGGAAAGCAGGACTGGATTTCATTCTGGTCCTGCTTTCATTCATTTTGCACCATCATAATTTAAATTGTCCGCCGGTTCTTACCAACTGTTAGTCAAAAAAGCGTTCCCTACAATCAGGCTGTCTGCGGAAAGTGTTATTGTAGTAAAGAGCGGCCGCTTTTTATCTACATTGAATACCTCTTTGTAATAGACTATGTAGGCACATCTGAACTCTATAATTCTGAATACCGAATTGTCATCGGTTCTGTAGAAGATTATCTTGCCGCTTACAGGCTTGAACTGGCTGTTCACCATAGACTCCAGAATTTCAGTATCTTTGGTTGCTTCGATACTGAATGTCAGTTTACCTCCAATAACGGATGTTACAGGTCTGCCTTTTTTGTCAGTTTTCCGGCTGAATTCAATATGAGAAAAAAGAATATCTATTTCTCTTCCGCGTATGCTTACGGTTGCTCTGAGTGCTCCCATATAAGTATTTTTTATGATTATGAATCAAGGTTTCAAGAACTTGATTAAAGCAGTGAACTGCTTTCGGAAAAGAATGAAGATATAACCGGAAACAAATATAGGGGAAAAAATCGTATTTTCCAATATGTTGGATAAAAAAGGCTTTTATGTTTGTTATATTGTTTTATGAATGTGTATTATGCTGTTTTCATTATACAAAAGTGGAATTTCAGTTTTGAGCGTGTTAAGCTGTATCAACTTTGCTGTTCAGCTGATGTATAAGGTTAAAATAGGATAGTTCGTTTATGTTTGACTATCCTATTTGTTTGTAATAAGGGAAAAATATTTCATGTATTTTAATTTTCCTTTGGTAACAAAGGATTATCAATAAAAGTCCAGGAAGAAGATTCCCAGGCAGCATATTCACCATTGCTTACAGATTGTCCTTCATACGTAACCTTTGCCTTGCCATCTTTGAAAGGGAAGGCAAATTTATAGCTTGGAGGGATGATAACCGTTCCCAGAGTATCTGCAAATCCGATGGTGCCATCTTCGTCTATGATTCTGAATAATCCTTCTTGTGGGTAGTCTGGTCCATTGTCATATTTGAATACGTTAAAAAGCTTATTGCCTTTTTTGTCAAGGCATACTATTTTCCCGTTTCCTTCAGCCACAAATCCAATACGCTTGATTGTGTCAGTATAGGCAAATGGATACATGCATGGTATTACAGTATCACCGCTTTCTGAGACATATCCGAATAAGCCGTTATCTTCGACCACGAACAACTTCTCGTCAGGCGTTCTCGTACAACATGCAAGCCCGACTGTGCAGATGAATGAAAAATACAATAGGATTCTGTTCATGATTGTTCCCTCGATTATTGTAATACATAAAGCTCTACATCGCCGCAATCCGTAAAATAAGCTTTTCCTTCCACTTTTTCACCATTAAACAAATCCACGTGTCCGGAAGCGTTGCTCCAATTACAGTTCCTGAAGATTATGATTCCCTTTTTTCCTTTGAAATCTTCCAGTTTTTTCCCTTTTATCGGTGTGCCGCCTATTTTTTGCTTGATGAAGCTAAGCATGTCAGTTACTCTATAAAGATACCATTTCTTGTCTTTTCCCGAGGATGTGGCACCGTCATAGCGTGATATGGGCATACCCGAATAGTTAAAGGCATACGACAAGCGTATTGCACAGGCGTTGGTGAAGAAGCCGGCCTTTATGTTCTCTTCTACTTTTCCGCCGATTAGTTTACCGACCGCTGATGTTGGTAGATCCTTAACTTTGCTGAAGTTGTAACTCAGTGTTGAATAAGTAATACTCATAATGTTCTTTTTTTAGTTCGTTAAACATTTATTCTAGAATAGCTTCAAGTGGTCAGCTTCATGTTGAAAGATTCGGTAAAGACTAATCATCATCTTGTCTATAATGATCAGTAACGCAAATCTTATATAATAGTTTTCATAAACAGAATCTATGCCGGAAAGAATTTCCAAAGAGGGTCTGTTTTGCTGGTATGAGGTCAGATTATGGGCACACCTGTTTCTGTGAAGATACATACAGCTATACATCTCATTTAGTCCTTTTTTTATGGTACATGTAAATGGTTTGTTGCTATCATTTTTATGAGTACAATTACTGCAGTTTTTGAAGAATGCAGAAATGTCAAGACAATCTTTTCCTATGCTACTGAAGATTTCCACATATTCCTGATACTCTCTTTCACAAAAGCCCATACTGCTTGTATTTGCATGAAACTCGTCCAGGATACCTTTTGTATTGTTCCATATTTCATTGGTGTCTATTGTCAAGAAGTCAAAGTCCTTTTTCAGTTTGACAATAGCCTTTCTTAGAAAGTTTAGAACTTTTCTTTTATCAGTTATTTGGGAACATTCATTCAAATTCCAGGGGAAGTATATTTCACGCCGCAAATCAAAATCTATGGTGGCGATTTCCCAGCATATACATTTCATTTTTTGCTCTTGCGCACCTGTCATTTTCATGAAGATAGATTGCATGATATTATCCCATAACGGGTACATTTCAATTCCCCAACTCATTGAGTGGGTTATGGTGGATGTATCACACAGGATATCCGATACCGGTGCTAATATGAAGTCAGAATGTACACTCATGGCCTACTTAAATATTTTTGATATATCTCAATTGATTTGGAAATTCTTTCACGCAGATATTTGAGGCACGCAGGAGATTTTGTATGTAGGCTGTTATTACCTTTTATGTCCCTGATTGCGCTTTTCAACTCCTCCTCTAATGCTTCTTTTCTGGATGTATCTAGTGTCCTCTTCTCAAAAGCTGTGAAATAGATAAGCCCGAAAAAATAAATATCCAGATCTATGATTGACTGAAAACGTCTCTTATAGCCAAGTTCTGTAATGAGGGTGTCAATGCTATTCAGATATGGCTTATAGTCCTTATTGGGGAAAATATTAGTAAATCTACCAAATATTTGAGAGTCTTTGTCGCCTACAACAGAGTAAATGTATGTTTCATAATAGCTTTCCATTTTGCTTGCATATCCATACCCGATACCTCTTTCCGAACCCTTTTTCTTGTACTGCGAGAGTAATGCCGCATATCTTACAAAGTCCATACTGCTTTTTCGGGATTTATCAACGACACTGCTTGATATTTCCTTGCAGAATCCGGGATCAAACCATTCTTTGAGCTGATGGTTCAGGAAGTAGAGGGAAGCTCGGCTTTCCAGTACGTAAAGTGACTTTCCGCGTATGTTGATGTTTCTGAATAAGGTGGAGAAAAACTTCTGTTGTTCTTCTTCCGTAGTAGTTGATGGAACGATATAGGCAAAACCAAGGAAATTCTTGTTAAAGAAATCATCGTCCAGATGTTCAAGGCTTTCATAATTTTCTTGAGGACATTTAGCCATAATTTCTTCTTTGCTATTACCTTTGGCCAATAGCTCTTTAAAAGTCCATTCTATCATATTTTCCTGTTCATCGTCATCAGAGTCATCATCGTTTTCATTCGCAAGGCTTTCTATATTCCCAGATCCTGCCTCCTTTTTGGGGAAACGTTCGATGTATGCCAGGAGTACGGATGTAAGTCTCTGCTGGCCATCAATGATCAGGTTATCTTGTCCGTTTGCTGTTTTATAAGCTCCGATAGTCACAGGAGGGATGAATTGTTTTTCTTTGAATGAGTCAATCAGGTTGGTATAGTCATCTTTGTTCCATACAAATGTACGTTGATATTCAGGCAACACTATGTTGCGTTTCAGTATCATCTGTATCCAGTAGGCTAGTGAATACTCGCCATAATATGTCCGGTTGTTATTCATTTTAAACTACTAATATTTTATGATTACGGTTGCAAGGCAATAGATAATTTCTTGTCTTGTTTACATTCACACGCATAAATGTAATATTTTTGCTGTAAATAATCTATATTTCTAAAAAAGAAATTGAGATAATGAATAAATTTTTGTATATTTGAAATATAAGAATACTTTGATTTTTAATGGAATAATGTCGTATAATAATTAGTCTTTAACTATTAAAAATATATGGGAATGGTTACAGTAAGAACAGCAAAGGAATTAGGTCAAGCTTTAAAAAGTAATGAACATTATATTTATGTTGAAGGAGATCTAAAAAATAAGATAATAAGAATCAAGGCTGTCGGAAAAATTGCGTGGATATTGGCAATTGGAAGCCTTGCAACAGCGATATCATTACGTGAGTTCGGGATAAGAAAGTATCTTTAAAAGTTGGTAATCACCGAATTATTTTGTATATTTAAGTCTGACAAACAATTAATTACAAATTAACAACAATGATTACCAAGGATAAAGTTACGGAAATTTTCTGTATTATTGATGAGTTTGATAAGAATTTTGAGTCTGAATTGAAGAAAAATCTTCTTCCGGTCACTGATGGAAAGCAACATCGTAATCGAAAAGCTTCGCTATCGGATAGTGAAATAATGACTATTCTTCTCCTTTTCCATTTCGGGACTTATCGTAATTTCAAGCACTATTACATCTATTATATTCGTGAACACATGAAACGTGATTTCCCTAATGCGGTATCATATAACAGATTTATAGAACTGGAACAACGCGTATTTTTTAAGCTAGTTTTCTTCCTCAAACTTTTTGCGTTCGGAAGATGTACGGGTATAAGTTTTGCTGATAGCACCATGATACCGGTATGTCACAACCTAAGACGTTATGCCAACAAAGTTTTTAAAGGAGTGGCAACCGATGGCAAAGGAACGATGGGATGGTGTCACGGATTCAAGCTTCATCTGTTGTGTAATGACAGAGGAGAAATCATAACATTTGGTCTTACAGGAGCGAATGTTGACGATAGGAATCCGAAAGTATGGAAAGTACTGGCCAAAGACTTGTATGGAAAGGTCTTTGCAGACAGAGGCTACATCTCTCCCAAACTGTTTGATTCCTTATTTGACGACGGCATTCAGCTGGTACATGGAATTAAGACGAATATGAAGAACAGGCTTATGTCCTTTTATGACAAGATGATGCTCAGAAAGAGGTATATCATTGAGACGATTAACGATCTGCTCAAAAACAAAGCACAGCTTGTGCATTCCAGACATCGTTCGATAACGAATTTCCTGGTAAATCTGGTGGCTGTACTGGGCGCTTATTGTTTCTTTGAAAACAAACCGGATGCATTGCAAGGATACTATATTGAGGACTCAAAACAACTGGCCTTATTCTAAACTTATCCCGAACTCAGGTATATCATTGTATCTTTCTATACCTGCAGCAACGGCTACTGGTACAGTTGTGAGCGGTCCTGTTGGAACAGTTGCAGGAAGTGCAATTCCTTTTACAGGAAGTGTTGTTGCTTCCTCAGCAGCAGCTACGATCTTGGGGGTTAAATCAGTTTGTGCTGCTATAGGCGTTGGGGTTGCATTTGGAGGTGTTGGTGGGGTTGTCTCATTAAGAAATAATTATACTATAGAGAAGAAAAGTGCTAATGGACTCATTTTAAAGAAAAAGTAAAACATTATCATGGAAAGTTCTTTTTTATATGGAACTGTGGCTACATGTTTAGCCGGACTAGTTCCATTAATTGTATATGCACTTGAGTGTAGAGGGAAAAGAAAAAATACGACACTTGAGAAATGTGAGCAGTTTCAAAGAGATGTTGTACCTGAATATATTTCATTAGTTAGATTTCATGAACAGAATAAGCTTGGAATTATTGATGGTTTTCATGTTTATGCTATTGACAAAATGAAAGTGGTAATAAAAGATCGCATAGAGACGGACGAGATGGTGAAAAATTTTTTAGATAGAGTTATGTTTTTGTTTAACAAGATGGATGCATTTGCAGCATTTGTCAATAGTAGATCTGTTACAAACAAGGAATTAGCTTTTGCTATACAAGGGAAAGCATATTGCGATATTATTAATGACTTTAAGAATTTATATGATTTATATATATGTATAGACCCTCAAGGATATTCTGAATTAAAAAAATTGTATGATAAGTGGATACTGAAATTATAAATAGATCTCTGATAATGGATAGATTTGGTATTGAATCAGATTCTAAATAAAGTGCATGAAACATTGTGTTAGGCTGTGGCATTACAATTTATTAGGGGTATTCAGTAAATGTTCCGTTTTCGGGGGAATACTTAAAGATACAAAAAACCAACTAATCGCAATGCTTTGTGCATGAATCAGTTGGCTTTTTATACTATTTACTGAATGTCCCTTCTTAATGAAATTGGAATCTAAAGTGCCTTCAAATCATAAAAAGAGTTTAGAATAACTTCATATACCTAAATTCATAGTCTATATCATTACCTTTTAATAATTCATTTAAAAACTCTTGTTTATCAATTTCATTTTCAAAGTCTACATCCCCTAATAATTCTTGCAAGGCAATTATTTCAGAAATAACATAACCGCTAAAGTTGTTATAAATTTTTGCATACCTTCGTGGATCATGTGAGAATAAATATATGTCATTTGTTCCAATTTTAATACATATAGGATCAGAACTTGGACTTTCTGCAAAAACAATAAAGTTTTTTCTATCCTCGATTTTTATTTGTTCAGTTGCAAAATCCCAATTGTTAATAGATAAAGATGTAAAGTCTTGCAATGGTTTAAGATTATACATAAAGTCAGGATTATCTATAATTCCGCCAAAGTACGTATAATAGTCTACCATTTCTTTAGGAAATTTACAATTAAACTTTTTTTCTACCTCATGTATTAAGTTTTTATTTTCAAGAGGTTCGACATCAATCTCAAATTTTTCTAATAATGAAATTAGATTTTCTTTCCAGTTTTTTTCTCCAATTTTTTTAAATGGAATTACTAAATTTTTCATAATACAAAAATAATTATTTTCTATATATAGATCCTCCACCCCATTCTTCTCTTCCTCCATACCCTTCTGGATGATAGATTTTATGGAATGTACTATGATCTTTTCTATGTACTAATTGTAACCATCCTTTTTCACCATTCATTTGTGCTGCTGTTGAATGATGCCAAGTCGTTCCTTTAGGAGCTGTATTACGGAAAGTTCCTTTTTTTGTGGGCGATACAAATTTTTTAATACCTGGAAATTTCTTTTCCATTTCATTTGCAAATGCTGGATTCTCTTTAAATTTTTGATATAAGGCTTCATTTGCTTTTGCAAATTGTTGTTTATCAGTTAATAAATAATCTTTGTCATCTAATCTATAATTATAGAAAGAATTATAAGCATTTAAATCCCTAATGCCTTCACCATTATATAGTCCAAATGGATCTATCCATACAATGGAATTCTCAGCATATGCATATTGATTTGTTAATCCACCAGCCAATCTTATCGGATCTTGCGATATATACATCCCCATCTGCGGCGAGTAATATCTGAATCTGTTGTACGCCAGTCCTGTCTCCCGGTCATAATACTGCCCCTGGAACAGGAACGGTACCATACCGACATTTCCGGTCTCCTCGATGACGTCGCCGTTCATGTCCAGCACTCTGCTCCACACCTCGTTGCCTTCCGCGTCGTATGCCTCGGTAGGCGTACCCAGATGGTCTGTCAGTATGGAATAGGCTCTGCCTTCCTTTATCATGGCGGCAGGCACGAAGGATTCCTCCTCGAAGAGCCAGAGTGTGCGTTCCTTGCGTTCTTCCTCGGTCAGCCACGCATCCTCTTCCCTTGAGTAGCTCCGTCTCTGCTTCCACTGGTGCAGTGGCACGTTCCCGTTCCACATCCATCGTGTCACGGTCGTTCCGAAGCTCTTCGATAGCCTTCTTCCCAGCGCATCGTATTCGAATGTCACTTCCTCTCCGTCGGGCCGTACCACCTTTGCCAGTGAGCCGTCAGCGTTCCACCTGTATTTCCAGTGTTCCTTTTTTCCGTCCAGCCATCTTCCCGTACCGATGTATCGTTCTGTCAGGTTTCCGTCCTTGTCGTACTCGCAGTGCCACCTGCCATCCTGTTCCATGGCTCCGCCCTTCAGGAAGCGGCGTACCGTGCAGTCGGGATCGGGATACAGGTTTCCCAGTCTGTCGCTCTTTCTCCACTGTTCCGTTCCGTCTCCGTACTCGGCATATTCCAGCTGTCCGTTCGGGGTGTACCCGTACTGGGTCGTTCCCCGTCTGCTGTCTTCGGTTGCGAGCAGCCGGTCTGCTTTCCCCCAGCGGTAGCGGCGCATATGGCGTGTCTGCGCGTCCTTTCTCGTGCGTGTATCCACGAGGCGACCAATGTTGTCGTAAGCGAAACTTCGCATTACGCCTCCGGGCAGCATACGTTCTATTTCAAAGCCCAGTGTGTCGTAGCTGTGCTGTGACTTCCACGGCATTTCACCATTCCTGCAGCCGTCTCCGGCTCTGAACTCCGTCAGTTCTCCGAACTCGTTGCGTTTGTATTCCAGATTCGCTCCGAGCGTACTCTGCAGGGACAGTATCTGTCCGGTCCTGTCGTAGGTGCGTGTGATGGTCTCACCGTCTGCCGTTTCCATTACCGGCAGTCCCAGTGCGTTGTAGGCGAACTCCACGCGGCTTTCACCCCGTGTTGCTTCCACGAGCCTTCCCGATATTCCATATTGGTAGGTTTGGTCGGGCTCATCCGTCGTCACATACGACACCCTTGTTACCCTCGATGCGTTGTCATATTCGTATTCCCGTACGATTCCGCTCGGCAGCCTTTCGCTGGTTACACGTCCGGCTATGTCACGTTGGTATATCCTCGTTCCCCGGTCAAACCCTGTTTCCCGGATTACGTTGCCTACGTCGTCAAGGTCGAACTCATAGTATTGCATCCGCTCGTTTATCACGTGGCGTAGCCGTTCTTCCCTGTCATAATGGAAACCTACTACGCCTCGGCTGTCCTTGCGGTGTGTCAGCTTCCACATGCCCGAGTAGGTGTATTCCACTTTCTGCAGGTCGTCCTGGTATTCCAGCAGGTTGTCTATGCCGTCATATCTCAGGTGTATGTGGTTGCCGTCGAAGTCTTCCACTTCCGTTACGCGTCCTATGGCATCGTAGCGCCTTGTCTGTACGGCTCCCTTCGGGTTTGTCACCTGCGTGCAGCGTCCCAGTCCGTCGTAGCGATAGTGCGAGGTGTTTCCCCGGCTGTCTGAGGCTTCTGTCAGGTTGCCGTCCTTGTCGTAACTCAGTATGGTTTTTACACCATATGGGTCAGTGATGCTTATGGCCAGTCCTTCGCGGTACTCTATCTGCGTTTCTGCTCCTTCCGGATTGGTTCTTTTGGTCACATTTCCCTTTGTGTCGTAATCGAACTTCCATGTTCCGCCGTCAGCCGTGGTCACGCTCAGCGGCCTGTTGCGCAATGCTCCCTTGCGGAAGAATACAGCCGATACACTGCCGCCTCCCGGGTCGGAACTGTCGGTACAGTTTCCCCAGCGGTCGTATTTGTACAGGCTGCTGTTGCCTGCCGGATCAGTTTCCTGCAGGAGTTTCCGGTCCGAGTCGTATTTCCATCGGTGCTCGCCTCCGTTGGCATCCACCTTCAGATACACCAGGCCGTCCTTGTGGTAATATTTTGTAGGCTTGTCATGGCTGTCAAGCACTTTGGTCATGCCATCGAGGAATTGCAGCTTGTGGTCGTATATTCCTCCGTCTCCCCATGTGTGTACACATCGGGCTCCGGTTTCGCTTCCGTCATATTCGAAGAACCAGTTCAGTCCGTTTCTCCATGTTTCCTTTACGATCAGCCTTCCTTCGTATTCATACCGCATGGCATCTCCCACGGCATTACGCTGGCATACCATGTTTCCTTCCGCATCGTATTCGTATGATGCGAGTATTGTTTCCTCCCCCTTGTTTTCAGGGTGCGGTACTTTTATCTCCATTATGTGCCCGTTGCGCTCGTCGCATTCCACGGAGAGCCTTCTTCCCGCGCTGTCGGTTATCTCCTTCAGGTATCCTTTGCCATTGTATCCGAACCGTATGGCGAACCCGTTCGCATCCGATACGCTTTCCAGCAGATGTACGGAGTCGTATTCCTTCTGTGTGAATCGGTAGTACAGGTCTTCGTCCATGTCCCAGATGCAGTAGCCGTCCTTTTCTTTTCTAGCTTCTTTGCGTTCTGCACGGATGAACGAGGGCTTCTTCTCACTCGGTAGCGGGAAGGCTACGGGTATTCCGTCGGACATTCGTAAGGTGAGGATACCGTCTTCCACTACGATACCCATGTCGTAGGCATGATGCCATCCATTACCCAGCGGCCCTTGGTAATCGCTCCGGCTGTACCAGGTACGTTCCCATGAGAGAGGAATCGGACCGTCTATCCAGAAATCTTCCTCGTCTGTGAAGAATGTACCGCTTGCCACGTCCACCGGGTGTCCGGTTACGGTACAGATGGTCTTGTGCAGCATGTCCTGCAGCTTTCCGCTCTTTATCTTGTCATTTACGGCTCCGTGCAGTTTGTCTGCCAGCCTCTTGGTCTTTTTCTTGTACAATCTTCCAAAAGCCCCCATACACTTGCGTGAGAGGGCGGCCATCGGGTTAAGCGGCACGGGTACGGGGCTGGTCAGAATCTGTCTGGCCGGAGGGATGGGATTGATTACGCCCGTGGGTAGGAACAGCCCGGGAACCTTGTGTACGCTCGACATGCCCAGGTCATTGCAGTCCAGATGCATGTGCGCTCCTCCGCCCGAGAGCGGCAGCCCGTCGGCAAGCACGGTCAGGCTTCCCATGAAGGCATGTCCGTTGTTTTTGGGTATGGGTATTGAGTTTGCCGCAAATCCGGCTCCCATCGGTACATGCGGTATGCTGCGTGTGGTGGTGGAAGCCACGGCACGTGGAATGAATCCGCCGATTTTTACGGTGGCACCCATCATGCCCACAGCCATGGTCAGTGCCGTGTGGCCTATCTCTGCGAGTTTGGCCGAGTCCGCATCCCCGGTTTCTTCCGCAGTGTGAGGAGGGGGAATGTACGATGCCACTGCCGCCGTCATAAAGTCCTGCGGACAGAGCAGTGTACCCACATACGGGTGAGGCATAGGCACGCTTGTTGCCGGCGGTATGTTCACCAGGTGGATATCCACTCCGATTACAGGGTCGAGCTGTTTGGAAATAGGCAGGCACGCCTGTCCTTTCATACCCAGTGCCCCGAGCACGGGGAGTACGGCTGCCTCGCTCACGTTGTCTGCCAGACTGCCCAAGGCTGTGGCCGCCTTCAGTCCGGTATCAAGCGCGTTGACGGACGGGGATACGCCCGCCTCCGCATTGGCGGAAGCTCCCGAAACCACACCCGACATCTGTGCCCCTACGGTGGCTTCAAGCTGTGCGCTTACCTGGTCGAAATATCCTGTTCCTGATGACATAGTTTATAGTTGTTTTTAGAGTGGGTTCAAGTTTTGAAAAACAGATAGGCCGACAATAGTATGGCCAGTACTACAATGACTCCGAGCCAGAAACGGAATCCGTTTGACCCCAGCAGGTCAAGCCAGAAGTTTCCTCCCCAGCTTCCGGGGCGGGCATAGGTCCATTTCCAGTCCAGTATCAGCCCTGTCAGCCATACCAGCAGAATCAGGATGACCACAAGGTAGCCCGACCTCGGGTTTTCCTTGATATATCCCGGCCCTTCACTGAACATTTGTTGGAGGGTTGTCCATATTTTGTTGATCCATTCCATGATATTTTCCTAAATTTCGTTTGTATTCATACAGAAAGTCTTCCCAGTCCTTGCCTATGGCACGGCTCAGCACCGAGTTGATTTCCTCATTGCTGACTGACGGCTGGCGTTTCCGGCTTTCCAGCAGTTTGAGCAGCAGCAGAGGGTAAGACGAATGCCTTATCAGGTCTGACGACAATTTGTCTGCCAGTCGGAATCCCTCGATGTAGCACTCCGTGGCTCTTTCCGTATCGTATGCTTTCTCCCGGCACCACCCGCACATTCTCAGTGTTTCTGCCTGCATGAGGTAATCCTTGCAGTTTGCGTAGGCGTCTGCGCCCATCCGGTAGGTCTCTGCTGCATCGTTCCAGTCGGATTTCCGTACTTGTATGGATGCTTTTCCTACAAGAGAGCTGCCGAGAAGGCGGCCCGATAGAGAGGGGTCAAGTTTCCCTTCTCCCAGCTGTGCCGCTTCTACCGCTTTGTTGGCAAAGTACAGAGCCATGTCAAGATCCTTATGGTTGATACGGTCTGTATATAGAATGGTATATACTGTTACGAACTGACTCAGCCAGTTCAGATCTTTTTTTACATTGGCAAGTGCCATATCAAGGCATTTGCGTGCATATAGGTCTGTTTGGGCAGTGTCTCCTTTCTTTACGCTGCTCATGAGTCTGGTCAGTGCCAGCCTGAAGTCGGAGGCGGCAGGGTCGCTCCGGTCTTCGTTGGCAGCCTGTTCTGCCAGTTGCTCGGTTGCTCCGTCCATGTCTATCGGGGGATAGATGGAGGCTGTTTCTTTCTGGTAGGTCGTCATGAGCTTGCCGAACTGTTCTTGGCCGATGATGTCACCGGTTCCCCATACCATTTGTTTGTCGAATGGTTGGGAGAGTGCCTGATTGAACCACTGCCGGCATCCTTCATAGTCCGCAGTGCCTTCCAGATCGAAAACGAAGCTGCATTTCATGTCTGTACCGCTGATAAGTTCACGGGTCAGCCGGTTGAGATTTTCCACTACTGTCTGGGCTGCATTGCTGCTATTTATGGTGCTGTCATCTGCCTGCCATTCCACTTTCTCAAAAATGATGTCTTCAGGCTTCTTCGCGTTGTTCCAGTACTCTATTTGTTTGCTGATATATTGCAGTACATCTTTGCTGAACTCCATTGCGGATGTAAATGGAAGAGCGATGACGAAGACCATGTCTTCTTCTTCGCTGTCGATGGCCAGCATGTAGTCATAGAAAGCCTTGAGCATGGTTTCGTCACCCGGATTGATGACAATGCGTATCATCTTTACCGGTTGTGCCACGGCATTCTCCCAAAGGTGGAGCATATTGTCCGCTATTTGTTGTATGGCATTGCTCATAGGTCAGTTCAGTTTTACGATTGTACCAGCTATGGCGGTTGTTCCGCTGGAGTCCACGGTTGCCTGCGTGGTACCCGAAAGGGTTGCCGTTTTGCTTCCCGTAGCGGTCACGTCACTTCCTTTTATGTTATATGCTTCTTCGGCACTGCTGTTTATTGTTTTTGCAGTCTGCGTGATTTCGTTGGCGGCCGTTTCCGTAATCTGGGCTTCTGCGGAGGATTTGATGTTCCCTTCACTGTCCAGTTCAATGCTGGTTTTGCCTACGCACAGCATGATGGATTTGGATGCGGAAATCTTGATGTTTCCTTTTCCGTCGGCGGCATAGCTGTTGCCGGCCTGATCCGTCATGGTGATGCTGCCTTCGTCATCATCTATGGTGAGGGTGCATCCGCTCCGGGTGGTCAGGCTCTTTTTCTTGTTGCCGCTGTCACCGCCTGTTCCTGTCTTCCCGTTGAACAGGCTGCCCATTACGAATGGACGTTTCGGGTCGTCATACCGGAAGCCTACCAGTACGATGTCGTCCTTTTCCGGGATGAAGACAAAACCTCTGTTAGTTGATACTTTATTGCTTATTCCGGCATCAGGAGTCATGACACGTATCCATGAGGTTGTCATGCCGTCGCCCTGCCAGTTCATTTTTACCTGAACGCGTCCCTGCTTCTTTGGGTCATCATTGCTTACCACTACCGCCTGCTGCGTCTGTGCCACGGGTAGGGGAACTTCTGGAGCCGGAAGACTTGTTGTCTGCGAGTAGAGTGCGGTAAAGTTGTTGTTATAGCTTTCTCCGGTTCCGGCTATATGGGTAATTTCAGTGATGAAATATTCACCTAAAGTCTTTTCAATAAAATCAAATTGGAAGTTCTGTATTGCGGTTTGTATTTCCACTACGCTGCCGAGTGTTATCCGGTTGCAGTCCGTTTCACAGGATATATAGTGTGAAGGCGAGGCATCGCTCTGTTGTTTCTTTTGGAAATGGTTTTCTGCCTGACTGTCGTTGGCAACCCTGATTTCCGTATGTTGGAATGCTTTCGATTTGAAAAGTTTGACAGAGGCGTCAAAGGCCCTTTGCCCCAGCATGTTCATTCCGGTGGGGACATTGGAAGCGGCACCTTTGCTGAATTTGCCATTGGCGGTGTCGTATGAGTTTCCTTCTACCGGGCGGGCAAGCGTCTGGATTCCTATGTTCAGGTCTGATATTTCGCGTCCGTAGCTCAATGGTATGGCTGATGGCAGTTTGTCAGGCTTGCCGAATACAAGTTGTTTCCCGTCATAGTACAGCCATTCGTGATATTGTCTGGCCAGCCTGCGGATAAAGTCGAAGTCGCTTTCCATATACTGGCATTCGTATTCTATGTCAGCTGTATATTCCGGCTTGATGGCGCAAGGCACACCGGCCCTGTCGCATATTTCCTTTACTATGCTGAATAGCGTGGTATTGGTCCACGAAGCACAGTTTAGTTCTGTTTCAAGAAGGAAGGTCAATGAATACCCCTGGATAAGCAGATAGCCGTGATTGCCTTTCGAGCGGTGCAGTCCCACATGTGTCACTATCCCTTTGAAGCTGTTGCCGCCCAAAAGGATTTCCGCTTGCTTGCCTATCCAGTTCATGCTGTTGTCAAGCGTATGAGTCTTGTAGAGTTCACCGGACTCTATATCCATGTGAACTTCAAAATAATGATGGTCATTGATGCATTGTTTCAACACAACCTGAAAAAAGGAAGGAAGAGGAACATCATCAATGTTGACGGTTGTCATCTTCTGCTCAAGCATAACGGCAATGATTTTTTAAGGTGAATAAATAAAATTGCCGCTTGACGGATTGAGCCCTTCAAGCGGCAATATCTTACATTCCGCTTAGGGGCGTTGCCCCGGAGCGTTTAGTTTTTCGGCCATCTGTTGTCAAGCGCAGCGTTGCCCACA
>ULOG01028760.1_pt1 | contig 16317 bp, 10 predicted proteins | sample 1952401 | NCBI WGS metagenome assembly ULOG01 (sample SAMEA4835598, study PRJEB28245) | human gut metagenome | biome: gut microbiome; material: fecal sample | place: Denmark | collected 2008
CCACATGGGCACCTATCTGGGTCTGTTCAACGGCACCATCTGCATCCCGCAGATTGTAGCGGCCGCCCTGGGAGGCTCCATTCTTTCCCTCTTTACCCCCGAAGGATGTCTGCCGCCTGAAATCAACATGCTGGTCCTGGCCGGCGTGATGCTGATCATCGGCGCATGTTGCGTCTACATCATCAAGGAGGGCAAAGGCAAATAAGCTAACCTGCCCCTCCCATACAAGCGTTGCACTGGAAAGCCTGTCCGCCCCCAAGCTGACAAGTTTTTCGGCGCAACGCTTTTATTTTCGTTTTATTTGCTATCTTTACGGCCATAACTCAAAACGAATGCCATGAAGAGATACCTGAAAACCGATGAATGGAGCATTATTGAAGATGAATTTCACGCGGACAACCTGCGCATGTCTGAAAGCATATTCAGCCTGGGCAACGGACGGTTCGGCCAGCGGGGCAACTTCGAAGAGCCCTATAGCAGCGACACTTACCCCGGGTCGTTCGTAGCCGGCATTCCTTTTCTGGACACCACCCGCGTGGCGTGGTGGAAGAACGGATTTCCCCGCTTCTACACCCGCATCCCCAACGCCGCCAACTGGAGCAGCATCCACCTGCGCCTCATCGACGAAGAGCTGGACCTCGCCCAATGGGATGTGAACAGCTTCACCCGACGGCTCGACATGTACGACGGTATCTCCTATCGCGACGTCAAGACCACATCGCCCCGCGGCAACAGCCTGCAACTCCACGTGGAGCATCTGGTGAACATGGCTTACCCCGACCTCTGCCTCATCCGCTATAGCGTCACCTCCCTGAACTATACCGGCCGCCTGTCCCTGCTTCCCCTGCTCGAAGCCAACCTGAGCGAACACTCGGAGCAGACAGAAGAACGCATCTGGAACCTGCTCGACTCGGGCGTCAACCAAGACGTGGCCTTCCTGTGGACACAAACGCGCCGGGAGGATTCACAGGTGTGCTATGCCATCACCTACCAGTTCTTCAAGAACGGGAAAGAGGCTAACCCCAACCCCATCCGCATCGAGAAAGGGCGGCAGACGGGCTTCAGCCTGGGTGCCGACGTCAAGCCGGGCGACACCGTCACCCTGATGAAATATGTCGTCGTGGCCTCTTCGCTCTACTACGAAAGGCAACACCTCGTGGAAACGTCCATCCGACTGGCCCGACAAGCCAAGGCCGACGGCTGGGAAGCCCTGGCAGAAGCCCACCGGCAGGCGTGGCACCAGATCTGGGAAGAAACGGACGTCACCATCCAGGGAGACCCCGAAGCCCAGCAGGGCATCCGCTACAACATCTTCCAGCTCTACCAGACCTATCGGGGCGACGACCCGCGGCTCAACATCGCCCCCAAGGGATTTACGGGCGAAAAATACGGCGGCAACACGTATTGGAACACCGAACTGTGCTGCGTGCCCTTCTTCCTGCTCTCCACGCCGCGCAACATTGTGAAGAACCTGCTGATGTACCGCTACAACCAGCTTCCCAAAGCCATCGAAAACGCCCGCAAGCTGGGCTTCAAGGACGGAGCCGCCCTCTTCCCGCAGGTGACCCACAACGGCGAGGAGTGCCATAGCGAGTGGGAAATCACCTTCGAGGAAATACACCGCAACAACATCATCGTCTACGCCATCCTGCAACATGCCACCCTTACCGGCTCCCTGGATTACATCCTGCACTACGGGCTCGAGGTGATGATTGCCATCAGCCGCTTCTGGAGCCAGCGCACCACCTTCTCGCAAGCCAGGCAACAATACGTCATCCTGGGCGTGACCGGCCCCGACGAGTATCAGAACAATGTGGACAACAACTGGTACACCAACTTCTCGTGCATCCGCTGCCTCCTGGCCACCCTCAAGTATCTGGAACTGGCCGCCAGGCAGTATCCCGACGACTACCGCCGCGTGTGCGAGGCCACCCGCTTCGACTCCGAACGCGAAACAGCCCTGTGGCGCGACATCATCCACCGCCTGTACCTGCCCGAAGATCAGGCGAAAGGCATCTTCGTGCAGAACGACGGCTTTCTGGACAAGGTGCTGGAAAGCGCCGACGCCATCCCGCCCGAGGAGCGCCCCATCAACCAGCACTGGTCGTGGGACCGCATCCTGCGCTCCTGCTACATCAAGCAGGGCGATGTCCTGCTGGGGCTCTATCTGTACTACTTCCTGTTCGACACCGACACCGTCCGCCGCAACTTCGACTTCTACGAGCCGATGACCGTCCACGAGTCGTCGCTCTCGCCCCACATCCACGCCATCCTGGCCGCACGCATCGGCGAGACGGAGAAGGCCTACCGCCTCTTTGTCCACGCCACCCGCCTCGACCTGGACGACTACAACAACGAAGCCGACCAGGGCCTTCACATCACCAGCATGCCCGGCTCGTGGCTGGCCATTGTCCGCGGATTCGCCAACCTGCAGGTACACAACGAGGTGCTGAGCTTCGCACCCACCCGCCCGTCGCGCTGGGAGAAGTATGCCTTCAAGGTGAACTACCAGGAGCGGAAGCTGCACATCGAGGTGACCGACGAGGTACGGATCACCCTCCTCTCGGGCGAACCGCTGGCCGTCCGGGTGTACGACACCCCATATACCCTAAAGCCCGAATCACCCCTCTGCGTGCCCGGCAGGTAAGCGGGCTCTGCTACAAGACCGCACAAAAAAAGAGAGGGCGCATCAAAAAATAAGTTTTATCATAAAAAATGTAGTACTTATTTTTTGATGCACCCTTCTTTATCGGATGCCTTTATCTTATTATCCCAGGAACGAGATGAGCACACCGGCGGCTACGGCCGAACCGATGACACCCGAAATGTTGCTGGACATACAGTAGTTCAGCACGTGGTTCTTCGGGTCGTACTTCGTGGCAATCTCGTTGCACACGCGGCTTGCCATAGGCACGGCGCTCAAGCCCGTCGCACCGATCAGCGGATTGATCTTCTTCTTCGAGAACAGATTGACAACCTTCACGAAGAGGATACCGCCCGAGATGGACAGGGCAAAGGCCAGGAAACCTCCGGCAACGATGCCGATGGTCGTCCAGTTGAGGAAAGCCTCGCTCGTCATCGTGGCGCCCACACTGAGGCCCAGGAAGATGGTGGCGGCGTTCATGATGCTGTTGGCGGCGGCGTCGAACAGGCGGCTCGTGTCCGAACCGATTTCCTTGATGAGGTTACCGAACATCAGCATACCGATCAGAGGCACGGCCGTGGGCACAAACAGAGCCACGATGGTCGTCACGGCAATCGGGAAGATAATCTTCAGCACGCGCAGGTTCTTGATTTCAGTCTTCGACGGGTAGAGCTTCTCCTGCTCCTTCATGTTAATCATCAGCTCCTTCTTGGTGCAGAGCAGCTTCACTACGAGCGGGATGATGACCGGCACCAGGGCCATATACGAGTAGGCCGCGATGGCGATGGGGCCCAGCAGGTGGGGAGCCAGCTTGATGGTGGTGAAGATGGCCGTCGGGCCGTCGGCACCGCCGATGATACCCAAGGCGGCGGCTTCCTTAGGTGTGAAGCCCATCAGCACGGCGCAGAGCAGCACCGTAAAGATACCCAGCTGGGCGGCCGCGCCGAAGATGGACAGGCGCAGGTTGCGGAGCATGGGGCCGAAGTCGGTCAGCGCACCCACACCCATGAAGATGACGGGCGGCAGGAAACCGGTCTTGATCAGCATGTAGTAGATGAAGTTCATCAGTCCCAGCTCGTGGGCAATCTCGTGGAGAGGCATCTCCCAGATGTTCTTCATCACCCCGTTCACCATCACCATACCGTTCTCGTCGGCCTGGATGACACCCATCTCGCCGCCGGGGAAGTTGGCGATGAGCACACCGAAGGCGATGGGCACCAGCAGCAACGGTTCGTAGTGCTTCTTGATGCCCAGGTAAAGCAGGATGAAGGCAATGGCATACATCACGAGGAACGACGGGTCGGCAATGATATTGCTGAACGCCGTCATGTCATAGAGTTTTCCAAATATATCTTCCATTATCCTATCTTCATTAATACGTCGTCTTCTGATACTGAGTCACCCGGATTCTGGCAGATGGCGGTCACGGTGCCCTCCACGTCGCTACGGATGGCGTTGTAGGTCTTCATGGCCTCGATGTAGCACAGCAGGTCGCCCTTCTTCACGCGGTCGCCCACCTTGAGCGGCGTCTCCTGCGTGTTCTTGGTCAGGAAGAACTTGCCTTCCAGCGGAGCCACCACCGGCTCGCCTTCGCCCGAGGGAGCCACCTTCTCGGTAGCCGAGGCGGGCAGGTCGATGTCGCCGTAGGCCACCGTCACGCGATAGGACTGTCCGTCCACCTGCACGGTCAGGGTCTTTGGCTTGGCGTCGTCGGCCGGAGCGTTGTTCTGCTCGGCGCGGCGCTTCTCCACGTCAGCCAGGAAGTCTTCCTTGGCCTTACCGCTCTTGTAGGCCTCGTACTGGGCGGGGTGCATGGCATATTCGAAGAGTTCTTCGTCGTCCTCGCCCGTATCCCATTTCTTTTCCTTCATCATCTTGCGGTACTTGTCCAGGCAGTCGGGATAGTTGTCCTGCGGGTTGCCGGTGAAGAACTTGCGTCCCTCGCGTTCGGCCTTCTCCACGATTTCGGGAGCCAGCTCGCCGGGCAGCTTTCCGGCCTTGCCCAGAATCATGTCCCAGATGTCGTCGGCAATCATGCCCCAGCGTTCCTTGCCCTTCTCCATGGCGATGACGTTCATCATGGCCAGGTTCTTGACGTACTGGCTGAAGGGGGTTACCAGTGGAGGATAGCCCACACGCGGCCACACGTAGGCCACTTCGTTGAAGAGCTTGATGAGCAGCTCGTCCTGCTTCATGAAGGGCAGGTTGCGTTTGGCCTTGTATTTGTTGATGCTTTCGAGGTTCGTCTCCAGGTCGGCCATGAGCGAACCCATCATGCCGCCCGGCAGACCCGGACCGATGAGCAGGGAGTTCATCAGACGGTTGCGCGGCGAGATGTACAGGCCCAGGAAGTCGTCCATGAACTCCTGGATGAGGGCGCGCACCTTCATGTAGGCCTCCATGTTGATTTCGGGCACCTGATAGCCGGCGTCCTTCAGCATGGCCTGCACGCTGAGCAGGTCGGCGTGACCCGTACCCCACGACAACGGCTCCATGCCCACGTCGATGTAGTCGCATCCGGCTTCGCAGACGGCCAGGATGCTGGCCATGTTGAAGCCGGGGCCCGCATGGCTGTGGTACTGGATGGGGATGTCCTTGATCTGCTTGATGCCGGCCACAATCTTGCCCAGCGTCACGGGGCGTCCGATGCCCGCCATGTCCTTGATGCAGATTTCGTCGGCACCGGCCTCGATGAGCTGCTTGGCCATGTTGACGTAGTATTCCACCGTGTGTATGGGCGAGTGGGTGATGCAGAGCGAGCATTGCGAAATCATGCCGGCCTCGTGGGCGTAGCCGATGGAGGGGATGATGTTGCGCACGTCGTTCAGGCCGCAGAAGGTACGGGTGATGTCCGTTCCCTGCGCCTTCTTCACCTTATAAAACAGCTTGCGCACGTCGGCAGGCACGGGGCTCATGCGCAGGCCGTTCAGTGCACGGTCCAGCATGTGCGTCTGTATGCCGGCCTCATGGAAAGGCTTCGTCCAGGCACGCACGGCCTTATTGGGGTTTTCGCCAAACAGCAGGTTCACTTGTTCGAAGCCTCCGCCATTGGTCTCCACGCGGGCAAAACAGCCCATCTCTACAATGGCGGGAGCCACTTTCACCAGCTGGTCCACACGGGGAACATACTTTCCGGCGCTCTGCCACATGTCCCTGAAGACCAAGCTGAATTTAATTTCTCTTTTCATCGTTGTTGTATTCTGTTATAATATAATGTTTTTATCTCATTTTTTCCACTTTCGTCACTCTTCCCTTGTCATGGGTTACCACCGCCACCACGGCGTTGATGGCCGCCAGGATGTTGGCCGGTATCGCGGCCGGACCCTCTTTCTTGGCCGCCGGAGTCTCCTCGGGAGCGTATTTGTTGACAAGCGCAATCATCGCCTTGCCTAAGTAGATGACAATCAGCAGGATAGCAAAAACCGTCGCCATGCCCACCACCATCAGCAGAAGTGCAATATTCAAGTTTTCCATATTGATAATTTATTAGTGTTTTCAAAGAATCGGTAAAAAATCGCCCGAAATTACTGCTTTTTGCTTAGAAAATTGCGGACGGATGTGATAAAAGATGCTAAATAATAAGAAAAGGGTGAACAAAACCGGTATCGCAAACGGCTTTGTCCATCCCCTCTTCTCCGGAATGCCTTTTCCCGCGGGGCAGGCAGGCATCTTTCTTCAAATTCTCTTACTTTCCACTCCGCACGCGGCGCAAAATATTTTGCATCTCGAACACGATATCGGGGTGCTGAAGGGCCACGTTTTCCGATTCATACGCCCGCTCCATGTCGTACAGCTGGGGCGTTGGACAGTTGCCCGTCTCGATTTTCGGCCCCCAGGTGATCATCTTCGGGCCGTCGTTCGGCTCGATGTACTTCCACTGGCGGGTGCGTACCGAGAGCACATGGTTGGACGCCTGCTCGATGACCCACGGGCGGTCCGTCTCCGTTGTGCCGAGCAGGTTGCCCAGGCATTCGCGGCTGTCGGGCGCGCTCCCCTGGGGCAGGCGCACCTGGACAAGGGCCGCCAGCGAGGCCATCCAGTCTACCTGCGACATCAGCACGTCGGACACGCCGGACGCCTTGACCCGCCCCGGCCAGCAGACGATGGCCGGTACCGCCGTGCCTCCCTCGAAGGCGCTGTACTTGTTCCCCCTCCAGGGGCCTGCGGGCTTGTGTCCGCCCAGCAGTTCCTCCGCCCGGTCGTCGTACCCGTCGTCCACCACAGGGCCGTTGTCGCTCGACAGGACTATCAGCGTGTTCTCCATGATTCCCAGTTCGCGGAGCGTCTCCACAATGCGCCCCACGCTCCAGTCGAACTGCACGATGGCGTCCCCGCGCAGGCCCATCGTGCTCTGCCCCCTGAAGCGCGGATGGGGGAAGCGGGGCACATGGACGTCGTTGGTGGCAAAGTACAGGAAGAACGGCCCGTCCCGATGCTCCCTGATGAAGTCCACCGCGTGGGTCGTGATGGAGTCGGCGATGTTCTCATCCTTCCACAGAGCCTTTCCGCCGCCCTTCATGTAGCCGATGCGGCTGATGCCGTTGACGATGGACATGTCGTGTCCGTGGCTCGGCTTCAGGTTGTACAGCAGTTCGGGGTTGTCCCTGCCGGTGGGTTCGCCGGGGAAGTTCTGCCGGTAGTTCACCTCGATGGGCGCCTCGGGGTCATAGTTGGCCACCTGCCCGTTCTCGATGAACACGCAGGGGACCCTGTCGGCCGTGGCCGCCATGATATAATGATAGTCGAAGCCCAGGTCGCCGAGCGCCGCCGGCAGGGGAGCGTTCCAGTCCTGCCCGCCCGTCTTGTCGCCCAGGCCCAGGTGCCACTTGCCGACGGCCGCCGTGGCATATCCGGCCGCCTGGAACACGTCGGCCAGGGTGAACTGCTCGGGGCGGACAATCATCCCCGCGTTGCCCGCCGCCACGTCCGTGTCGGGCCGTCGCCAGGCATATTCGCCCGTCAGCAACGAATACCTCGAGGGAGTGCTGGTGGCCGCCGTGGCGTGGACGTTCGTGAAGCGGATGCCCTGCTCCGCCAGGGCGTCCACATGGGGTGTCCGCACGTTTTTGGCTCCATAACATTGCAAGTCGCCGTACCCCAGGTCGTCGGCATAGATGATGATGACGTTGGGCCTTTCCCGGCCGCCGGCCTCTTCGGCAAGCCCCTGCCCCCAGGCCGCAGGAACCACAACGGCGGGCAGACAGGCGGTAATCAAAACTTTTCTCATATATATAAATTTTTAATATCAACATAAAACAAGAATGTCTGAGGAGCATTCTTTATTTTTCAAATTGCTCCACAAACATTCATGCAACTTCGGAATTTATTCACGCAAATTTGGATTAATATTTTGTTCAGACAATGGTATGGGCCATGTATAATCTTGTGGATTTCTAAAATCACGACGCCCTACATACCAGCGACAATTTCCCGTCGGATCAATGTGTTTGGTAGAAGTTGAATATAATGAAGAATTTGGATAAGGAGCTCCCCATATCTCACCTGTCAAAACCTCATGTGCAATTCCCCATCTTAATAAATCCCAATAACGAATACCTTCATACGCAAGCTCTATACGTCGCTCATTTCGTACTTTATTTAATAACAAAGTCGGATCGGTCTCCGTAATAGGAGGCATATTTACATCAGCACGTCTTCGAACTTGATTGATAGTAGCATCCAAGATATTTTGATCTATTGCTTGTCCATCTTCTATCAAACATTCCAAATAACTTAACAGCACCTCTGCATATCGAATAATAGGAGTCACTGCACTATAACTCGTTAAATCAGAAATTGGATTCTCATCATAATATTTCCTCCACATAAAACCTGTTTTGGACGCTTCCGAGGAGTAATCCACGCGCTCCTTCACAGAAGCATCATAATCCGGACTCATACGATACTCCGTCCCCATGAAAATACTCCCGTTATAATACAACGTATAATCCAAGCGAGGATCCCTGTTTTCTCCAAGATTGTTGGGATTATAACGCGGGTCATCATAACTGAAAGGGGTTCCATCTGTAAACTCATAAGCCTCAAACAAGCCGGAAGTGGGATTAGACAAGCTCCATCCACCGTCTTTGGCCGACAACCCCTGTTGGGGCATACCACATCCAAAATAATTTTCCAAATAGGAAATATAGAAGATGTTTTCCTTATTTCCTACACCTGTCCCGGGCCAAAACAGTTCTGAGTAGGACGGATGAATGCTATTATCTCCATATTCAATAATCTCACGATAAACAGAAGCCGCATTTGCCCAATCTTTTTGCAGCATATAGGTTCTGCCCAAAAAAGCCAGTGCAGCCTGTTTACAGGCACGGCCGGTTTCACCAGATGGTATATCCTTGAAACGAGGCAAATTTTCCGCCGCTTCCTTCAGTTCCTGAGCACACCATTTCAGGATTTCCGATTGGCTTGTCTTCGTTACAGAATTGGCTTCTTCACCACTCAACGGCTTTACAACCAATGGTACATCCTTAAAATAACTGGCCAGATAGTGATATTGTGTGGCCCTTAGAAATCTAGCCTCAGCAATCATTCTATTTTTAACTTCAGAATCCGAAGCAGACTGTATGCCCTCAAGAAAACGGTTACACTTTCCAATACGTGAATAGGCCGATTTCCAATAATTGGATACAAAAGTATTTGTATTGACCAATTTTCCACTCGATATCTGGAAGAAAGGATTGTTCTCTCCACGACGGTCAAAAGCATTATCAGTCAGATGTTCCATAAACAACAGGCCATGATACGACCAAAAGTCGGACACGCTATATTCCAATCCGTTCGAAATTCCTCCTCTATACAACGAAGTCAATGCCAATTCAGCGTTGCTTTCGTCATTCCAAAAATTTTCTTCAGACAAATTCGTCAAAGGATATCGCTCCAAATCGCATGAAGAAAAAGACAAGCTAATTGTCAAAGCTGCATATGCAAATAATGTATATTTTTTCATCTGTAATCAAAATTTCAACGTTAGACCAAATGTATAAGTTGACATTACCGGATAGTATTGTCCATTGTTGTCCGTATTTTCAGGATCCCATCCTTTACGATATTTTTTAATCGTAAACGGATTGTCCAGAGACACATAGAAGCGCAATCCGCTAGAACCGATTTTTTTCGTTACATTCCCGGGAAGAGTGTATCCTAACTGGATATTTCTTACTTTCAAGTAAGAGGCATTAATTACCCAGAAGTCCGAAGTCAATGTATTGTTGCTGCCAGCATTAGACATGACTTCCAGTCTGGGATATTCAGGATAGCGATTGTTCTGCTGCACGTTCCAACAATTTTCCATCTGCCAGCGTTGGATATTTCCTTCCTGGTAGAAAGCATGTCCGGCATACACAGACAATGTGCCATAAACATCGGCAACTCCCTGAATTAACATACTGAAATCAACACCTTTGTACTCAGCTCCCAAGTTTAATCCGAACGTATATTTAGGAATTCTTGAACCTAAGAACGTACGGTCTGCAGAGGTCACCTTGCCATCGCCCGTCAGGTCCACATAACGGATATCTCCCGCTTGTCCGCCAGGAGCAATCTCACTTTGGTCATACCAGTCTCCCACTTCTTCATCAGTGAGGAAAACACCATCTGTCTTATAACCATAAAACATCTGCATCGGATAGCCGATGAACAAATCGCTGCCGTTACCTACCATTCCGTTTTCCTGGGTAACATTTCCCATTCCCAAAGTAAGTATCTTATTTTTAATGATCGAGAAATTTCCATTAATATGATACTTGAAATCTCTGGCCTGACCATTGTAACCCAATTCAAATTCCCATCCTTTATTTTCAAGAGCACCAGTATTAACCTGAGATACACTTAAACCAAAGATAGAAGAATAACTGGCGGAAGGCTTATACAGAACGTCCGTTGTCTTTCTGTAAAAATACGAGGCATTGAAAGTCAACCGGTTATTGAAGAACCCTGTTTCAATACCCACATCAGTAGTACGAGTCCGTTCCCATTTCAAATTAGAATCCACATAAGTAGTAACCGCAGCTCCTTGTGTGTAAACTCCTCCAAACACATAGTTCTGGGCTTGTCCTAATGTATATACCGACTGATACGGGTAATCACCAATATTGTTGTTTCCCAATACACCTAAAGACGCCTTTACCTTCAGATTGTTAAACCAGGAAGACAAATTTTCTTTTTCTTTCCAGAATTTTTCTTCCGATACACGCCAACCGATTGCTACAGATGGGAAAAAACCAAATTTTGAATCGGTTGGGAAACGAGAAGAACCATCATAACGCATTGTCGTCTCAAACAAATAGCGTTCATCATAATTATAAGTCAATCTGCCGAAAACAGACTTAATGGCCCAATCATATCCACCACCACTATTAGTCTGTCCGTCAGCACCACCTGCCGTCAGATAGGGTACATCATCTGAAGGGAAATTGTTGCGGCTTCCTGACAAAGTCCTTTGGCTTTCATCCTCCCAAGTATATCCAACCAAAGCAGAGAGCTGATGTTTTTCGGCAATAGTGGTTGAATAATCGGCTACAGCCTGGAAAGTTTTATATACAGTACGCAGCATCTGATCTGTCAGACTGGAAGGGCCACTGCTTCCTCCATTGGCAATAGGCATATCTGCCCGATAATTACGAATATGGTTAAGCGTATAGTTGTAACCGCCAATAGCCTTCAAGCTCAACCCCTTGAGAGGAGTCCATACCAATTCTGCGTTCCCTTTAAATTTATCGTAGTCCTCTCTGTAGAATGATGCACAGTTCATCCATGCCACAGGTGTTCCATTTAACTTAGGACCAGGACCGGCTTCACCATTCTGCAGATAGCTAGGGGTTAACCCCGGGAAACGGACTGCCGCTGAGATAAGAGATGCATAGCCACCAGTATCTACAGCACCGGGAGAAGACGGCTCATGACGATCCGAGGTCATGCCACTGACGCGTACGCCAAGCGACAAATTCTTCGCTAATTGGGCATTCAAGTTAAGGCGACCGCTATATCTGTTATAATAATTATTATCCATCAAACCGTTCTGTCTTAAATAACCCATTGAGGCCATATATTGCAAACGGTTGTTACCTCCGCTTACATTCAATTCATGTTTGGTTTGAAAAGCATGCCCGCCCAACAGTTCGTCAAAATACATTTCGTCAGCATAATTATCGGGATCAGAACCGTCACGATATTTTTGGATCATTTCTGGAGTATATGTTTCAGTTCCCATTGCCATGTTGTAAAATTCCGCATATTCATAGGAATGTGCCAAATCCGGCAATTCGGTAGCCTGACTCATACCAACCGAACCATTATAAACTACATTTGTCTTTCCTTCGCGTCCCTTCTTGGTAGTAACCAGAATTACTCCATTTGCCGCACGCGAACCATAAATAGCAGCAGAAGAGGCATCCTTCAATACCGATATATTGTCAATATCCGCAGGGGTCAAGTCACTGAGCGACCCTGGCATCCCATCGACCAGCACCAAAGGATCGGGAGTTGCGCCGAACGAACCTACACCACGGATTCGAATAGTACCTGCATCTTGTCCAGGATTTCCACTCGACTGCGTAATGGTTACACCAGACATTTGTCCCGTAAGCATATTGGAAACATCCGGAACCGAACGTGACTCCAGAGTCTTGCTGTCAACAGTCGAAATAGAACCGATCACATTCACCTTTTTCTGCGAACCGTATCCGACAACGACTACTTCATCCAACATTTCCGTATCTTCCTTCAAAGTAAGATTTAGTTGCATACCCGCAACAGCCTTACATTGTTGCGATTGATAGCCAATGTACGAAACTTCCAAGACTGCGTCGCCCGAGATCTTCAATGTGAAATATCCATCAACATCGGTGGCCGTTCCATTGCCAGATGCACCTTTTTCAACAACGGTCGCCCCAATTACAGGTTCTCCATTCGCATCCAGGACACGTCCCGATACCGTTCCCGTTTCCGGCTTCTGACGGTTCAAGGGAGTAATGACAATTTTGTTTCCCGAAACGGTATAAGTCAATTCATTTTTAGTAAGTTCACGGGTAAGAAGAGTTTTCAACTCTTCATTCTTTACATTAACAGAAACATTATTCTTACCCTGCACTTCTACATCACGATAGGAGAACCGATAAGTTGTCTGTTTTTCAATGACATCAAAAAGATCTTTAACAGTGGCGTTTTTCAGATTGACAGTAACTGTTCCCGTCTGTGCATATACGCCAAAAAATGCAAACAAACACAAAGATAACATTATCGTACGGAACATTCCATTGTTTTCATTACCTTTGCATGCAATCAAATGAATGTGTCTTTTTATTCTCATAATAGAATTAAGTTAGGTTGTTAGCTCAATTATCTTACTATGCCATAACATAGTTTACGATGGGACTAGCCCTTTCATCCTCCGGATAATCTGCCAATTATCCGGAGTTTTCATACAAATCATGTTTTCATAAATACTTAATTTAAATTACACAAAAATTATTTTTTATCAAAATATACATACACTGTATCATCTTCAATTTCATATCGGAACTTATAATGCATTTGCAGCACTTTCATAATGCCTCCCAACCTCTCATCGTCAAAAGTTCCGGTATAAACATCACTCAACATTGCATTATCATCCACCTTTATCATAATTCCAAACCGACGTTCCAATTTGGAGAAAACGGTCCCCAACTTTTCTTCCCTAAAAACTAAATAATCTTTCATCCATGCCGTTTCCAACACATTATCCGTCGGTTCCAAAAATGCCTCACCCGTAGCCTTATTGTAAGTAACCTTTTCATTCGGTTGCACATTAAAACACTGTGAAGAAGCTCCCTTCGTCTCAACCCTTACATTACCATCCAACAAGGACATTTCCACAATTCCATTGTCTTCATATGCATAAACATTAAATACCGTACCATAAACGGTTATATCCATAAATTTCGTTTCAACGACAAATTTATTGTCATCATGATGTAAGACTTCGAAAAAGCCTTGCCCGTCCAACAAGACCCGACGACCATTCTTTCCAAAATCAGCACCATAGGACAAGCGAGATTTGGCATTCAACGTCACTTTAGATCCGTCTGGCAATAAGACCGAAGAATTTCCTATGGTCCCCGATTGAACAACAACATTCTGTCCGTCCCAATCACTTGCTCTAACATTATCCATATAGTTACTGACGAACCATGATCCGATTGCCAACAGAACAAACGAAGCCGCTATCCAAAACCATTTCCAAATTACAAATGTCTCCACAATAGATTTGTTTTCCTCAGGCCTTTTATGACGGTGTATTTTGCGGCTCAACGACTCATACAATTGGACTCTCTTTTCATGATAGAAATCCTTGTTTTCGCCACAAGAAAAAGAATCCCAATGCATACCCAACACATTGAACACATCCTCATCGGAAGAATGATTCAAAACATCAAGCAAATGTTCGTAATCATCCGATGACATGGTTCCTTCACTGTATTTAATCAGCAAATCATTCAGATTGTCTGTTTGATTTTCCATACAAATTCTAACGGTTTATTATAATATCTGCAAACACAAGAAATATAACATGTCATTCCTTATGTTTAAAAACACAAAAAAGGATCAAAGACTAAGAAAAAGTAACAGCAGGAAAGGATATGGCTGCAACTCCTTACGTAAGATTTTCAAGGCAGCAGAGAGTTGGTTACGTACTACCTGTTCAGTGATTGATAAACGAGAAGCTATTTCAGACACGGGCATATTTTCTTCCTTGTTCAATTCAAAAATTTGACGCTGCCTGGGAGACAGTTTAATTTTAGCTCTATTAAGACTATCTTGAAACTGCTCTAAGTTCAGATTATCAACCAGTTCATTACCAGAGGTAGACAATTCACTACAAAATGCCACATACTCCTCCATTAATGGGGTATTCAACTGCCTCCGCAATTCCTTTATCAGAAAATGATAAGCAATGGTAAACAAATAAGATTTAAATGACATGCCATCATCGATGCTTTCCCGATGAACCCATATTTTAAGAAACGTATCTTGCACTATATCATCGGTAACCGACTCAGACTTCACATAACGCAACACAAATTGGTAAAGACGAGAAAACCATAGATCGTAGAGAGCCTTATAACACTCTTCCGACCCAAATCTCAGTCCAATTATCAGTGTACGTTCGTCTTTCAACATAAACAATGCTATCTTAAAAAAACATTAGCCCCCCCTGAATCATAGGGGTTTAGTGGCAACGACACCATATCCATAACTTCAGATTCTCACCATCAACCGTTACCTTTAAAATTTCAGAGCCTAAAGATACGGATATTCGGCGTACCTCGGATGGTTTTTACCAGAAATCTGCGGGCGAAGCACAAAAACAAAAATGCCCGCCGCCGATGCAACGGACATCGGCGACAGGCACTTTACATCATTTCAATGCAACAACAGACGAAGACGACTCATTGGGATCTATCCCCCGACATACCATCCACCTTCATCATTACAACGGACTTCCTTCCTGATTTTCACCATCCGAACCAGTCTGACTGCCCGATCCTGTGGAAGTGGAAGTACCACCCCATTCTTCCCAAAAAATTTTGGTGTTCACCATCGACCGGGTCATAATCTGACCGCTGCTATTACGTCCGACTTCCGGGAGGAAACGTACCCGGACACCGGTAATCTGCGAGGCGCTAACCTCCTGTGACGTTTCCACTCCCTGCTTGTTGGTTGCAGCCGTATAATAGAAAGTGCCTACTCCCTCAATCTTTACACTACGGCCCTGGGCCATATAGTTGCCCAACACAGCTCCCAAATTCTTCATGACCGCATACGTATCGCCACGCGTCACGGTGGAACGGATGGCCAATTCATCCGCTATTTCGTCTGTTGTTACCGGTTTTCCCACTGTTACGGACTGAGGATACCACAATGCGTTTACCTTCTTCTGTACTCTTTTAAAAAATGCCATAATACTCAATGTTTTAAGATTAATAAAATAAGGTTGTTGTCTCATACGGACTCTTTGAAATATCAGAATAGTACCCGCGAGGCCTCAACGGACATTCCTTTGTCTCTCCAAATCCGATGTTGCAAAGTTATCATGCCGGATCTCCCAAAACAAGCAATCAGCCTCTACAACGCAGCTTCAAAACAGCATTGATTATTAAGCATTTACACATATTTACTTCTCTACAATTATAAAAACCGGGATTCATGGCTCCAACGACGAAAGACCGGCATTCTCTACAAAGGAAGCATATATATCACTGAATCTAAGAATATTATCATTTTCCAGTCTCTACAATGACTGATTATGCCACCAACTTCCAGTCAACAGACATCCAAAAATCATTATGTCAGTTTCAGGCCATCAGATGCTCCAATTTCATCTTCCATCTTTCCCAATGCGGCATCTCTTGGGCAAGCAAAGTATAAAACGCCTTGGTATGATTCCTGTATATCAAATGGCACAGTTCATGAACAATCACATATTCAATGCAAATACGAGGCGCACATATCAACCGGGGATTCAACAGAATCAGTCCAGAACCTGTACAGCTACCCCAACGGGTTTCCATTTCCTTCAGGACCAAATCTTTGGGCTCCACTTGATAACGCTTGAAGCGTTCAATCAACGGTGCGGCATACTCCCGGAATTTTACAGCAGCCCGTTGCCGATACCA
>ULOG01026430.1_pt1 | contig 16299 bp, 10 predicted proteins | sample 1952401 | NCBI WGS metagenome assembly ULOG01 (sample SAMEA4835598, study PRJEB28245) | human gut metagenome | biome: gut microbiome; material: fecal sample | place: Denmark | collected 2008
GGCGGTGTCTTTGTCGACTTTCATCAGCTTGCCCAGGAAGATGCCCAGGAAGATGGTTCCGCAAACGATGATGCTGTCTACCACGATGGCCGGGAGACCTACGGCAGCCACTTCAGTCAACGTCAGGCGGAAACCGTAGAGCACGATACCGGCACGGAGAATCTGCTTGGTACAGAACTTGATGCCTGGTACCCACGTTTCGGGCAGGCGGTTGCGAAGGCTGTTGGCATAGAGCATACCCAAAATGATGCCGACAATCAGTGGGCTGAATGACAGACTTTTTACGAAAGGAATTTCAGCAATGTAGAAAGCTGAGAAGGAGAATAAGGCTATGAGCAGAATGCCATGAAAGGTGTTGCCTCTGTTTCCACGTTCGAACATAACATTTATTTTTTGTTGGTTTAACTTTTTCTTTTCGGATGCAAAGGTACGCATTTCCGATGGAGGCTACAATTCTTATATTTTTATCAGCTATAACCAAAAGTAATAAGGAGGGGAGGAGGAGGTATGGTTGGTGCCGGAGATGGCGACGGACGGTCAGCGCCGGGCAAATTGCATGAAAACCTGACTGAGGCCGCTTTCTTGGCCCTGCAGTTGGGCAAAGTTGAATTCCCGTTTCATTTCCAATCCTTTGACTTCGACTACACGCAAGCGGCCGGCATACAATTCCCGGCTGACGGAACGGATGGAAACGACACCCAAGCAGTCGGTATGCTCCAGAAACAGCTTGATGCTTTCCGTGCTGCCCAGGTACATCAGTACATGCAGTGTTGATAACTTGATGTTATGTTGCAGCATGGCCCGCTCGAAAACATCCAAAGTGCCCGAGCCTCGTTCGCGCAATACCAGCGGCAGGCAGGCCAGTTGCTGGGGAGTGATTTCGTCGTCCACCGGAAGGCGGCTGCCTGTCCGTACCACTACCACCAGTTCGTCTTCCAGAAAGGGAGTATAGCGGAGGTTGGGCAGGCGGGTCACTCCTTCGACCAGTGCGAGGTCGATGCGGTGTTCCTGCAGGGCAGCTTCCATTTCGCGCGTGTTGCCGTTGAGCAATGACAGTTCCACTTGGGGGAATTTGCTGATGAAGGTTCCCAGCATGGGCGGCAGCACGTATTGGGCAATGGTGGTGCTGGCTCCCAGCCTCAGTTCGCCGGTATACTGGTTGTGCAGCAGGTGCATCTCGTATTCCAGCTTGCGGTATTCTTCCAGAATGCGTTCGCAATGTTCCAGCAGCAGTTGGCCGGATTCGGTCAGCGAGATTTTTCCTCCTTGGCGGTCGAACAGGCGGGTCTGGTAGGTGCTTTCCAGTTCCTGTATGTGTTTGGTAATGGCCGGCTGGCTGATGAACAGTTCTTGGGAAGCTTTGGTGAAGCTCAGGTTTCTGGCTACGGACTGGAATACTTTCAGGCGGAAATCGCTCATGGCTGCGGTGGTTTTTCAGAATAGTGATGCAGGTCTTGTCAGATTAAGAAAGGGGCAAAACAAGTAGTCTGTCCGGCTTCTGTTTTGCCCCATCCATATTATTTTTCTTTCTTCAGTTCTTCGGAAATCAGTCCTTCAAGTTCTTCGGCCAGTTCGGGGTTGTCCAGAATGACCTGTTTGGCGGCATCGCGACCTTGGGCCAGCTTGGTGTCGTTGTAGCTGAACCAGGAACCGCTCTTCTTGATGATACCCAGTTCGGTACCCAAGTCGATGATTTCGCCGGCACGCGAGATGCCTTCGCCGAACATGATGTCGAACTCGGCGCGACGGAAGGGAGGAGCCACCTTGTTCTTGACAACCTTTACCTTGGTCTGCTTGCCGATGACTTCGTCACCGTTCTTGATGGCCTGGCCACCGCGGATGTCGAGGCGGACGGAAGCATAAAACTTCAGTGCGTTGCCGCCGGTGGTCGTTTCGGGATTGCCGAACATGACACCGATCTTTTCGCGCAGCTGGTTGATGAAGATGCAGCAGGTGCGTGTCTTGCTGACGGCCGACGTCAGTTTGCGCAGGGCTTGTGACATCAGGCGGGCCTGCAGACCTACCTTGTTGTCGCCCATATCGCCTTCGATTTCGGCTTTCGGTGTAAGGGCAGCTACGGAGTCGACCACGATAATGTCGATGGCCGAGGAGCGAATTAGCTGTTCGGCAATCTCCAGGGCTTGTTCGCCGTTGTCGGGCTGGGAGATGAGCAGGTTGTCTACGTCTACGCCCAGCTTGGCGGCATAGAAGCGGTCGAAAGCATGTTCGGCGTCGATGAAGGCGGCGATGCCTCCGGCTTTCTGGGCCTCGGCGATGGCGTGGATGGCCAGCGTGGTCTTACCGGAAGATTCGGGGCCGTAGATTTCGATGATGCGGCCGCGGGGATAACCGCCTACACCCAGGGCTACGTTCAGTCCGATGGAGCCAGTGGGGATGACTTCCACCTGCTCGATGTTGTCGTCGCCCATTTTCATGATGGAGCCTTTTCCGAAGCTCTTTTCTATCTTGTCCATGGCGGCCTGCAGGGCTTTCAGCTTTTCGCTGTTGGGCGTTGCGGCACCTTCGTTTTCAAAATTCAGTTCGTCTTTTTTTGCCATACTTGTTCGTTTGGATAAGGGTAATTGGATTTAAAGGATTTGTGCCGCATGGTCTTTGGTCTTGATTTCCTTCGGACCGATGATGCGCTCTACGATACCTTCTTCGTTGATGATGAAAGTTGTGCGGAAGGTACCCATGTACTTGCGGCCATACATGCTCTTCTCGCCCCAGACGCCGAACTGCTCGACCAGCTTCTTGTCCGTGTCGGCAATCAGGTGGAAGGGGAGGGAGTTCTTCTCGATGAATTTCTGATGTGACTTCTCGCTGTCTACGCTGACACCCACCACTTCGTAGCCTGCCTGACGCAGGGCGTCGTAGTTGTCGCGCAGATTACAGGCTTCTGCAGTGCAGCCGGACGTGCTGTCCTTCGGATAGAAGTAGAGCACCAGTTTCTTTCCTTTATAGTCGCTCAGGCGGATTTCTTCGCCTTTCTCGTTGATGCCCAATATTTCAGGGGCTTTATCTCCTACATTCATGTTCGTTAGTGGTTAACGGTTAGTGATTAACGGTCAGTGGTTGTCGGGGCGGCATGTTCGCCGCTCACCGTTCACCACTTACCGCTGATATTAAAGTTCCAGATCGCCGTCGATGACTTCGTGCCAGGGCAGGCCCTGTTTGTTGAGCTGTTCCATGAACGGATCGGGATCGAATTCTTCCACGTTCCATACGCCAGGCTTCTTCCAGATGCCCTTGAGGAACATCATGGCACCGATCATGGCTGGTACACCTGTGGTGTAGCTGACGCCCTGCATGCCCGTTTCCTTGTAGGCGGCCTGGTGGCTGCAGTTGTTGTAGACGTAGTAGGTGTGTTCCTTGCCGTCCTTCAGTCCGCGGATGCGGCAGCCGATGGACGTTTCGCCTTCGTAGTTTTCGCCGAGGTCCTGCGGGTTGGGGAGCACGGCTTTCAGGAACTGAAGGGGAACAATCTTCACGCCGTTATAGTCCACTTCGTCGATGCGGGCCATGCCGATGTTCTGGATGACGCGCAGGTGGGTCAGGTATTCCTGGCCGAAGGTCATCCAGAAGCGGGCGCGCTTGATGGTAGGGAAGTTCTTGACGAGCGATTCCAGCTCTTCGTGGTAGAGCAGGTAGGAGTCGCGCGGGCCGATGTTCGGATACGTCAGATCCTTGTGGATTTCCAGCGGTTTGGTGGTAATCCACTGGCCGTTCTCGTAATAACGTCCGTTCTGGGTGATTTCGCGGATGTTGATTTCGGGGTTGAAGTTGGTGGCAAAAGCCTTGTGGTGGTTGCCCGCATTGCAGTCCACGATGTCCAGATACTGGATTTCGTCGAAATGATGCTTGGCTGCGTAGGCTGTATATACGCCACTTACGCCCGGGTCGAAACCGCAGCCGAGGATAGCGGTCAGGCCGGCGTCCTCGAAGCGTTTCTTGTAGGCCCATTGCCAGCTGTATTCGAAGTGGGCCACGTCCTTGGGCTCGTAGTTGGCTGTGTCCAGATAGTTGACGCCGGTCTTCAGACAGGCTTCCATGATGGTCAGGTCCTGGTAGGGCAGGGCCACGTTGATGACGATTTCGGGCTTGAAGCTGTTGAAGAGTGCTACCAGTTCGTCCACGTTGTCCGCGTCGACCTGTGCTGTCTGGATATTGGGATTGCCGATGGCCTTCACGACGGCGTCGCATTTGGACTTCGTGCGGCTGGCAATCATGATTTCGGTGAACACATCCGGATTTTGAGCAACTTTGTGTGCAACGACGGTTCCTACACCGCCTGCACCGATAATTAGAACTTTACCCATTTTGTTTCTTATTAATAATGTGATTGATAAATATGCAAGTTATTTGTTTCAGTTTTTTCGTCAGCAAATATACTGTTTAATTCTTAGATAAACATTAAAATACGGCTAAATACTTTGACTTTTCGGGTGCGATTACCAAACAAAATGTTTGTTATGCTGTTATTTTATTCTATATTTGCGGTTGATAATTTAACTTAAACTACAAGACAATGAAGAAAATTTGTGTTTATTTGGGTATGGCAGCTGCGGTGGCAGTTCTGTCGTCGTGTGCTTCGACCAAGAATTTGACTCCGGTTTCGGACCTTGGCGGAGAGTGGAACATCATTGAAATCAACGGGACGGCAGTCGTTCCAGCGCCGGGGCAGGCTTTTCCCTACATAGGCTTTGAGACGAATACCGGCCGGGTTTATGGAAACAGCGGATGCAACCGACTGATGGGCAGCTTTGATACGGGCGGCAAGCCGGGTGAGCTGGACTTGAGCCAGATGGGCAGTACCCGCATGATGTGTCCCGACATGACGCTGGAGAAGAATGTCCTCTCCGCCCTGTCACAGGTAAAGAAGTTCACGAAGCTTGGTGACGGTCAGCTCGCCTTGTGCGGCAAGTCGTTGAAACGGCCGATTCTGGTGTTGCAGCATCGGGCTTCCGATACCAAACTGGCTGAATTGGACGGTCGCTGGAAGATTGAACAGGCCGGCGGTGAGATGATTCCCGACAGCCTCGAGAACCAACCCTTCCTTGAATTGAATGTCAACGAAAAGAAGGTGCACGGCAATGCGGGCTGTAATGTGATCAACGGAACCTTTTCGGCAGGCGAGGGTAGCCCTTCGGCCATTACCTTCTCCAATCTCATCAGCACGATGATGGCCTGTCCCGATATGGAAGTGGAGGGACGGATTACCAAGGCTTTGGGTGACGTGAAGGCTTTTGCCCGGCTGGAAAACGGTGGCTTTGGCTTCTATAGTGCTACGGGCGAGCTGGTATTGGTACTCGTCAAGGAATGACATATATATAATAAGGTGTAGAGCCGCCTCCCGAGGAACAGAGTTTTCCTTTGGAGGCGGCTTTCTTGTTGTCTTCTATCTGGCATCCTGTCTCTTGTTTCCTTCGTTGATACCATCGGTTTCCTTGCCTGGAAACACCCGTTTCCTTGCCGGGGAACGCTCGTTTCCTTGTCGGGAAACACTCGTTCCCTTATCGGGAAACGCAGACTTCCTTGCTTGTGGTTCCTGCTTTTATCCGATGAAGCCTTTCGGAAGCAATGGACTGTCCGCGTCTGTGTAGCTGTCTGTTTCGTCAGCTCTTCGCATGCAATTCTGCCAAACTGGCATATTTTGTCAGACTTCTGGCATGGAAATGCGGTCGTCCGGCGTTTGGCACAACGTTTGTCCTTTAATAGGCGTCTGCCGATGAGGCGGACAGGAATAAACTGAATAATAACAAATAAAAAAATAACGATCATGGGAAAGATTATTGGTATTGACTTAGGAACTACAAACTCTTGTGTGGCCGTATTCGAAGGCAACGAACCTGTAGTAATCGCCAACAGCGAAGGCAAGCGTACAACTCCTTCAGTAGTGGCATTTGTAGACGGTGGTGAACGTAAGGTAGGTGATCCTGCCAAGCGTCAGGCCATCACGAACCCGAAACGTACGGTGTACTCCATCAAGCGTTTCATGGGTGAAAATTGGTCGCAGGTACAAAAGGAAATAGCCCGTGTACCTTATCCGGTAGTGAACGACAACAACATGCCGCGTGTCGACATCGACGGACGTCACTACACTCCGCAGGAAATCTCCGCTATGATTCTTCAGAAGATGAAGAAGACAGCCGAAGACTATCTGGGACAGGAAGTAACGGAAGCCGTTATCACCGTTCCTGCCTACTTCTCCGACTCACAGCGTCAGGCTACGAAGGAAGCCGGTCAGATTGCAGGTCTGGACGTTAAGCGTATTGTAAACGAACCGACCGCAGCCGCCTTGGCTTACGGTGTGGATAAGGCCAACAAAGATATGAAGGTCGCCGTATTCGACTTGGGTGGTGGTACGTTCGATATCTCTATTCTGGAGTTCGGTGGCGGCGTATTCGAAGTGCTTTCTACCAATGGTGATACTCACCTGGGTGGTGATGACTTCGACCAGGCTATCATCAACTGGCTGGTACAGGAGTTCAAGAACGACGAAGGTGCCGACTTGACAACCGACCCGATGGCTATGCAACGTCTGAAGGAAGCTGCCGAAAAGGCCAAGATTGAATTGTCTTCTTCTACTTCTACTGAAATCAACTTGCCGTACATCATGCCGGTAGGTGGTGTGCCCAAGCACTTGGTTAAGACTTTGACCCGTGCTAAATTCGAGCAACTGACTCATGACTTGATTCAGGCTTGCTTGGAGCCGTGTAAGAAGGCCGTCAGCGATGCCGGTTTGAGCACTTCCGATATCGATGAAGTCATCTTGGTAGGTGGTTCTTCTCGTATACCGGCCGTTCAGAAATTGGTTCAGGACTACTTCGGTAAAGTTCCTTCGAAGGGTGTTAACCCCGATGAGGTTGTAGCCGTAGGTGCCGCTATTCAGGGTGCCGTATTGAATAAGGAAGCCGGTGTGGGCAACATCGTCTTGCTGGATGTCACTCCGTTGACCCTGGGTATTGAAACCATGGGTGGTGTCATGACCAAGTTGATTGATGCCAACACGACTATTCCTTGCAAGAAGAGCGAAGTCTTTTCGACAGCTGCCGATAACCAGACCGAGGTAACCATCCACGTCCTGCAGGGTGAGCGTCCTATGGCTGCTCAGAACAAGTCCATCGGTCAGTTCAATCTGACTGGTATTGCTCCGGCCCGTCGTGGTGTTCCTCAGATTGAGGTTACCTTCGATATCGATGCCAACGGTATCTTGAAGGTATCTGCCAAGGATAAGGCTACCGGTAAGGAACAGGCCATCCGTATCGAGGCTTCCAGTGGCTTGAGCAAGGAAGAAATCGAGCGTATGAAGGCTGAGGCCAGCGCCAACGCTGAAGCTGATAAGAAGGAGCGTGAGAAAGTAGACAAGCTGAATCAGGCTGACTCGATGATATTCACGACCGAAAATCAGTTGAAGGATTTGGGCGACAAGCTTCCTGCCGACAAGAAGGCTCCTATCGAGGCTGCTCTTCAGAAACTGAAAGATGCTCACAAGGCTCAGGATCTGGCTGCCATCGACAGTGCAATGGCCGAACTGAACACGGCCTTCCAGGCTGCCAGTGCCGAGATGTATGCACAGACCGGTGCTCAGGGTGGTGCTCAACAGCAAGGTACCAACAACGCTGGCCAAGACAACACTCAGAGCAACAACGGTAAGCAAGGTGACAATGTTCAGGATGCTGACTTCGAGGAAGTGAAATGATTCCGATAAGTAAACAAATAATAAACAATAAGCAAAAGCGTGCAGCTCAACGAGTTGCACGCTTTTTGCGTTTATAGGGTTCATGGTTTCTATGTGTTTTCTATAGGCTTTTTTATCTCTTATTTGCAACATATTTGCGACACGTCTTATTTGGCGATAAGATACAACATAAATTGATATAAACCATTTATAACGAGAAGAATATGCCAAGAGGAAATTACACCATCCAAAGATGTTGCGAGGAGTGCGGTAAAATCTTTACTCCTCCCACATTGATGTCAAAGTATTGTTGCCCTGCTTGTTCCAAACGAGCATACAAGAAAAGACAAATCGCAAAAGAGAAAGAAGCAATACGTCAAGCATTAATTAGACGAATACCATCCAGCAAGGGATTTCTAACGGTTAAAGAAGCTATGTTGATTTACGGTATTAGTAAGGATGTACTTTATCGCATGATACGACAAGGCTCTATACCATCATACAATTTTGGTCAACGTCTGACACGCCTTAGTCGGCAATATATGGATGAACACTTCAAAGCAAAGAACAGGAGTAAAAAGAGGAAAAAGGAAACATTATCCTTTGAACCAAAAGATTGTTATACTATCGGAGAGATTGCAAAGAAATTTCATATCAATGATAGTAGTGTCTTTAAGCACATACGGCGTCATTCTATTCCTACATGCCAAATCGGTAATTATGTTTATGTTCCCAAATCTGAAATTGATAAATTATATAAGTCATTATGAAGAAAGCATTACCAAACACTAAAGTAACCGCCAAACTCAGAAAATCAAATTATAAAGATGAGTGGTATCTGATTATAGAATCATACCCGGTTTACAAGCGAGGCTCTAAACGGGCAAGTCGTGTGGTTGAATCAATTAACCGGACTATATCCACACCAATTTGGGACAAATCGTCCATTGCACGAATCTTGCCGGATGGAACATTCAATTATAAACCTAAACGTGATTTGAATGGAATCATCCAATGCCGTTCAACGATAGATCAAGAGGCTTGTATCTATGCCGACAATGTGCGTAAGTTACGGCAACGTGAATACGATAGCGCAATTCTATATACGGATAAAGAGAATGAAATCGCTGCACAAAATGAACGGAGCGAACAGGACTTTATCAAGTATTTCAATAGTATTATCAGCAAACGACATCCTAATAGTTCCAATTCAATTATAGTTAACTGGAGGCGAGTGGGTGAATTGTTGAAGATTTATTCTCAAGGACAACCAATCCCATTTAAGGACATATCCGTTAAGTTGCTTGAAGATATTAAGATGTTCTTTCTCCGTGCTCCAATGGGTGGCACTAAGAAAGGAACTATTTCACAAAACACGGCGTCCACCTATTTCTCTATACTCAAGGCTGGATTAAAACAAGCGTTCGTTGATGAATACCTGACAGTTGACATCAGTGCAAAAGTCAAAGGAATAACAAGCATTGAGAAACCTCGTGTTGCCCTTACTATGAATGAGGTACAAATGTTGGTTAATACACCTTGTAAGAATGAGGTTTTAAAACGTGCGTTCTTGTTTTCAATTCTTACAGGATTACGGCATGGTGATATCCAAACTTTGAAATGGAAACAAATTCAGCAAACAAGTAAGGGTACTTGGCAAGCGGTAGTTGTACAACAAAAAACGAAAGTACCCGATTATAAGCCTATCACCCAACAAGCCCTTCAGCTATGTGGTGAACGCCCAAGCGATGAAGAATCTCTCGTTTTTGAAGGATTGACAGATGCTTCTTGGATTTCACGTCCTCTGAAAGTGTGGATAGAAGCATCCGACATCAAGAAACATGTTACTTTCCATTGCGGCCGCCACAGCTTCGCTTCACTATTGCTGGAAAATGGTGTTGACATATATACCATTAAAGATTTAATGGGTCATACAAATGTCAGAACCACGCAGATTTATACGCATATCGTGAATGAGAAGAAAGAAAAAGCGGCTAATACGCTGCATATAGACAACCTGAATTTATAGGTCGTATAAGTTCAGCTGTACGAGTGTATTCGTCCTCAGTCTGACAATTCGCCAATATTTCATTACGCTTTTCTGTACTGATGATAAACGCATCATTAAATCCTGTTTTAATCCCATAATTGATTTGAATATCCCAATCTTTTAATGGTGTTCCTACTGCCTCAATCTTTCGCTTTATACTTTGCTCTATTGGTGACAGTATCACCCATGAATTAGAGTTGCTGAAATCGCATTCTGCTCCGTTCTGCTGCACGAATACGCTCAAATTTTTGACGCTATCTTTATTTTGTTTATTAGTGACAGCACATAGAGTTTTATGATTATTTGCGGCTTTAGCGAATAATAATATATTGGTGTCTACTGTTGCACTCTCAAATATTTTTACTCCTGCAAAATCTATGAGTAGTTGAGGATTAGTATTTTTCGCGAAGAATTCACGTGTCTTTTCACCATAACCGGCCCGCATCCATTTATTGGATGTAATATAACAAAGATGACCATTGGGTTTGAGTAATTGGTAGCCACGTTCATAGAAAAGACAATAAATGTCTCCTGTTTTAGCATAAGTTTTATAGCCACACGACTCATAAAGTTTAGCTAATTCTCCGCCATTGTTCTGCAGTTGGATGTAAGGGGGATTGCCTATTACAATATCAAATCCATCATTGACCCCGAACATCCAAGCAGGGTCAAAGAATGGACTTTCTGCATTTTGATCGTATGGATTCCAGGCTGCTAGCTGTTGGGCATCTTCAGGTGCAAAATCTTCATTATCAGCAAGTAATTTTGCTAATTTTTCACGAAGAATTTGATCTCGTTCACGTAGAGTACTCTTACGATTGGCAGTTTTTGCTGAAAAGTGCTCATGACGTATTCTTGTCAATTCTTCCTTGGTTGGTTCAATTTCCGGATTCTCAAAGAGACTACGAGATACTTGCCTTTTTTTTGAAATAAGTGAATTTGCGGCAACAAACTTAGTTTCAAGGTTTGGCAATGTTGGAATACCGAAATTGGGCTTAGTTGCATCTTTCTCACAGCTACAAATAAGCGAAATAAAGAAACGTAATTTGGTTATCTGTGCAGCAATACGTTGTATATCACTTCCATAAATACAGTTCTCTATAATCGCCAACTTTAAGTCATATACTTTTTCATTCGGAGATATACGAAGGAGAATATCAACCATGCGATTAAGTAATCCCATAGGGAAAGCTCCTGATCCACAAGCTGGGTCGATAATTTTAATGTTTTTCAACTTGTCTGCTATTAGTATGTAGTCATCCGCGTGGTTCTTATCGAGAGAAAAATTATTTTCAAACAAAGAACGAATTAATGGTGTATCACCTAAGTATGCAATAAGACTTTCGTCTACCATATAATTAACAATTTCACGAGGAGTATAGAACGACCCACTTTGGTTTCGTGCTGTTTCTTTCGTTTCTGGGTTGTATGCTCCTAAAAGATTTTCAAAAACCTTACCCAACAGTTCCGGATCAAGAGCTACTTGCTGTTCCTCTGGAGAATTTTCTTCTATTGTAAAATTATAGCGGCTTAGAATAGATATTAATCCTTTTTCTGGTTCAAAAAACAAGTTGTTGGGTACAACAGCACGGTTTCGGTATCGTCCGTCTGCAAAGCATTTATCGTTGCGACTAAATCCGTCGTGATAAAAAGCTTGTTCAACACCGTCAATTTTCTTGGTTTTGTCAAGACATTCAAAAAGACCACCGTTGAGAAAAGGTACTTCAGCAAATAAATTAATAACTTCATTTTCGCTGATGCTAAACATTTCTGCATAGCGATAAAGGGTCTTTATATCTTTTTTTACATTTGTAGCAAATTTGCGTTTATTTCCCTGTTCATCATCTATCGCACGATTGAGTGTAGCAAAGAATAAGTTTTGAAGGATTGCATTGTAATAATTTCCAACTGTTTTACTATAAGGATCAAAGTCTTTTAAGATAGTTCCTAAATAATCGATATCAAATATTTTACTTGGCACCAAATCTTTTTGTTTAATAAACCACACAAACATGATACGAGTTATCAGGCGGATTATTTTTGTTTCCAAATCTTCGCGATCGTCATCTTCTATTGCAATATTATTAGGAAAAGATACATTGGATGAAGGTTCGATAACCCACTGATACCATTCAAATAAGTCTTTGTAGAACTGTTTGGTCAGAGCTTCAACTGAAAATGCAGCAGTAATGTCACTAAGCGTTTGTTTGCTATTTTTTAATACACCGAACTGTTCTACTGCTGTACGGCACCCACGCCCTTCGCCAAGGAGATAAGTATAACGTTTTGTATTGGTCGATATTTTCTCATAATTTCCTTGTTTATCAAATCCCCATGTTTCACTTACATACGAAAAACGAAGAACACTTTCGTTCTTTCTATAGCAAAACATAAAAGCACCTGCGTAACCCATATTACGCCAGTCGGAAGTAAGCATATCACGGATTCCACGTCGATTGTGCTCAATATCCACCTTTTCAGTTAATTCTACTTCATATATGGCAATAGCTTCACCATCAGCAAGAGATATTTTGCCAAGATTCAATGCTTCTTTTGCCAAACGACTATTTACGTGTACAGCTGATGGACGGTTCCAGAAACTCACTTTGTTTCTGAATATGTCATGGAGTAATTGTTGCCACGCTTCTCGATTATATTTGGATTCTATGATTTCTTTGTAGTTCATGTTAATTGTATTTTAATTAAACGATTCAGATAAAATGATCTCTGCTTCAGTTTCCTGTTCATTCAATAATGATTCTTGTGCAGTGTAATATGGTGCATATTTTTTAGCCATATCTATGATTTCAGCAAGAGCTTCATCATGAGTCATACGTGCTTTTCCACCCACACGTCGTAAATCTTTTTGAATTCGCTGCAAACGTTTAGCTATATAAGTGATAACACCACGCTCTGCTAAAGTCTTAAGTTGTGCTACTTTTATAAATAAGTCATTATCATCAATTTCTCGTATAAAATTATTCAGTAAGTTGACAGCCATATTAACCTGTGCACCCATTGTTGTCTGTTCGTCATGGATGGTTTCTTGCGAACGCATCTCGTCGTCTTGTATTTGGCGGAATTTTTTTAAAGCCATGTTGACGTGTTTGTGGTGCTGTTCAATACGTTCTACGGGGGGCTCTTCTTTTTGAGCCTTGAAGTATTTGAGTGCATCAAGTACAGATAATTCTTCAGGGCTTTTAGATACTAAGAAAAATACTTTGCGGAAATTAGTTTTAAGGAACACAAGTGTATCATTTGAAAGTGTAACTCCGTCAATATTATTTGCTTTGCGTCCTGTACGACTACGTAATGAAAGTTTTGCTATACGGTTATATTCTCTACGGTTAGTTTGATAAAGTGCACGGAGTTCTTCATAATAAGGAAGTTCTTGATTACATTCCTCTTTTTGTCTTTTCATGCCTTCATCAAATAGTTTACTAAGGTCACGGTCAATGATTTCTTCTCGTGAGTAAATTTGATTATCTTCACCAAATGTAGAATGAAATGTTTGAATCTTGCTCAATGCTATCTGTTTGAGATTAATTTCACGATTCCCTTCACGAGAGGGGTAGAATACATAATTATAGATATGTTTAGATGCTGAACCAATACGGTTTACACGACCGATGCGTTGCATTAAACGTGTGCTATTCCAAGGGGTGTCATAATTCACAATAACATTAGCACGATGTAAATTTACTCCCTCAGCTAATACATCTGTGGTGAGAATGATATTATAATCATTCATTTTTGTCTTGTAGTTTGCATCGAAATTTTCACGAATTGTCTTGAATTGTTTACTTCGATTATCAGCAGAAATAACTAATACATCCTTGCGATTGATACGGCGAGCTAAGTACTCAACTGTATCAACAGATTCTGAAAATACAACTAGTTTTTTTTCTGGATTACGTTCTGTTTTAAAAAACTCGTGTTTAAGCAACTCTTCAAATTTTACGAATTTAGAATCATCCTCATCTGTTATATCTGTCCATTCGGTACATAATTTTTCAAGTATATCTTGATCATTGTGTAACATTTCAATAAATTCAGGTTTGAAGTCAGCAGCTGCAAATACCGCATTCTTTGGATTATCTTCCGCTTTGGCATTTAGTTTTTCTTCTATTTCTTCATCGCTTAATCCTGATTCTAATAGCATATTAATATCAAGGTCGGGAGCGATGAATACTTTATCGCGTTCAAACATGTCTATCATATTTTGATTCGCTTGACAAAAATTATATAAAGATACTTGAAATGCATAAAAGCTACTTTCAAGACGTTTGACCAATCCATTTTTACGGATACCAGCCAAACTGCGGCTTATCAACTCTGCATTATCATACAAACCTTGAGCTGATTCTGGCTTCAAATAAGCAATAGCTTGATAACGTGCGTAAGTCAAACTCTTCTCAAGTATGAACATGGCATGCTCAAACAGATCTGCAAGATGTTCATTTAGTTCATAACAGCTCTCAATGGGACGTTCCACTTTAGGGAAACCATTGACGTCCTTATTATAACGAGGTATACTTTCAATATCTGTTCTAGTACGTCTGACAGTCAATGGTTTGATTATTCTGTCACGTACACGTTCTGCTAACTTTTTGAAATGACTGACATTAAAATCAGGTTCTTTTCGAAGTCTCTTGAATTCTTTAATGAGAGGTGCAAAAAATGCTGTTAGATTAGATACACCATCAATTGTACAATGGCGAGGATCTTGAAACAATTGTATTTCATTATATATATCTGCTGGGGTATTGTTCATTGGTGTTGCGGAAATAAGCATGACTTTCTTTTTATATCCTGGTATATTTCCTGTTTCAATACGAGGCATTTTGCATATTTCTTGTAATTGTTCAAAAGCAGCAGTTGTATGTGAACGAAATTTATGTGCTTCATCCACAAGTATGAGATCAAACTCATCTGCATTCCAATAGTTGTAATTATCTTCATCTAAGATTTTTGACAAACTTCCATTGGAAACAAAATTTGCATATTTATCAATTCCGAAATCCTTGAATGTAGCTTTCCAGTTTTGTTCAACAGCAGGGGGATATACAACGAGAATTTTAGTCTTATCTCTACCGTTTTCTATCAAGAATTTCTTGGTTATCATAGTTGCGATGACAGTTTTACCAAGACCAACTACGTCAGCAAGAAAAAAGCCATCATAGCGTAGCAGTTTTTGATACCCTTCGTTAACTGCATCCATTTGATAATCATATTTTTTGTATCCTTCTGGCATATCAAACGGGTTGTTATCATCTGTAGCCATCACTCTGTCTGAAAAATATTCCATTAACATTTTAATATACAGCTCGTATGGTGAAACATCTCCTTTTAGATACGTACGGTCAATAGAGATTTTAATATCATCAGCTGTTATTTCACAACCCTCAGCTTCTTTCCAGAGTAATTCAAATTCATCTTTTGCAAACTTGACATCATCATAACGATTTAATTTTACGTTAAATTCATATTGACGATCTTCCGAAATGCCAAGACCATTACCTGATAGATTACTTGACCCTGTTATAGCCACACCTTGGGTATATTGATTAAAATCATCTGGATAAAGTACATAAATTTTAGCATGAATTTTCTTTGATGGGTGGGCGCGCATCTCTAATTTTCCATCTACGAGATCTTGTACCATTTGAAACATTCCATCTTCAACCTCTTTACTATAATGGGATTGTTCTATATCCTGACGTATTTTCCGTAGACAGTCTTCCTTTACTTCTTCTTCTGCTCCAAAGAATATCCTTCCTTGTCTTGCGGCTTGTACAATGTATTTATCTACATCAATGCCTATTAGCACTCTTACTTTATTTATACCATTAAGGAATGGACGCAAAGAAAAGTAACCAGATGCCCGTAAAAATCCTACAACTGCATCCAAATTTCGAATATTATTGTTATATTGCAATATACCCTCAAATTCTTTTATAAGGGTATTATTGTTTCTGTTCGTAAAAAAGTTAGAACTAATATTTGTACTATCATTCATACCGTTATATGTTTCATTGTTTTTTTAACCTTTTTCTTTCTCCCTTCTCTCTTTTACTTTTTCCTGTCCAGGCATCTTTTTAGCCAATACACTTTCTCCGGCAGGAAAATAGATAGGAAAAACTTTATACAAGAAACTTACAATATCATTACGCTTCTTACCCATGTTGAAAAAAGCAGAACAAACAAAATACATAAGGTCTTGTTGACTACATGTATCTTTTTGCTGAATAGATATTGATGGAGCGATTATCAAGTCATGTTCTGCAAATGCGCAGGCACAGGCAAGAATCGCTTTCTGCTCTTCCTCAGTAAATACTTTGATTTTTTCTGTTAACCATTCAAGTTCTCCTTTGAGAAGTGATTTTTGCTTTTCATTTTGATGTTTTAATAGAGCATTTACATTTTTTTGTTGCTTTTCTGTCAAGGCATTTTCTAATGCTTGATTTTTTTGTTTAAGAAGATTGAATTTCAGCAAACCTGCAATGTACATACAAAAATATCCCACCGCAATATCGAATATTAAAATAAGCAGGTATTCTTCACTTGA
>ULOG01001391.1_pt1 | contig 16222 bp, 13 predicted proteins | sample 1952401 | NCBI WGS metagenome assembly ULOG01 (sample SAMEA4835598, study PRJEB28245) | human gut metagenome | biome: gut microbiome; material: fecal sample | place: Denmark | collected 2008
ATTCCACCTCAATGATATTGCCTTTATAGTGTACTCCGCTATGTTCTCCATCCACGATACGCAACATGTACTGCCTCCCCAAATATAAATGCGACTCCCCACTGACATATTTTCTTTCCGGCGTATGGATTCCGAAAGAAGAAAAATAACGCTGCTGCCTGTATATCCATGCCGCGCGCCGATTCACATGCGCCCTAATCTTCTCCAAAGAAGCACCAACAGGCGCCTTTACGTCAATGCTCCCGTCCGGATGTACCCCTATCCCCAGCGTCTTCCGATTCCGGTATTCAACAGAATATTCCAATACTACCGATCCAAACCGAATGCAATCCTTTACCTGATCCATAATTTTGCCACATCTACACATCCGTCAATAATCACATCCATATCATGAAAAGAAAACGGCACTTCGTATTTTCTCTTCACTTCATCTATCAGATAATCTTCCAGCTCTATTTTCATGCGCCCGATAATATCCGACTTCTGTTGCCAGTCCACCAATACACGTCCATCTACCATCAAGGTACGTTTCATGATGCTGTCAAAGGCCCGGGCTGTATCCAGTGCCAGCTGCTTCAAGTTGACCTGTGCGTCACCCAACACCCGTTGATAGGTTTCCAGCGCCAACCCATAATACGCCTTTGCCTCATTGTTCTGCTGCAATTCTTCGGGCAGTTCATTGTCCGTATGGGCCAATACATCCTCCTTATACTTTTGAACCCGCTTCAGATATTCCAATTCATCAATGCGCCCCTGTTCATAGGCAGCAATGGTTTCTTTCAGCAATTGGGAGAATTTCTTGTAAAACACCGGATCCGTATCCATATTTTCAGTGATAAACTTGCTGGTACGCGAGGCGATTGTATCTGCCTTGGCAGCCGTTCCCACCACCTTCTCCACTTCCTGCTCAAAGGCTTCCGTATCAAAGATGTTCACCAGTTCCGTAACCGGCCTTACAGCCCCGCTTTCCACATGGCGGTTCATCAGTTTCTGTATCTGGCTTTCATACTGCCTGTAATCAATCGCATCCGAATAGCGCAACCTGACTGCCGACCGCAGTTTGACAAACATATTCAGATCGTCCTTATAGCGCCTGACATCCTCTTCCGGCGTACACACATGAAATTCACGCGTGGAAAGCGCAATCTTCAGGCAGGACGCATAGGCCGTCAGCCTCTCATAAAATTCCTGCCGTCTGTCATCCCGGCGCAACGACTGGGCGTATGCCTCCAAATCCCGTTTGTTCGGGATGGCTTTGAACAAATCCCACAAGTCCGAATATTTCTGCGGTAGTTTTGCTATTTCGGTATCAACGGACTGCAAGGTCTCGCGGAACGCTTCCTGTTCTTCCTCATCATAATTGGAATACAGTTCCAAGGCTTCGTCCAGCTCTTTCAGCACGCCATAGTAATCAATGATATATCCGAACTCCTTGTCATCGCAAACCCGGTTGACACGTGCCACGGCCTGCAACAATGTATGCCCGTTCAGCTTGCGGTCCAGGTACATGACTACCACTTTCGGCTCGTCAAACCCGGTCAGCAGCTTGTCCACCACAATCATGATTTCCGGGTGTTCCTGATTCTTGAAGCGGGAAATCAGATTATCCTGATACTTCTTAGGCGTCCCGTGTTCGTCCATCATCTTTTTCCAGTATGCCTTTACTTCCTCCGAAGTGTCGCCGTAGGACGACTCTTCCCCTTCGCGCGTATCGGGAGCCGTAATCAGCACTTCGGAAGATACCATACCGATCTCATCCAAATATTTTTTGTACAACACGGCAATGGCTTTTCGGGGCGTGACCAGCATGGCCTTGAATTTTGTGCCCTGCCAGTTGTCACGGAAATGCTCGGAGATGTTCCAGGCAATGGAATACACCCGCTGGTCGGTCTGATTCACAAAATCGGTACGCGAATACTTTTTCTTCAAGTCGGTCGTCTGTTGCTCATTCAGCCCTTCGCATACTTTCATAAAGAAATCGTCGATAGGCCCCTCGTGCACATGCTGAGGCACAATGCGCCCTTCGTAGAGCAAGGGAACCACCGCACCGTCCTCCACCGCCTGCCGCACGGTATATACCGGACGGATGATACCACCGAATGTGTTGGCCGTATTCTTTTCCTTCTTCATCAGCGGCGTACCGGTAAAAGCTATCTTGCAGGCATCGGGCAACACCTTGTCCATCTTGATGGCCATTTCCTTGTACTGGCTGCGGTGGGCCTCGTCAATCAGGATAAAGATATTCGGATCCGTCAACGGGTGTTTCATGCGCTTGACTGCCGTCTCAAACTTGTTGATAACGGTTGTAATAATGGCATCCGTCCTGCTTTCCAGCAACTCCACCAGATGGGTTCCGGTAGTGGCATTCATCACCTCCCTCCCGCATTTCTTGAATGTATTGGTAATCTGGCTGTCCAGGTCCGTGCGGTCGGTCACCATCACAATCCGCGGATTCTGTATTTCCCGGGCCTGGGCAATGGACTGCGCCAGCAGGACCATCGTAAGCGATTTGCCGCTGCCCTGCGTATGCCATACGACACCTCCCCTCCGTTTGCCCTGTTCCAGCGTCTTGACCCGCTCCGTGATTTCCTTTACCGTAAAATACTGTTGGTAGCGGGCCAGTTTCTTGACACCCCCGTCGTAGACGGTAAAGTTATGAATCAGGTCGAGCAACCTCTCCGGACGGCACAGGCCGAACAGATAGCGGTCCTGCTCCGTAGGCAGCACCTTTTCCCGCTCCATGGCATCGAAATGCGCCCGCACATAGCGGAAACGGTCACCGAACAGATGTGCTTTCTGCTTTTCGTCCAGCGGCGTATTGACCAGACAGTCCAACTGCCCTATATATTCCGCCTCTTCTTTCTCTGTGACAAACATCTCCTTCCACTTGTTCCAGAATTTGGCCGGTGTTCCGGTAGTGGCATACGCTCCGTAACTGTTTCCGATGCTGAGCAGCAGGGCACTATACAGATAAAGACCGCGGATACCATCGTCCTTCTGATTGCGCAAATGCTGGGATATAGCCTGGTCGAGCGCCCCTTTGATGTCCGGCCGCTTGCACTCTATCACCACCAGCGGAATGCCGTTGACAAAGAGCACAATGTCCGGGCGATACGTATCGGCCATCCCGGTGCGTGTCACCGCAAATTCTTCCGTCACATAAAACACATTCCTTTCCGGACGCTCCCAGTCGACAAAGCGCATGGTATAACTCTTCTTGTCGCCGTCGATGCTCTGCTCAAACGCCTTGCCCAGCGTCAGCAGATTGTAAACGGCTTCATTCCCGCTCAGGTAACCGCCTTCCATCGGAATGTTGCGCATGGCCAGTACCCCGTTTTCGATGTTCTGCTCCGAAAACAGTTCCTCCTTGTTGCGGTTTACCCGAATGGAGTTGATGCGCCGCAACTGGCTGCGCAGCACGTCTTCCAGCAGCACGTTCGATGTCTTTCCCCCACGCATGGCCAATGCCTCGTCGGGGGTAAGATACGTGTAACCCAACTTCTGCAACAGTTGCAAAGCGGGTATCTGGCTGATATGGTCTTCTTTGAATGATATTCCTTGCATACGATTCAGTGTAGATATTACGAGCGTTTATCATTTCTTTATTTTATTATGGTGTAAATCCAGCAGACGCTGAAATTCATAATCCGCCTTTATCTTGTCCAATATTCTTTTAACCACTATATTGATTTCCTTTCCTGCACGATAGTCGGCAGGACATACAAAATTGACACGGTTGTCCTTTATGAGTTGAAGCGCAGTTGCTTTCTTGGCACTATTGCCGTTGGCATAAACTGCAATGGAATGTCCCCCATGTTCCTTGATCATCTTCATGCAAGGAATGTCCGTATCTCCGTCTCCAAAATAAATCATACGTTCGAATGGAATAGGACGTTCTTTCTCCGGTATATACTGATTGATCTTTTTGTTGTCACTTACTTCTTTGATACCCTTATTGATCTTAAACAGGAATTGGGTTTTTGCCGTATAATCAATGGCAACAGCTGGCCAATAGGCTATGCCGTCCACATCGTAAAGAAAAGAACAGGCATAAATGTTCTCAAATTCTTTTGCAATGGGTGTTCCCTCTATCATTTCTTTCAGTCCTGAAGAATTGATATAATGCTTAATGTCCAATCCGATACCTTTTCCATAGTCGTTGACCAACGTAAACCATTCTTTCACACCGTCAAACAGCTCTACGTTCTCTCCAAACCGCTTAAAAGACTCCCTTCGTAAAGAAATACCATTACTCTTTGCGGCCTGTATCATCAGATACATATAAGTCAGGATACCATTGGCATCATTATCTTCAGACAGTTGTTTGTTCTTTGCCCAAAACTCAGACTTATCTTTTCCTATAGCTTGTATAAAGCCAAATTCCTGCATGTTGCCGGGAGAAAGCGTCCCGTCAAAATCGTATATAAGCGCTACGACCGGTCTTTTCTTTGCCATAAATTATTGTTTTACACGTTTTTTACCTGTTAATAATACTTGCATTAGGCCTTTCTTTTGCTGATGTAACGATTTAAGTTCCTGATTAGCTAGATATATTTCTTTATCACAAGATGTAAAAATTTCAGCTATAGCATTTTGCTCTTCTATATCTGGTATTTTAATTGTTATTTTTTCTAAATTGGAAATATAAATATGAACAACAGAATGCCCTTGCCCTAAAGATGATTTCTGTTTATTTACTTCCTCTGAATTAAGAATATATGCAAGTGTTATAGGATTGACATTCGTTTTATTCCGAAAAATAATGATATCTCCACCAGCATATCCAATATCTCCATCTACAAATACGGCACATTTGCCAATATCTTTTGTAGTTTCACCAGAACTGGCAAAGCAAATATCACCATATTGTATCTGCTTACTTATATTTGCTACATCTTGAGATATAAAACTTCGTACATTCTCTATCTTTATTTCATATTTTGTATATATATCGCCATATGTAAGACATTTATATCTTTCATAAGACTTTATTTCATCTTTAGAGACCCCAAAACCCTTAAAGAATATACCAATTTCTCCTAATTTTACTTTCTTCCACTCCCCACCAAACCCCGGCAAACGCTTCTTTCCTGTGAGTAATTGTTGCATCAATCCTTTTTTGCGCAATTCAAGTTTTTCTATGAGTTGTGTTTGCTTCTCAATGGCTTTGTCCCATACACTTAACACTTCTGAAATCTTCTGTTGTTCTCCCAAAGGAGGAACGGTTAATTTATATCGTATCAATTTTTCCACAGACAAGCCTGGCTGTGCAGAAGATTCAGAATATCGATTTAAGTTCCAAAAATCCAGTTTATATCTTAACCACAACGAATTATTTTTCGTCTGTACAGCAATAGCATGTTCAGATATGTAACATTTCCCTATTACATAATTTATATTACCACATAAAGCCCCCTGTCGCCCTATTAAAATATAGGTTCCATCATGCGTATATTTTTTATCGGTATATCCGCGCAATCCATTTCCTCCATATACTGGGTATTTCCCCTTTTCTGATATATCTTTTGAAGTAATAGATTCTCCACTTTTAAAATAAGAACAAATGTCACCCAATCGTTTCACCTCCCATTCTTTCGGAACAACTCCCAACGCCGTCTCTTTATAACCTTCTGGAATAACACAATCTGCCATATCTCTTAATTTTCAGGGTTATAATCTTTTATTGCCTTTTCAATAATACCAATCATGGTCTGCTTATGCCCGTCCAACGCCCGGTTTATATCGTCCACACTGGGATATGTACCGTAAGCATATTTTTTTGCTTGAAACATATACTCTTGTGCAAAGAACTGAATATCAGTAGTCAGACAAGCAGATACATTTTGCATCGCATAATCCGGTTTCAGCTTACCAAGCGAAATAGAGTAACAGATTGATTTGGCCTGGTTCCACATCTCTTTATCCTCATTGGTCAGAGATTCGAAAACGAGCGGTTGAACTTGCCGGTTGCAATCCACGCTTGATTTCCTGTTCCCAATGGAATACCAGCAAGCGACATCTTCAAAGAAGCCGAAAGCAGGCAATATTCCTTCTTTCAATTTTTGCGAATAGGGAAGCAGCAGCCTGTTATACAAATCAATCTTATTCTCTACAGTATCAGCCCGAAGCGGGTTATCTCCCTTTTTCCCGGCCAACTGCTGCAACAACTTGATCTGTTTCTGAAAGTCATCTTCTTCTTCAATGCTTTCTCCCTTGGCAGCCTTGATGCAGACAGTCAATGCGGCTTCCAGACATTGGGTCATGTAGTCTGTAAAAGGTACCAGTTGTTCCGGTTCTGCATGAGCTCCCTCGGAGGGTACAGGCCCTACCTGCACGTCGCATCGGTTCAGAGCCGTCAGGTAACGGTCCTTGTCTCTGCTTTTCACCACAATCATCGGATAGTGATGGCGTGTGAGAATGTAGTTCACCAGCAGACGGGCAATGCGTCCGTTGCCGTCCTCAAAGGGATGGATGCGGATGTATCGGTAATGAAAGACAGCGGCCAGCTCGATGGGCGACAACTCGGCTTTCTGTTCCTCACTGTTGTACCACGCCACCAAGTCGGTCATCAGGGCCGGTGTCTCTTCGGGCGAGGCATATTCAAAACGTTCGCCGGTGACCGTTATCACCGAATTGGGACGGGTCTTGTACACTCCTGCATGGATGACATAGGAAGTGGGTGTTCCGTCCGGCAACTGACGGTACAGGGTGTAGTCTTCACGGAGCAAGGTGTGGTGCAGCTGACGGATGAACGTCTCCGTCAGCGGATGGTCTGTGTCGACCGCCGCCTCCTGTACCATTTTCAGGCACACATGATGGGCCTTCATCTCTTCCAAGTCCTTCATGTTGGCCTCGTCCACCACCTTTCCGAAGAGCAGCAGCAGTTCGGTCTGCCCGTAGGTCAAGGTGTTTCCTTCGATGTGGTTGGAGTTGTAGTTGAACTCCAGCATGAATTTGCGGTCCAGCCGGCTCTTGTCTTCCGGCTTCAGCGGCTGCAAGGCCATCCATTCACTGTATAGCTGATCAACGTGACTCATATTTCCTCCGTTTTTATCAATATCCCAATTCTTTCAAGTAATCCCTCATCTTGGCCTGCACCCCCGCCAATTCCGCCTCCAGTGCGTCTATCTCCTTCTGCACGGCCGGAATATCTACTTCGGCCTCTTCCTCGAACGTGTCCACATAGCGGGGAATGTTCAGGTTGTAGTCATTCTCGCGGATGTCGGCCGGAGTGGCCACAAAGGCATATTTCTCTTCCGCCACACCGGGTGCAAGCTGACCTGCAGTGAACCGTCGGTAGACCGAAACGATGTGATCGATGTCTTCCGGACGCAGTTTGTTCTGGTTTTTCCCGTTTTCATATTCCCGGCTGGCATCGACAAACAGCACGTTGTCCGTCTTTTTTCCCTTGTTGAAAATGGCGATGGCCGCCGGAATGCCTGTTCCGAAAAACAGATTGGCAGGCAGCCCGATAACAGCTTCCAGCAGATTTTCATCGATGACATGCCGGCGGATTTTACCCTCGCCCGCCCCACGGAACAACACGCCGTGCGGAATCACCACACCTACCTTGCCGCTGCCTTCCTGAGCCACCTCGATCATGTGCGAAATGAAGGCCCAGTCGCCCTTGCTTTTGGGAGGGATGCCTCTCCAAAAACGGTTATAAGGGTCGTGGGCTGCCTCTTCGGCTCCCCACTTGTCCAGCGAGAAGGGCGGATTGGCAATCACCGTGTCGAATTTCATCAGCCTGTCGTCTTCTTTCAGCTTCGGATTGCGCAACGTGTCGCCCCAGCGAATCACCGCATTGTCAAATCCGTGCAGAAACATGTTCATCATGGCCAGTGCCCAGGTACTGCCATTCACTTCCTGCCCGTAGAGCGAGAAGTTATTGTTGCCCACCTCCTTGCCGGCCTTAATCAACAGGGAACCGGAGCCGCAGGCCGGATCGCAGATGCGTGCTCCGGGCTTGCTCTTGGTCAGCCTGGCCAGCAAGGTAGAGACCTCGGCTGGTGTAAAAAATTCTCCCGCCTTTTTCCCCGACTCACTGGCAAACGTGGAGACCAGATACATGTAGGCATCTCCTATGATGTCGTTGTTTTCCAAATGAGACTCGTCCAGCGTCAGTTCGCTGAAGTCGGCCAGCAGATTCTTCAGACGGGCATTTTTTTCCTTGGGTTCGCCCAGATTGGCCGAATTGAAACTGATATTGCGGAAAATGCTGCTGCCATCTTCACTACTCATTTTCTCCCGGTTGGCATCCTCAATGTCGGCCAGCGCCATGTCAATCAGTTCACCGATATTGTCGGCCGTACGATGCTGATACAGATAATCGAACGAACTCATTTCGGGCACCAGGAACCGCTCGTGACGCATGGAACGGGCAGCCCGTTCCGCATCGCCTTCGTACCGTTCCAAATATTCGGCATATTTGGCCTTATACACATCACTGACATACTTCAGAAAAAGCATGGTCAGTATATAGTCCTTATACTGGCTGGGGTCAATGACTCCACGAAAGGTGTCGCAGGCTTTCCATACGACCCGATTGATTTGCGACTGATCAGTCTTTTGTTGAATTTCCATATATATCATTACTTTATTTTATTCATTAGCAATTGTTGCACGATGGCCTGTTTTTTTTCAATAATCGACAGTTGCAATTCTTTTTCCCTTTGAGACAGGCAGGCTATATCTACAATAAGTTTCTGCACTGCCAACGAAGGGACCGGTATCTCCAGATTTTCTACGGCAGGTTTATGGATAAGCGGCGTTGCACTGCCTGCCTGCAGGGTCTTGAAGTAGGCTTCTACCGACGGCTGGCGCAGGAACCAGCAAAGATATTCGGGCGTAACGGCAGGCGACTTCAAACGGATCACAAAAAAAGAAGTGGATGCCACCGCCCTTTCCTGCCCCTCGAACACCACGCTCAGGTAATTCACCCCTTTGGAGGCGAAAAGAACATCCCCTCTACGCAACAGATTCTTCAGAATCTTCGGCGTCTCAAAAACCCGGGAAGCCAGCCTGGTGACAACCACATCCGTGCAGTCTTTCGTCTGCAAATAAGCCACATCGCCATCCGGATCCATTTTTTCATATACACCGGAGAGGATCTCAGCTACGTCTTTCAGATATATTTTTTCGTTAGTAATCATCTTACTTTAATTTTTATTGCAAATATACCATTTGTTTTCAAAGCAACAAAGAAAAAGCATATTTTTTCGAGTAATCAGATTACTAATAAATAAGGCGTAAATAATAAAGAAAAAGAAAATAACGGAACGAACATCGGCCATAAAGACATCCACCATGAGTATACGACTGATGTACCATGAGTATACGACTCATCCTACATCAGTCGTATACTCATGGTACCAGACTCCAGAAGGCATTGTAGCAGGCCTCTGGAAACAAAAAAGGAAGTCAAGAAACAAGAAAAAAGGCCTTTGCTTATCCGCCGAACTCCCAAACCCAGGTTTCCAGTGTCTCACCATTCTTGAAGAGGGTGTCGTCGGCCTGCATCAGCTTGCTTTTCAAACGGAACTTCTGCTGGGAAACGGAGGAGGGAGAGATGCCGAAAAGCAGGGCCAGCTGGGCGTTGCCGAAACGGAGCTGGAGCAACAGGCAGAGGCGGACATCGGTGGGAGTAAGTTTCGGGAAACGGGCGGACAGGCGGGAGGTGAAACCGGCATAGACCTGGTTGACCAGCGTTTCCAGATACTGCCAGTCGGCCTCGGACAGGTATTTGGGCTGGGTGCGCAGGCGCGATATGCGCTCGTCACGGTCTACCTGCACCGTCACCAGCTGATGCACCCGGTCTTCCAACTGGCGGTTGCGGTCGGTCAGCTCCTTCACCAGTTCCAGTTCGCGGGGCATGGGGCGCTTCTCATACTCCCCCACCCGGCGGCTCAGTTCGGCATTTTCCTGACGCAACTGTTCGCTGCGCTCCTCGAGCATAGACACCGCCCGCTCCATGTCTTCACGCGCCTCGTCGTCGACCGGAAGATCCTTGAGCAACCCCTTCAAGCCGGCCAGGCCGCGCTCGCTGCTGTAGAGTTCGCGTTCGTTTTCACTCCATTCGACGGCCGCACGCGAACGCCGGCGATTCTGCCACGCCTTCAGAAGCAGGTTCTCCAAGGTCCACATGGCAGCAAAAAGGGTAATGGACAAGATGCCCACCAGAAAATCCTGCCACTGATCTCTGGTGAGCAACGTAAAGGGGAAATGGTCATTCCATTCTATCGCCCAAAGGAAACAGACGCACATCAACATCATCCCGGCGTCAGAACTCGCTCGTGAAGTGGAACTTGATGTGTTTGAAGTCCATCTGCGCCATCTGGAGCACGTAGCCCGAGTCGGCCAGGAAGACGTCGCGGCCCTCGCGGTCCTTGGCCATGTACTGGTACTTGCGCTTCTTGAAGGCTTCGAGCTCGGCGGGGTCGTCGCTCTCGATCCAGCAGGCCTTGTAGAGGCTCACGGGCTCCCAGCGGCACTTGGCATTGTACTCGTTCTCCAGGCGGTACTGGATGACTTCGAACTGGAGCTGGCCCACGGTGCCGATGAGCTTGCGGCCGTTGAACTGGTTGATGAAGAGCTGGGCCACACCTTCGTCCATCAGCTGGTCGATGCCCTTGGCCAGCTGCTTCTGCTTCATGGGGTCGGCGTTCTCGATGTACTTGAACATCTCCGGCGAGAAGCTGGGCAGGCCGCGGAAGTGGAGCTTTTCGCCCTCGGTCAGGGTGTCGCCTATCTTGAAGGTGCCGTTGTCCGGCAGGCCGATGATGTCGCCCGCCCAGGCCTCGTCGACGGTGGTCTTGCGCTGGGCCATGAACTGGGTGGGGCTGGAGAAGCGCATCATCTTGTCGTGGCGCACGTGGTAGTAGGGCGTGTTGCGCGAGAACTTGCCCGAGCACACCTTGCAGAAGGCGATGCACGAGCGGTGGTTGGGGTCGATGTTGGCCGTGATCTTGAAGACGAAGCCGGTGAACTTGGGCTCGTCGGGCTGCACGACGCGCTCCTCGGCCTTGACGGGACGGGGGCTGGGGGCTATCTCGACGAAGCAGTTGAGCAGCTCCTCGACGCCGAAGTTGTTCAGCGCCGAGCCGAAGAACACGGGAGCCACCTCGCCCTTGAGGTAGTCGTCGACATTAAACTCGGGATAGACGCCCTCGATGAGCTCCAGCTCGCTGCGCAGGCGGTCGGCCAGGTCGGTGCCGATGCGCTGGTCCAGCTCCTCGGTGTGGATGTCTACGGCCACCTTCTCGGTCACCACCTGCTTGGAGGGCTGGAAGAGGTTGAGATTCTGCTCGTAGATGTTGTAGACGCCCTTGAAGCGGACGCCGCTCTCGATGGGCCACGTCAGGGGACGCACGTGGATGTGGAGCTCTTCCTCGAGCTCGTCCAGCAGGTCGAAGGGATCCTTGGCCTCGCGGTCCATCTTGTTGACGAAGATGATGACGGGGGTGTTGCGCATGCGGCACACTTCCATGAGCTTGCGCGTCTGCGTCTCCACACCCTTGGCGCCGTCCACCACGATGATGACGCTGTCTACGGCGGTCAGCGTGCGGTAGGTGTCTTCGGCGAAGTCCTGGTGGCCGGGGGTGTCGAGGATGTTGACCTTGTAGTCGCGGTAGTCGAACTCCATGACGGAGGTGGTGACGGAGATGCCGCGCTGCTTCTCGATGTCCATCCAGTCGGACGTGGCGGTCTTCTTGATTTTGTTGCTCTTCACGGCGCCGGCCACCTGTATCTGTCCGCCGAAGAGCAGGAGCTTCTCGGTGAGCGAGGTCTTACCGGCATCGGGGTGCGCGATGATTGCAAACGTTCGTCTTCTTTCTATTTCCTGATTTGTTGCCATATATTTTCTTTTATAAAATTCTCCTCCATTGACAAGCCCATGGGATGGCATGCCATCCACAAACCTGCCAACTGAAAAAACTCAAGAACCGAAATCCAGTTCTCCCTTCCTGTCCTTGTCGTAATAGTTGGCCAGCATCGAGATGAAGGCGCTCACGGCCTCCATCGCCTTGGCGGTGCCGGGGGTGATTTCCTTCTTCTGAAGCCTCAGCAACAACACGCCGTAGAGGGCCTCGAAGCAGGTTTCCAGCTCGGGTTCCTCCTTGTGGCCGTTCTTCTGGCGCAGCTCCACGATGAAGGGCAGGGCCTTGAAGTAGGCCGCGTTGTAGAAGGGATATTTCGTGGAGGCCAGCAGGGCGCCGTGCAGCTCCGTGAGGTTCTGGATGACGTTGCGGTTGATCTGCAGATGTCCCTTCTCGACCACCCCCTCGGCACGCATCATGTCGCACAGGTTGCCGTACCACTCCTCGAGCGCCGGCCGCTGGTCTTCGGGATAGCGGTCGATGACCTGCGTGCGCAGGCGGTCGATGTCGCACCCGTTGGCGCGTATCAGGTCCTCCACCTGCCACATGTACAGCAGATATTCGGCAATGTTCTTCTCTTTCAGTTGTTTGGAAATATACATGTTGTCAGACAGTTACACTAATAGAGCGATTCGCCCATCAGCGTGAACACCAGCCCCAGGACGGCCACGACGGCCACGATGGTGCCGATGACACGGTTCAATATCCAGATGCCGCGCAGGTTGAAGCGCGTGCGCACTTTGTTGACGAAATAGGTGATGCCGAACCACCACGACAGGGCGCCCAGGGCGATGGCCAGATAGCCCGTCACCGCCTCGAAGAGCAGCACACCCGGGCTGATGAACGCAAACCGCGCGAAGAGGCCCACGAACAGGAGGATGATGAGCGGATTGGACAAGGTGACGAAGAACGCCGTGATGAAGTTGTGGAAATACGTGCCCTTGCTGGTGGAAACCGGCCGCAACGACTGGACGGGGTTGCTACGGAAGGTATAGATGCCGAAGGCCAGCAGCAGGATGCTTCCGAAGAGCTGGAGGTAGAAGATGTTCTTGTTGACATAGTCGAACACGAAGCTCATGCCGTAGCCCGTGATCAGGGCATAGCAGATGTCGCTCAGCGAGGCGCCCACGCCCGTGACAAACCCATACCAACGGCCTTTGTTCAGGGTGCGCTGGATGCAAAGCACCCCCACAGGGCCCAGCGGCGCCGACACGATGACGCCGATAATGAAGCCCTTCCACAATATATTGAATATGGTCTCCAACTGAATCATGCCGCAAAGATAGTGCAAACCGAGGGAAGTACAAAAGCGAAAACAAAGATTTTGATTTTGGACATTCCCCCATTTATGCTATCTTTGCAACAAGAAAGGAGACAGACAAATGAATACACTCGAAACGGAAACCCTACGCCGCGAACTCTTGCGCGACATACTGGAGATAGAAGACGCGGACGTACTCAGACAATTGAGACAGAGCTTCAACCGCCTGTGTGCCAACCGTCCTGCCCCCTCCCATGTCTCCGAACCCGCGGAGCCCTATACCCTGAAGGAGCTGAACGCCAGGATTGACGAGGCGGAAGCGGAAATCGAGGCGGGAGAAACATTGTCCGGCCAAGAATTATTCAAAAAAATGGAGCGAAAATATCCCTGGCTATGCAAGTGAAATGGAGCAGAAGAGCCGGCCGTGCACTGGACACGGCCCTGGCACAAGGCGCGAAGCTGTTTGGCATCCGCTCGCTCGTCGTCCACGAGCATTTCAAGCTCATCTATTATATCGACCTTCCCCACGACACCCTCTACATCGCCGACCTGTGGGACACCCGCCGCGAGCCGTCCCGCCTGGCGGAGCCCCTGAAGGGATGAGGGGAATTGTACCCTCTTTTTGAAAGACAGGCGCCGCCCCGAATGTATAAAATCAAAAACTTCGTTTTCATTTTGTACTTCCCCCCGATTGTACTATCTTTGCAACACGAAAGGCCGGGGGAAAGGCATTCAGCCCCAGGGCCGCGACGACAACGATTATTATCATCATTTATAGCGCTATAAAAAATATGATTTCTTTCTACAGAACTCCTCAGAAAAGCGTGATTGCCGTAGAATGCGAACACGCCCTCTCGCAGGCAGACAGCGACAAGCTCTGCTGGCTTTTTGGAGAAGCCACCCCTGAAAGTGAAGAAAACCTGAAAGGCTGTTTCGTGGGTCCCCGCCGCGAAATGATTACTCCCTGGAGTACGAACGCCGTAGAAATCACCCAGAACATGGGCCTGACGGGCATCACGCGCATCGAGGAATACTTCCCCGTGGCCAACGAGAACGCCGAGCACGACCCCATGCTCCAACGCATGTACAAGGGCCTCGACCAGCAGGTGTTCACCACCAACCGCAAGCCCGAACCCATCATCCACATCGAAGACCTCGAAGCCTACAACGAACAGGAAGGCCTGGCCCTCTCCAAGGAGGAAATGGACTACCTGAAGAAGGTGGAGAAAGACCTCGGCCGCCCGCTGACCGACTCCGAAGTGTTCGGCTTCGCCCAGATCAACTCCGAACACTGCCGCCACAAGATCTTCGGCGGCACGTTCATCATCGACGGCGTGGAGCAGGAATCCTCGCTCTTCCAGATGATCAAGAAGACCACACAGGAAAACCCCAACAAAATCATATCGGCCTACAAGGACAACGTGGCCTTTGCCGAAGGTCCCGTCATCGAGCAGTTCGCTCCCGCCGACCACTCCAAACCCGACTACTTCCAGGTGAAGGACATCAAGAGCGTCATCTCCCTGAAGGCCGAGACGCACAACTTCCCCACCACCGTGGAGCCCTTCAACGGTGCATCGACGGGTACGGGCGGTGAAATCCGCGACCGTATGGGCGGCGGAAAGGGCTCCTGGCCCATCGCCGGCACGGCCGTCTACATGACCTCCTACCCCCGCACGGAGGAAGGACGCGAGTGGGAAGAAATTCTGCCCGTGCGCAAATGGCTGTACCAGACGCCCGAGCAAATCCTCATCAAGGCCTCGAACGGTGCCAGCGACTTCGGCAACAAGTTCGGCCAGCCGCTCATCTGCGGTTCGGTGCTGACCTTCGAGCACAAGGAAAAAGACGAAGTCTACGGCTACGACAAAGTCATCATGCTGGCCGGAGGCGTGGGTTACGGCACCCAGCGCGATTGCCTCAAGGGCAAGCCCGAAGCCGGAAACAAGATCGTCGTAATGGGCGGTGACAACTACCGCATCGGTTTGGGCGGCGGCTCCGTATCTTCCGTTGACACAGGACGCTATAGCAGCGGCATCGAGCTGAACGCCGTCCAGCGCGCCAACGCCGAGATGCAGAAGCGTGCCTACAACGTGGTGCGCGCCCTCTGCGAGGAAGAGGTGAACCCCGTGGTATCCATCCACGACCACGGCTCGGCCGGACACGTGAACTGCCTCAGCGAGCTGGTGGAAGAGTGTGGCGGACACATCGACATGAGCAAGCTGCCCATCGGCGACAAGACCCTCTCGGCCAAGGAAATCATCGCCAACGAGAGCCAGGAGCGCATGGGACTCCTCATCAAGGAGGAAGCCATCGAGCACGTACACAAGATTGCCGAACGCGAACGCGCCCCGATGTACGTCGTGGGCGAGACGACCGGCGACCACCGCTTCTGCTTCGAGCAGGCCGACGGCGTACGCCCCTTCGACCTGGCCGTCGACCAGATGTTCGGCTCCTCACCCAAGACCTATATGGTGGACAAGACCGTGGAGCGCCACTACGAAATGCCGACCTACGAGCTGTCCAAACTTCATGAATACCTGGCCAACGTGCTCCAGCTGGAAGCCGTGGCCTGCAAGGACTGGCTGACCAACAAGGTGGACCGCTCCGTGACGGGCAAGATTGCCCGCCAGCAATGCGTGGGCGAGCTCCAGTTGCCGTTGAGCGATTGCGGCGTCGTAGCCCTCGACTACCGCGGCAAGGCAGGTATCGCCACTTCGCTGGGCCATGCTCCGCAGGCCGCCCTGGCCAACCCGGCCGCCGGCTCCGTGCTCTCCGTGAGCGAGGCGCTGACCAACCTCGTATGGGCACCGATGGCCGAAGGGCTGGACAGTGTATCGCTCTCAGCCAACTGGATGTGGCCCTGCCGTTCGCAGGAAGGCGAGGATGCACGCCTCTACACGGCCGTCAAGGCGTTGAGCGACTTCTGCTGCGCCCTGCAAATCAACGTGCCTACGGGCAAGGACTCCCTCTCCATGACGCAGAAATACCCCGACGGTAGCAAGGTCATCGCTCCGGGTACGGTCATCGTATCGGCCGGCGGCGAGGTGAGCGACGTGAAGAAGGTGGTTTCGCCCGTGCTGGTAAACGA
>ULOG01039643.1_pt1 | contig 16127 bp, 16 predicted proteins | sample 1952401 | NCBI WGS metagenome assembly ULOG01 (sample SAMEA4835598, study PRJEB28245) | human gut metagenome | biome: gut microbiome; material: fecal sample | place: Denmark | collected 2008
CATTATAACTGCTCCGCTTTAAGACGCGAAGGTACAGAAAATTTATTTGATCTCCAGACGTTTAGTACTCGGAGCGGTTTCCGTTTTCTTAGGCAGAACCACGGTAAGAATACCGTTTTTATACTCGGCTGAAATCTCATCAGTTTTTACAGAAGAAACATCAAAACTTCTCTGATAGGAGCCGAAGCTGCGTTCACGGCGGATATAATTGCCGTCCTTTGATTTATCCTCAGATTCGGTGTTATGTTCTGCGGACAAAACCAGATAATTTCCGTTGATATCAAGCTTGATATCGCTCTTTTCAAAGCCCGGAAGCTCAGCTTCCATTACAAATTTATCCCCTTCATCGCGGATATCGGTTTTGCAGGAATTCATCGGCAGGTTACCGGTGAAGAAATCCTTTTCAAAATCATGAAATGCGTCAAACAGATCAAAGCTCTTTCTTTCAAACGGTGTAAGTCCAAACATATAAATTCCTCCTTATAAATATAAAACAATTGATAAATTTTATGTTTTTATTTTTTCTTTCACACTATGCTTTATACATTGGTATCACTCTTCCTTTCAACAATTATATAATAATTCCGCTGAATGACTATTGTGTTATAGCTTTGTGAAAAGCAGATGAAAATTAGCACTCGCGACACCTGAGTGCTAAAAAGAATATAATTTTAAAAAACGGGCATTTATATATTGTAGCAGCAAACAATAAATATTAAGAATCAAGCCGCAAAATTGTGCCAAGTAAACAAAAACGCTAAAAAAGAAGTTTTTTTATAAAAAAGTGTTGACAAAGCTTTTTTTGTAGTGTATAATAAGTAAGTCGCTATGAGGACGGTAATCAGGCGGTATAGCTCAGTTGGCTAGAGCACTTGGTTCATACCCAGGGTGTCACTGGTTCAAATCCAGTTACCGCTACCACGTTTATATGTCCTCATCTGATAACGGCCCGTTGGTCAAGCGGTTAAGACACCGCCCTTTCACGGCGGAATCATGGGTTCGATTCCCGTACGGGTCACCAAATCAGCAGAACAAAAATGTTCACCGGAAAAGTCGCGTATCTACGCGGCTTTTTTGTGTTTCAGAGCAAAAATTCCAAGATAAAACTACAGATGCCTTTCTGCGATGCTGAATCTCAATGTTCCGCATAAAGCTGCATTAAATATCTTTTCTCAGGTTCAATATAGGTGAATAATCAAGAAACGCCTTATATTTAAAATCGTCCTTGTTCCCTGCCGATCATTTAAAACCCTTTTTGACGCTAACATCGTCAAGGCTTGAAAATCATAAAAACCAGGTGTATAATTAAATAAAGAAAATTTTTACGGAGGTAATTGCAATGAACGAGATTTACGAATTTCTGAAAAAGTGCGGCACCTATTATCTTGCTACCGTTGAAGGAAATCAGCCGAGAGTACGTCCATTCGGAACGATAGACTTATTTGAGGATAAGCTTTACATTCAGACGGGAAAGAAAAAGAGCGTTGCGGAGCAGATAAAGGCAAATCCGAAAATCGAGATCAGCGGTATGCTAGGTGATAAATGGATCCGTGTTACTGCCGAAGCAGTTCTCGATGAGCGAACAGAGGCGCAGCAGCATTTGCTGGACGCCTATCTGTCGCTTCAATCAATGTATAAGGCAGGCGACGGGAATACCGAGGTATATTATCTTAAAAACGGCGAAGCTCAGATTTGCTCCTTTACCGAAAAACCTAAGATAATCAAATTTTAAAATTGCACTTCATATAGCCGCTAATAAAAATCATCAGCGGCTATTTTTATGTAAACTTGGAAGCCATGATCTTCTGTTCAAACGTGATAATAACGGCAAATTCTTCTTTGGCATTCCGCTTTCAGCATTTTATCGCCTTATACATTTATATAAAAAAGCCCGGCTTTCGCTGAGCTTTTTCGGCAGTCTGAAACGGACAAACAATTTAACTGTTGTCCGATTTACTTAAAAACCTGCTGTTACAGGCATTTTTGCGCTATTTTTTCAACCATTTAAGGCTTTCCTTGTTTCCAAGGACAAGTATGGTTTCATTTCTAACAAACCTGTGGTCGGGCCCCGGAAGAGTGTCAAATACCTCGCCGTTCTTTATGGCAAGTACGTTCAAACCGTATTTCTGACGCACATTTTTTTCAAGAAGAGTTTTCCCTACCCAGCTTTCAGGAACGGCAACCTCGTAAATAGCATATTCATCATTCAGCTTAAAGTAGTCAAAAATCCCTTCCGAGCTGAATTTAACTGCAAAGCGCTCGGCTGTTTCCCTTTCGGCATAAACAACCTCGTCCGCACCGTTATGCAGCAGAAACTTTTTATGAATATCTCTGTTGGCTCTGGCGAAAACGTATTTTGCACCCATTTCTTTAAGCAAAGCGGTAGTTTCAAGAGAACTCTGAAAATCATCTCCGATCGCAACAACGCATATATCAAAATTCCTTACGCCTAATTCTTCCATAAATCTCGGATCCGTGGCGTCGCCTATCTGAGCGTTTGTCACATATTTCAGAGCAGCGTCTACTCTGTCCTCTCTGATATCAATAGCAAGAACCTCGTTTTTCTGTTTTGTAAGCGTTTTAGCCATATGCTTTCCGAAACGGCCTAGACCTATAATCAAAAAAGACCTCATACCAATCCCCATTCCTCCGCATTTACGGAAAATATTAATCAGCCGACAGTAATTTTTTCAGTCGGAAGCTGTGATTTTGAACTTTGTGCTGAATTGCTGAGCGCCATAAGCACTGTAAGCCCGCCGGTCCTGCCCACATACATCAGGAGAACCAGCAATACGTGAGATACCGAGCTGAGCTGCGGTGTCAATCCAAGAGACAGTCCGACGGTTCCGATCGCCGACGAAGTTTCAAAAACTGCATAAAGCATGGAAATACCGTCAAAAGCACAGATAAATACCGAAACTACAGCGGTAAGTATAATATACATCATAAAGACGCACACAGCGTTATGGACAATATCGTCTACTATGCGTCTTTTGAAACATTCAAGCGATTTTCTCTTTTTGAAGACACAGATAATGCTCAGAACCAGCACGGCAAAAGTTGTAGTTTTAATACCTCCTGCCGTTGATCCAGGAGAGTCGCCTATAATCATCAGCATACTTATAACCGCAAGTCCGGCTTCACTGTAAAGCGTCAGATCAACGGCAGCAAATCCGGAAGTTCTTGCAGATATTGACTGAAATAGCGAACAGAGCATTTTTTCACCGAAACTCATTCCTTCATATGCGGCTGAATCGTACTCCAGAAGCATAATTACTACTGCGCCGCCAAGACTGAGTATAAAAGATGTTGAAAGTACGATCTTTGTCTGAAGCCTGTAGGAGCGGAATGCAAGCTTATGCTCTCTGATATCGTCCCAGACAAAGAAGCCCAGTCCTCCGATTATCATCAGCAGCATGACCGATATATTGAACATTATATCTATATCTGTCGTCATAAACGACGATTCATATCCTGAATCACCCATAAGATCTATTCCGGCATTGCAGAAAGCGGAAACGGAATGAAAAACGGCAAAGTATATACCTTTTGCGGCACCAAGTTCAGGCACAAACCTGAACGACAGAATTACTGTACCGATCCCTTCAAAAATCAGAGATCCGAATAAAATTAATTGGGTCATTTTTACGATTCCGCCCAGCTGCGGAGCGTTTACCGATTCAAGCATTGTAAATCTCTGTCTGAGTCCGATTTTCTGCTTTGTAAGCGTAAGGGCGAATATAGCAACCGACATAAATCCTACTCCGCCGATCTGTATCAGAAGCAGAATTACCAGCTGACCGAACAGCGACCAATAAGTATAGGTATCGTGAATGACAAGTCCGGTAACGCAGGACGCGCTTGCCGCGGTAAACAGCGAATCCTCTATAGGAGTGAATACTCTGTCGCGCGTGCTAATAGGAAGCGACAGCAGAAATGTTCCAATGAGAATAATAATTCCGTAACCCAAAAGAAGAAACTTCGTGAGCGGAACGCTTTGAAAGAAATTTTTTATTTTTGAAAACATAATTTCATCCTTTAATAGGAAAAATATTTCAATACAGTCTATGTTATTGTATTATAGCACCGTTGAACTTAAAAGTCAATTGTCCATTTATATCAAAAAGTGATGAATTTTATTGGTTAAAACAGCAGATTTTTTATAGTTGACGTAAATTCATAGATCACAGCCCGGTTTATTGTCTTATATGCATAAATTTTCTTTTCAAGGCTCCTAAATCGTTGACAATGGGTTAATAATGTAATATCATAGTACTACAGAGAAAATTTAAGGTAAATTTAAAGTAAATATATAGACTGCGATATACAAAATTCTGTAAAATATTTACCGTCAGAACAAAGGAAAGAGAGAAGTAGAAAAATGTTTTTAATCAACTTTTTAACGATATTGTTCGGAAAGATGATGGTCAAAGTTCTTCGCCTGATGGGAAAGAACGCCGGAAATCTTCCCGGTCTGGTGCTGTGGACGCTGAATAAAAAGTGTCTTAAGGCTTTCAGGCCTGAATGCCCTATCATTGCGGTAACAGGAACCAACGGAAAGACATCGGTTACAAATTTTCTCAGCCATATTTTTTCCATGAGCGACCAAAAAAAGATAATCACCAATTATGAGGGGAATAATCTTGATACCGGCATATGCTCCCTGCTGCTGAATCACTGCACTATGACCGGAAAAATACACGCCGATTATCTTGTGCTTGAGGTTGATGAATCTCATGTCCCGGTGATATTCTCTCAGCTGAAGCTTGAAACTCTGATAGTGCTTAATTTTTTCCGTGATCAGCTTGACAGGAACGGCGAGGTGGAAACGCTTATACTTAAGGTAAAAAAGTTCTGCGAAACTTTTAACGGAAACCTTATTTTAAACGGCGACGATCCGAACACTGCCCGTCTTGGTCTTGCCAATCCCAATAATAGAAATGTCAGATATTTCAGCGTGGACAGATATAAATATGCCACCAAAACGCTTCATGAGGCAGGAGAGGGACGTTTCTGCCCTGTCTGCGGGCACGCTCTTGAATATGATTATTATCAGTATTCCCATATCGGAAAATTCCGCTGTCCGAAGTGCGGATACGGCGATAATCCGGCATACGTCAGATTTACCGGAATCGATCTGGACAAGCATTCTTTTATTGCTGACGGAGATGAATATAAAACTGCGGACAGCAGTATATACTATATGTACAATCTCTGCGCAGTATACTCGGCAGCCAAGCTTTACGGTATAGATAAAAAAATAATACGCGATACCTTTAAAAGCTTTCAGGTAAACAACGGAAGAATGGAAAGATTCAGATATAATAACAGCGAGCTTATGCTTAATCTTGCTAAAAATCCGGTAGGCGCAAATATGACAGTACGTATTATGAACGAGTGTCCCGGAAAAAAGGAACTGTTGTTTGTGCTTAATGATAACGTTGCTGACGGTCTTGACGTTTCATGGATATGGGATATTAATTTCAGCATTTTCAATAATGTTTCAAGAGTGGTTACAAGCGGAACGAGAGCTTACGATATTGCCGTAAGAATAAAATACTCCGGTTATGACGCTTCCAGAATAAAGGTGCGTCCTGATCTTGGTGATGCGGTAAAAGAGTTTTTTTCCACCGATGGAAGAAAGTTTGCTATAGCCAACTATACGGCAGTTCAGCCTGTAAGAGCCGCTCTAAGCAGGTTTATTGGAGGCGGCAACGATGAAGGATAAGATAAAGATACTTCATATGTACCCGGATATACTGGATCTTTACGGCGACGGCGGAAATATGGAGGTAATCAAATACAGATGCGGCCAAAGAAAAATAGTGTGCGAAACGGATATTCACACTATCGGCAGCAATACGGATTTTTCCGAATACGATCTGATATATCTGGGCGGAGGCGCCGATTTTGAACAGCAGCTTCTTGCAAACGATCTTGCGGGATGCGCAGCTCAGATACGTTCAGCCTATGAAAGCGGAGTCTTTTTTCTTGCGATATGCGGAGGATATCAGCTTATGGGGCGGTATTATAAGGATTCCAACGGTAAAAAGATCCCGGGTCTGGGGCTTTTTGATTATTATACTACTGCCTCGGAAAACAAGTCGGAAAGATGTATAGGAAACATTATTATAGAAGCTGACCTTAACGGAGAGAAAACAAAGGTTATAGGCTTTGAAAACCACGGCGGAAATACCTATGGTGTAAAATCGCCGTTCGGATCGGTTCTGCTTGGGAACGGAAACTCTTTCGGGGACAGCTTTGAGGGATATTTTGAGAAAAACGTTATAGCCACCTATCTGCACGGACCGCTGCTTTCTAAAAACCCTAAGGTAGCAGATTATATAATAAGCAGCTGTATCGGACGGAAATCAGGTAACAGCGTAACGCTTGCTCCGCTGGATGACGCTCTTGAAAACAAGTGCAGAGAAATGCTGTTTAAGAGGTTTCTGAGAGGATAATTACTCCCCGCTTTGTACGTCATCTGTTTGACCGGCTGATGTGTCTTGCTTGCTGTACGGACGTAAAAGGATATAATTTTTCCGGCAGAAGGCAAAAATGGTTTTTGCAGAGTATTAATCGCTTGAAATTGACAAAATTATTATAAGGTGATATAATTTAAAGGTTAAATATTCTTTTATGCCGGAGTCTGTGCAACGCATTGTACGGCGGCGCAATTAAATACAGCCGAAAAGAAAAGGTGGATAGCTGATGGAGCCAAAACAAAAGCCTGATATACCCTTATACAGCGTGCTCATGTCCGTTTATGCCGGAGAAAAGCCGGAGTATTTAAGGGAAAGCATTGAAAGTATGTACGCTCAGACTGTACCTCCGGACGACTTTGTTCTGGTATGCGACGGCAGGCTGAATGAAAGGCTTGATAAGGTAGTAAGCAGTTATGAAGAAAAATATCCGGACTCTTTTCATCCGGTCAGACTTGAACAAAAGCGCGGAGTCGGCGAATGTGCCAATATAGGTATAGATGCATGCCGCAATGAGTATATAGTAAAGATGGATTCTGACGACGTGGCTTTGCCTCAGAGATGTGAGAAACAGCTTTCGCTTATGAGAGACAAGCCGCAGCTTGATCTGTGCGGAGCGTATATAGAAGAATTCGATACGGATACGGGAGAGAAAATAACCGTAAAGAAAACTCCTGTTGAAAGCGAGGAAATACGCAGGTATGCAAGGAGAAGAAATCCCTTTAACAATCCAACGCTGGTATTCAAAAAATCATTTGCAAAAAAAATAGGCGGCTACGATACGGTAAATCGCTGCGAGGATTACGATTTTGTTGTCAGAATGCTGCAAAACGGAGCCGTAGGGGAAAATATTCCCGAGATACTGGTAAACTACAGGGTTTCAAAGCACAATTATGAGCGCAGGCGCAACTGGACTAATACCAGATCTTTTATCAGCGTAAGATGGAGGATTTTCCGGTCGGGCTATTCAAATTTTGCCGATTTTATTCTGCCCTGCGGTATGCAGCTGATAATATTTATTCTTCCTAAAAGCCTGACAGGAAAAATATATAAGAAATTTCTGAGGTAGACAATGGAAAGCGTAAAACAGATTTTAAGGCAGTATATAAAAACCGTTCTGCAAAAGACTTTGCTGCCGCTTTGCTATCTGTGGGGAAAACGCAGACCTGTAAATGAAAAGCTGATACTGTTTGCCGACAGCAATACTTTCCGGATACCCGAAAGCATGATCCTGATGCGCGAAGAGCTTAAGAAACGCGGATATACTGTGGAAGAGCATTTCTGTGACTTTTCATCGGCAGGCATGACGGCTTCTCTCAAATATATGATAAAATTTATGGTAAGGTACGCGCAGGCGGGAGCGGTTTTCGTGTGCAATTATTTTGTACCCTGCACTGCCTGTAAAAAGCGTAGCGAAACAAAGGTCGTACAGCTGTGGCATTCCTGCGGAGCACTTAAAAAATTCGGATACGACGCTCCAGACGATATATCCTCTCATTTCAGGGGCAGCGTTACCAGAAATTACGATTATTATACCGTAAGCAGCCCGTACTGCGTTAAAGTGTTTGAATCAGCGTTCAGGCTGGAGAAGGGTAAAGCACTGCCCATCGGGATAAGCCGTACGGACGAGCTGTTCAGCAAGGATTTTGCTGTAAAATGCAAAGCTGAATTTTATGAGAAGTATCCTCAGTACAAGGGCAAAAGGCTTCTGCTTTACGCTCCGACTTTCAGAGGAAACGCCGGAAACGCCTACAGCTGCGGCGAGGACGCCGTTTTAAGGCTGGCGGAAAGGCTCGGCGGAGAATGGGCGTTGCTTATAAAAATGCATCCAAGAGTAAAAAGCCCGCTTACCAACTGTGATATTCCGACAAACAGACTTTTTCCTGTAATAGATATGCTTATAAGCGATTATTCGTCGCTGATATTTGAATATTCTGTTTTCAGAAAGCCTATGGTACTGTGGGCGCCGGATCTGGACGAGTATACAAAGAGCCGCGATTTTTATCTCGATATAAAAACCGATATACCCTGTCCTCTGATAACCGAAGAAAGCGGGCTTTACAATGCAGTTATAAACGAAAGCCGTAATTTTGACGGTGAAAGATACGATAGCTTTATAAATAAATATATGTCCGCTTGCGATGGCAATTCAACTTGCAGAACAGCGGATCTTTTGAAGCGCAAAGGAGCTGAGTAAGATTAGTAAGAATAAATTTGATTTTTTCGGACTTAAAACAATTCTTGACGAGCATAAAGGTCAGAGCAAGCAGATAATAATGCTTTCGGTAAACGAGCTTAAGAAGAAATATAAAGGAGCGGTGCTTGGTCCGCTGTGGGCGCTTATAAAGCCGTCATTTACGCTGTTTATACTCTGGTTTGCATTTGCCGTAGGTCTGAGAGGCTCCGGATATGTAAACGGATATCCAAGGTTTATTTTTTTGCTTACGGGTTATGTGCCATGGTTTTTCATAAGCGAGAATATCATCGGCGGCGCACGCTCCATAAGGCAGAACAAGCAGTTTGTAACTAAACTGTCCTTCCCCGTTTCAAACATAATGACGTTCACATCGCTTTCTACATTATACATTCATTTTCTGCTTTGCGTGATAATGTATATTATTCTGCTGTGTTTCGGCTACGGTCCGTCCGTATATAATCTTCAGTATTTTTATTATATGCCGCTTATGTTTGTGTTCTTTCTTGTGCTTTCATGGGCGACCGCTCCCCTGAGCGCATTCAGCAGGGATTTTGAAAACCTTATCAATTCCATTATAACCGGACTGTTCTGGCTTTCGGGAATCTTCTGGAATACCTACGATATGGATAAGCCGTGGCTTAAAACGCTCATGTATTTTAATCCTATAAATTATTTTGTAAACGGCTACAGAAAGTGTTTTTTGTATGAGCAGTTTATTTTCGACAGCAACTACACTACCGAAACGGTCGTGTTTTATGCAGAACTGATAGGTATTATTATTATCGGCTCTCATTACTACAAAAAGCTCAGAAAAATTCTGCCGGATATTCTGTAAAAGGGAGAGCTAAATGGAACAGCCAATTATTGAATTCAACAACGTTTATAAGGAATATCTGCTTTTCAAAAACGAAAAAGCAAGATTCAAAGCGATATTTACCAACAATCGCGGAGTTAAGCGTCATAAGGCGCTCAACGGAGTAAGCTTCAAGATATATCCAGGAGAAGCTGTAGGTATTATCGGAAAGAACGGTGCAGGAAAATCGACCATTCTGAAAATGATAACCGGAGTAAGCTTTCCCAGCAGCGGCGAGGTAAGCGTCCGAGGAAAGGTTGCCGCTCTGCTTGAGCTGACGGCAGGATTTTCTCCGGATATGACGGGAATGGAAAATATTTATCTGAAGGGTTATCTTTTAGGTCTGAGCGACAGTGAAATTTCCAAGCTTGAAAAGAATATAGTTGAGTTCGCCGATCTGGGCGAATATATAGATCAGCCTGTAAGAACCTATTCCAGCGGAATGAGAATGCGTCTTGGCTTTGCGATAAACATAAATATCAAGCCTGATATTCTGGTAATAGACGAGGCTTTGAGTGTAGGAGATTCCGGCTTTAAAAGAAAGTGCAAAAATAAAGTCAAGGAGCTCATCAGATCGGGGGTTACCGTTCTTTTTGTTTCTCATTCAATGGATATGATAAGGGATACCTGCAGCCGGGCCATATATTTAAAGGACGGTCTTGTACAGTTTGACGGAGCGGTAGACGATGCATTCGAAATTTACAGTGCCGGAACCGGCGAGGTCGTGACAATGAACCCAAGGAAGCCTGTAGGCTTTAAGGTCAAGGAAAAAACGGAAAACAGCGTTACGCTTATGTGGAAAGAGGTAAGCGGTGCTGATTTTTATCGGATATACAAGTACAGCAATACAAGCGGAGAATACGAACCGGAAGCCGAGGTTTCCGAATGCGAGGAATACTGCGTATCCGGTCTGGCGGAAGGAGCCAGATACAGGTTTAAAATATGTTCGGTGAGAACAGTGGAGGACAGGGAATATGTTTCGCCATGTACGGCTAACATTTCTGCGGCAACTTTAGGAACAGAGTATTACGATTGCTGCGACTATGACGGAGATTCTGTTGCGGAGGCTCTAAAATCTATTGGAATCGATTCGGACGAAGCCTTGCTTGAAAAGATAGCCGCAGTCAACGCAATAGGAAATTATAAAGCGAGCGGTATTCAGAAACTGAAAATGCTGGAGCTTTTAAAATCGGGAAAGCTTATGATACCACATGATTCCGCAGCTGACGACCTGTAGGCGGCTGAGTGCTGAGATCGGTTCAGAGCGCATCCGGCTTTATTTGAGTGTGTTCTGAACCAACCACTGCATTAATAAAAAGTGGGCGGCTCAATTTGTATGCCCTGCAATGCGCTTTATCTTCCTTAAATTTCGCCGTTTTTTTAAACTGTCCACTGATTTAGTTAAGTCAACGTTTTTCGTTAATGAATTTATAACACAATATCCCTTGACATATGCAGTAGAATTGTGTATAATATTTTAGTGGAATCGGGGTGTGGCGCAGATTGGTAGCGCGCTACCTTGGGGTGGTAGAGGCCGTGGGTTCAAGTCCCGTCACTCCGACCATTGAGGGGCTGATACAAGTCAAGATACTCCTGCGTTCGGAAAGAATGCAGGAGCCGGTATTGGCTTTCAAGGTAACAAAAAATAATGCCCCTATAGTTAAATGGATATAACAAGCCCCTCCTAAGGGCTAGTTGTAGGTTCGATTCCTACTAGGGGTGCCATTTGCTTACTGAGGAAAAACTGCAAAAAGCACTGCAACTTTTCCTCAATAAGCAAAGCGCTTATTGAGTGTATAAAGGAAAGCAAGTTGGTAGCTTGCAATCCGTTATACTTTGTAGAAAAGGATGATTTCTTTCGCTCCCCTTTTTCCGAGCGGTTGAGATTACATCCATACCTCAAACTTTAACGTCCCTTGCGAACTGGACGAAGTGACTGCTGTGCGGTGGCTCACTCAAACCTACTAGCGGAAACAAGTTGTGGTTGTTTCTTTGTAACGGTGTAGCTAGTGCATACTTTCACCGGCAATTAAGATTTAATTGCTTTTGTATTTGTAATTGAAAAGAGCTTCTCAGATGTCCTCTCACAAACGATCTGAAAAGCCCTTGACAAATCTATTAACCTCGTGCTAAAATAAAACACGAAGATTATAGGCATTCACCTAAAGGTTTCACAGTTGTGTTGGTGACATCTGTGTTGCTTGGGTTACGCTTTCCGGCAAGAAAGCGTAACCTGTGGTGGGTGTCTTTTGTTATACCCACATATATAGTTTACCATATTTTATTGCAACTGTCAAGGGCTTTCTTACAAAAATATGTGGATTTTTTAGTTATTTTTCAATTTTTCAAAACAGTGCGACATAATGTCGCACTAAAAATAACAAAAAGAGGATGATAAGATGTTGCTGCTTAATGTTCCTTTAAGTGATAAAAAAACCGTTAAAAAGCTAGGTGCTAAATGGAATAAGAAAATAGAAAAATGGTATGTTGATGACTATAGAAAATATGGAAAATTTCACTTATGGTATACTCCCTCCAATGCAGATATATTTATCACTGACGAGTATTATCTGGTCGAGCAAAAATACACATGCTATAAATGTCATAACAGGACAACTATACTTAGCTTTGCTTATTGCCATCATTATTATTTAGAAGATTATGACGACCCATGGTTCAGTACAGTTACATATTGCGATAGTATATTTCCGATCGGAAATTTTAAGATTCCACTTAATAAAGCTCAGCGCTGTTATTTACGCGAAAAATTTAATTATTATCATGATGACATTAGTTATCTGAAATACTCAAATGGTTGCAATCATTGTAATTTCTGTAATGCAAGACAAGCCGACACTTATTTATATAACGATAATTTTCGGGATTATCATTATTCTGAGATAGCTGACACACTGCCAAAAGATGTTATATTGTATAGAGTACCTATTAGGTATGATATTCCTATTGAAACGCCTGACAGCTTATTGCTGTATAATAAGCCGCAAAAAATATATTTTGCTCATGAGTACAGGTATAACGTTTATAATTTTTCTAAGTTTAATTTTATCACATAATATATAAGAAAGGAAAAATAAATCATGCTTTTACTCAATGTTCCGTTTGAAGAGAAAGAAGAAGCAAAGGCTTTGGGTGCACGGTGGAAGCCGGAATATAAAAAATGGTCTGTCTTTCTCGGAAAGGACTATTATAAATTTGATAAATGGATTCCTAAATATCAAGGCAATGTGATATTATGTGATTATATATACATTATCATCGGAAAGCATGAGTGCTTTAAATGCCACAAAGAAACTAATGTTGTCGGACTAGGCGTTGAAAAACATATGAATATAATTGAAGATGATCACGGCAAACGGCACTATAGTTTTTATAAAGATGATATACATATTTGCCCGTTTGTCGATGGGTTGCCGAAAAACATATGCGACTTTGTTTCTGATAATTACGGCTTAAAATATGGATATTCAAACGTCGTAAAAAAAAGATACTTAGCTAATCACTGTCAGAACTGCGGAGTTATACAAGGTAACTTCTTCTTGTTTGATGAAGTAGATTCACCGTTTTTCCTTTATGAAGCAAGTGACGTAAAAAAGCTTGAGATTTATAAAGTAAAGCTGCCGTATGATATTGTATGTAACGCTGAAATAGGCTATTCCAGCAACGATTATATGATTAAAAAATATGGAAAATTTCAAGAACTGAATTTTTGACTGCGACATTATGTCGCACTAAAAAACAAAGGAGTAAAAAGTGCAAAAATGGGAATATAAATGTATTGAGATTTATAATACATTTGATGACACTCAAGCAATAAACAAAAAGCTGAATGAGCTTGGAGCATTGGGATGGGAACTGGTTTCTTTCATTACTCAAGTTGAAAGCGTTAAAAAAAGAGATTGGAATGACAATGACGCTTATAATACTTATAGCGAAATATTTACATCAACTGGATTGATAACGCTAAAAAGACCTGTTGATTTGTAAAAACCGCAACATAATATTGCAGTTTGACCAGCTTCGGAGAAAAGTTATTCTCCGAAGCTGGTTTTGTTTTCAATATTGTCAAACAGGATTTCATCAATTTTATCGGCAACGGTTACTTTATCTTGAAAAGTCAAATGCACATACACATCGCTTGTCACTCCGATATTGCTGTGTCCGAGCCACTGCGAAACATATTTAAGCGGTATACCGTTCTGGATCAGCAGACTCGCACAGGTATGACGCAGATCATGAAAACGGCAAATAAAGTGAAGTTTTTTCATTAACTTACTGAAGGATTTTGATAAGTAATCAGGCTTAATCAGCTCGCCAAATTCGTCAACACAAACATATTTTGTATATGTCTTGCAATATGATTTTCGATTTTTAGCATAATATGTACATTGAAGCCTTTTCACAAGCAATAAATAATCGTATATTTTATCCGGCAGTGGAAGTGTGCGACGGCTCGATTTAGTTTTTGGCATATCGCTGAAAATCAATTGAGTCCGATTATTTTTTACACATTTCACTACAGTGTGCTGAATGCATATTGTATGATTTTCAAAATCAATATCACTCCACCTGAGCCCAAGAACCTCGCTACGGCGCAAGCCCATGGTCCCGGCAAGAAAAACAGGTGTATAAAGCCTTGAATTACTAAGATGATTAAGTACGACATTTAGCTGTGAAACTGATAGAAAAGTGCCTTTGTATTTCATTATTCCCGGTCGTTCAGAAAGATCGGCAGGATTATACGCTATTATTTTATTTTTGACAGCGTCTTTCAAAGCTGAATGTATGTTAGAATGATGTTTTGCTAACGTAGCGCCGGATAATCCCAGACTAGATTTATATGCATAATATTTTTCAAGCACCTCAGGCGTTATCTCTGAAATATGCAACTGTCTGCTGCGAAAATATGGCTCAATATGATGTTTTATCTGTGTGCTGTAAGCATTGAAAGTATTGATCTTTACTTGAAGCGCTTTTTTATCTAACCATTGCAATAACCAGTCGGCAAAAAGAATGTCATGGCTCTGACGACGGCTCAGCTGCTCTTTTAGCTGTTGATTTTCCTTTGTAAGAGTTACAACAAGCTTTTCCAACTCAATCTTTTCCTTGAATAAAATTTCAAATTCCATAAAAATCTCTCCTTAAAGAAATATTTATATATAATAATTAATTATATAACAAAAGAAAATAATTTCAAGGAAAATTATACTATTACCAAAAATTCTACATTTTTAGCACCAAATATAGCCATAAATATTGAAAAAGAGAAACCAGTCAAATCTAAAGCTGCCGCTTTAATCAAGAACGGAACACGCTCCGAAGCTTCGCCAAACTTGACTTAGCTTTACGACGAATTTTCTGCAATGTTCTATGTAATATACCACTAATTTTTGATAAAGCATATGAAAGATTGTTGTTTTCAATTTTTACGTACTCAAGTGGGTCTTTAATATGTTTATCAAAATTTATACTACCCCGTGTATGACCGGAGCCGGCGCAACGCTGGAGCTTCAGCAGCTTATGCAGACGCGCCGCTTTTTCCTTTGCTTTGCGGTAAAAGTACAGAATAATATTGAAAAGAAAAAATCTCAGTGTTAGACTAACGGTAACATAGTTATTGTGTCCATGATCTCCAGCAGCACAGATATAATGCTCCCTGGCAAGCGTTCCTGATTCGCCTAACGATTTAACCTTCGATATACAAGTAGCCCTTGAAAGCCCTGTTAAAGCGCTTATCTGATTATATGACGGAAAAGCGCGTCCGCTTTTATTTGCATAGTGATTAACAACGCAATATACTAATAAGGCAGCTTTACCTTGTGAGTTCAAAATAAAATAAAAAAGCTTGCGGTCTATTCTACTGAATTTCCCCGTCAAGCGTTTTATGAAATATTCATTAGTAGTTCTGTGCCCATTTTTGAAGCGTGATCTCACAGTAACCAAACCTTTATTGTGCAGCTCCTTGATAGCTTTCTGTATGGTATTAACACAAAACCCTGTTTGCTTTGATAATGTTTCTAATTTGATTTTTACAGAGTCTGTGAAATAGAATCTATTTGAAAGCAATACATATAAAGCAAAGGCAGAAGATGAAAGCCGGTAATCAAAGAGATTGTTTGGGATAATATAATAGCGGTTCATTTTATTTCCCTTTCATATGTAAAATAATTATTAAATGTCACTTTTCAAGTTGACTTATAAAAGAAAATGTGGTATTATTTAAGCAGTGAGAAGGTACACTTTTATTTCATTTCCTATAGTAAAAAAATGGGTGTTGCTTATATAACCTATGATTTACGCAAACAAAAAAACTCCCTTTATGGGGTTTTGGGAGATGTTTTGGTCTGCTAAACCATGTGTATTTTCAAAAACTGATCGGCTGTTTCGGTAGGAGGAAACAGCCGAATTTTTTATTCTACAGTCACCATACAAGAAGCGGACAGACCGCCGTCTTGAGATGTAGCAGTAATAATTGCTTTCCCTTCGCTATACGCAGTGATTCTTCCGTTGCTGTCAACAGCAGCTATATCCGGTCTGTTGCTGCTCCAGTAAACCTTTTTATTTTCAGCATTGACTG
>ULOG01054111.1_pt1 | contig 16055 bp, 9 predicted proteins | sample 1952401 | NCBI WGS metagenome assembly ULOG01 (sample SAMEA4835598, study PRJEB28245) | human gut metagenome | biome: gut microbiome; material: fecal sample | place: Denmark | collected 2008
ACGCTGGAACCAGACGACCGTAGGCGTCACCCGTTACATCATCGGCCACAGCCTTAAGGTACAGGCAGACATGTCGTACAACCACCGCAGCGAATCGTTTGACCCCGATTACAACCGCTGGGAGATCCGCTTCCAGCTGGAGCTGGGGCTCTGACCCGGCAACAGGAAAATACGAAAACTCCCGGCTATTGCCGGGAGTTTCTGTTTCGGGACAGGAACCCCGTTACAGGATTTTCAGCGCGATCCGCGCGCACGCCTCGGCATCGGCCAGGGCATGGTGGTGGTTGGCAAGGTCGAAACCGCACGCCGCCGACACGGTATGGAGCTGGTGGTTGGGCAGGCTGCTGCCGAACGTCCTGCGCGAGGCACGGCACGTACAATAGAACCGGTAGCCGGGATAAGGCATCCCGTACAACTCGAACACGGCGCGCAGGCACCCCTCGTCGAAGGGCGAGTTGTGCGCCACGAGCGGCAGCCCCTCGATACGGGGCGCAATCTGCTTCCACACGTCGGCGAAATCGGGCGCCTGGGCCGTATCCTCGTAGCTGAGGCCGTGGATGGCCGTGGTGAAACGGCTGTAAAAATTAGGACGCGGGCGGATCAGGCTGTAAAGCGTGTCGACCACCTCGCCGCCACGCACCACGACGACGCCCACCGAGCAAACGCTCGTACGCCGGCCGTTGGCCGTCTCGAAATCTATGGCTGCAAAATCTTTCATCGGTCAGGAGTGAATATCCTTCGCAAAGATACGGATTTTAACGCTTCCCGGTATCACCGGCAACGAAAAAACGGCCGCCTTTCCGAGGGCGGCCGTCGTTTCTGCCGGAGCGGGTTATTCGGTATACTCGTCGTCCGACGTGTCGGGCGTAACCCATGAATCGGCCGGGGTCAGCTCCTCGACCTCCGCCTCCGTCAGGAAGGCGTCTTTGTCGAACATGATGTCGTCGAAATAGTTGACCGTGCACTGGTAAGCGCCGTAGTTGTATGTCCAGTCCTTGGAGTAGATGCCGAAGATGGCCATGATATCGCCTTTCGCGCCGTCGCGGACGACGGGATACTGGGCGAAACGCGAATAACCGCTCGTGCGCACCGTATAGACCCCCTTCTTGTTGGTCGTCGAAGGCAGGGTGCTGTCATAGGTGAAAAGCACCGAACCGTAAAGGTTCGTACCGTCGTTGCTGAACGCCCAGCGGTACCAGACCTTGTTCATCACCGGACGGATGTCGGTATACATCCACGCGGGATAGATGTTCGACCCCACCGTCCCGTAACGGCACGTAACGCCGCGCAGGATCACCAGACGCCCGAAATACTGCTGCCCGTTCTGGCCGAAGAAATCGTCGCAGTTGGCCTCGGTGACCTCGAGGATCTCCTTGCCCAGCTCCAGCTGCGTCTCCTCGCCGAGGAACACGCGCTTGCGGATCTCCGTCGGGTCTTCGATGTTCGAGTTGGCATAGAATTTATGTTCGCCCACCTTGTTGTAGGAATCGGTAGGCCCCTCGCCCAGCGACAGCATCATGCGGTAGTTGCCGATATAGAGGCCCGAGACCTTGACATAGACCCAGTTCGAGGGGATCGTACCCGTGGCCTTGTCGAAACGCCCCATCGGATAGGTAAAATAGAGCCCCGTAGTGAGCTTCACCTCGATGGCACCCGAATCGTCCACCAGGTAGAGCGACTTGTAGACGTTACCCTCCTCGTCGCTCGACTGCACCTTGCCCTTGATGTAGTAATCCAGCCCGTCGGGCGACTGGCCGATCTGTACGTACTTCGTATCGCCCCAGCTCGAGTTGCTGCCCGTACCGCCGAGCGACTTGTGCTCATCGAGGAACATCTGTTTCACATCGGCGATGGAGATATGCTTCATCCCCGCGAAATCCTCGTCGGTATAGACTTTGGCAGGCTTCGGCGCATCGAAATCATTATAGCACCCCGTAACCGCAAACATCACGGCCAGCACGGCACATAACTGAAATATCTTTTTCATAATCGTCATATCGTATTAGAAGCGGAAATATACATTCAGGTAATAGGTCGTCCCCAGCAGGTAAAAGTACTTCGAATCGAACGGCACGTAGTACTGGATCGGCTGGGCGGCCGCACCCTCCTTGTTCACATAGGTACGGCGCGAAAGGCGCATCTGTTCGTAACCGCCCGTGCGGATCGTCTGGTCGTTGAGGATATTCTTCACCTCGAGGCTGAAGCCCAGCTGGTAGATGCGGTGGATGTACCAGTTCTTGCCGACGCTCAGGTTGAGCGTATAGGCCGAGTCGAATTTCTCCTGATCGCGCAGGTTCATCAGCGCCGTGTATTTCACGGCGCCGGGGAGCTGTGCCGCCTCGTCGGGGCGCAGTACCGTGGCATAAGCGGCACGGGTACGGCGCGCGGGGTTCATCGAGAGGTAGATACGGTCGTAATAGTTGAAATCGACCGAGGCGAACCAGTTGCGCGGGCCGCGGTAGCTCAGGCCGAGGTTGAGCGCCGTCTGGGGCGTGCTTTCGACGTAGAGGTCGTCCCAGAGCACCTTGTCGCCGCGGAGCACCTCCTCGCTGTTGTCGCGCGTCTGTGTGAAGTTGGCGTCCGACGTATAGCGGTAGTCGCCCAGGCTCAGGGCGCCGTTGAACGAGATGCCGCCCCAGATGGGAACCACGACGCCCACTTCGAGGCCGTAGTAACGCTTGTCGATGCCGCTCATGGCGAAGTTGGTGAACGACGACTGCGTATCGTCATAGTACGAGATGACCTTCGACTGGTCGGCGACCGAGGTATAGTAACCCGAAACGCGCGCCGTGATCCACGGCAGGTTGAGGTTGTACGACAGGTCGACGCCGAGTACCTTCTCGGAATCGAGGCCCGGCGTAGTCGTATTGCGGGTACGCGCCGAAACGAAAGCGTCGCGGAACTGCGGGGGATTGACCATGTAGGCCACATTGGCGTCGATGGCATGCGCACCCGAGAAACGGTACGAGAACTCGCCCTTGAGCTTGTAGGTCAGGTAGTCGAGCGTCTTCGATTTACCGAGCGAGTTGTTCGCGAAGAGTCCCTTGCGCAGCCGGCCGTCGCGCCACATGGCCGTATAGCCGACCTCGCCGCCGAGGCTCATCGTGAAACCGCCGAACGAGGCGTAATACTGCGCCCAGACCTGTGCCTGGCGCAGGTTGGCGTAGTAATCGTAGCTGAACTTGTCGCCTTCCCCGACGCGGCGGGCCTCGCCGTGCTTGAGGTAATAATCCAGGTCGTTCTGCGAAAGCAGCGGGTTGTAGTTGCCGTTGTCGCGCAGGGCGAACTTATCCACGTCGAGCCAGTAGTCGGCGCCGAGCAGGTCTTTCACCTGGTCGTAGTACTCCGTGCGGTTGATACGCGCCGTCAGGCCTCCGCGCAGCACGGACTGGTTGCGGAACGTATGGGCGATGTTGGCCGCGAAGTTGAAATCGCGCTGGTCGGTATGGCGTTCTTCGATCATGTAGATGCCCGAAGCCCCGGACTTGTTGCGGTTGTAGTTCATGCGGAACATGTTGTCGTAATCCATCTGGCTCTTGCTGGGGTCGGTGATCCACTCACGCATCGAACGCAGCGCAAGGTCGTTGTACGTCCCCAGATCCGAACTCTCGATGCCCTCGGACAACTGGAGGATACGGTTCGTGTAGAAGCTGGGCAGGTAACGGTAGTAGTCGGGGCGCGGGTCGGGGCCGTCCGTCCACGTCAGGGCCGAATAACCGTTCTTGCCGAAGCGGAACGAAGCCGCGGCGGCAAGTTTGGTATTCGACGAAATGTCGAACCCGTAGTTGAGCATCACAATCGGCTCGTGGTAATCGCGCACGCGCGAGTTGCGCAGCTTGCCGTCCTGCTTGCCCACATTGGGGTTGTAATAGTTGTTACTCAACAGGTCGTAGGCTTCCTGCGTCGACGCCTGCTGCGCTCCGCGCTCGGTCGGTGCGCCCAGGATGGTCAGCGCCAGGTTGTGGCGGTCGCCGCCGAAACGCTTTTCGACCGATGCGAAGTAACCGTAGGCATTGTAGTACACCCCGTCGACATAGGAGTTGCCGCCCTGGCGGGTCGAGAACGAGAAGGCGTACGACCATCCGTTGTCGAGCAGGCCCGAAGCGTAGGAAACCATCGCGCGGAAGCGGTACATCGAGTTGCCGTTCACGACGCTGGCACGGAAGCCCTTGCGCATCTGCGAAGCGCGCGCATTGACATTGGTCGTACCGCCGATGCCGTCGATGCCGTAGCCCGACGAGCGCAGCCCGGCGGTATTCTCCTGGTTACGCGTGGCATCGTTCAGGCCGCTCCACAACGACCAGGGGCCATAGCCCGTCATGGCGTCGTTGAACCGGATGCCGTTCAGGTAGATGCTCGAATACTGCGAATCGTAACCGCGCACGTTGAAACGCATCTCGCTGAATTTATACGAGGCAATGTTGTTGAAGACATCCTTCGACGACGAAAGCGACGAAGGCAGCGACTGCCCGTCGGCCGCCGTATCGGAGTCGAACTCCGCGAACACGGCGTCGTCGATGACATACTGCACATCGGGGGCCATCACCACCGAATTGAGGTTCTTGACCATCTTGTCGACACGGATCGCCAGGTCGAGGTTCTCGAACTCGGGGGCTTCGAATTTCAACTGGTATTCCCCTTTGGGCAGCTGGTCGATATTGAAATTACCGTGGTTGTCGGTCATGACGGTGACGCCGAGCGGTTCGACGACCACCTTGACATTGCTCAGTGCGACACGGCCGTCACGCGAGACGACCTTGCCTTTGACGCCCCCGTCCTGGGCATACGCCCCGGCACAGGCCAGCGTGAGCAGGATAACAAGTAAAGCTCTGATCTTCATAATTACTTTGTTGGGTTATTTACCGATGTAAATGAATACGGGAAGGTGGTCGCTGTATCCCCCCTGGAAATTGTTGCCCACGAACGTACGCAGCGGGTAGCCCTTGTACTGGCCTTCCTGCTGGAACAGATAGGGGACACGGAAAATATTGCCGTAATATTTCCCCTTGGGGGCACGCTCCAGCTTGAGCGAACCCGTCGAGCCGGTAGCGAGGTTCTCCGACACGACGATATTGTCGAACAGGTTCCACTGGTCGCGGTAGGCAAGCGAACCGATGCCCGCCTTCAGCATGTCGATAAAGGGATTGTAGTATCCGCCCGGTTGGAGCTTGCGGATGTTGCCTTCGGCGCCGAGCACCTCGGTGATGCTCTTGTCGGTGGCGTCGTCGTTGAAGTCACCCATCATCACGACCTTGGTCGCGGGGTTGATCGCCAGCACCGAGTCGGCGGCATGGCGCATGATCTCGGCGGCGCGCTCGCGCTTGGGTGCCGAAGCCTCCTTGCCGCCCAGGCGCGAAGGCCAGTGGGCCACCATGAAATAGAACGGTTCCCCGTCGATCGTCCCCCACATCGTCACCACGTCGCGCGTGCGGAAATTCGGCAGGCTCTCCATCGTAAACGGGATCGGGGCGCTGCCCTCGAGCTTGAACACGTCGGGACGGTAGTAGAACGCCACGTCCACGCCGCGGGCATCGGGCGAATCGTAGTGCACGATGCGGTAATTGGCCGGGGCGAGTTTGGGCGTAGCGATCACGTCTTCCATGACATTGCGGTTCTCGATCTCCGAAACGCCGATCACCACCGGGTAGTCCTTGTTGATGGCGGCGATGTCGAACAACACGCGCGAAAGGTTATTGATCTTTTTGGTGTACTTGGGCGTATTCCACTTCTTGGGCCCTTCGGGCGTAAACTCCTCGTCGTAAATCTCCGGGTTGCGGATCGTATCGAAGAGGTTTTCGAAGTTGTAGAAAACGACCTTGTAGGGTTTCTGGGCGAAGCAGGCGACGATCAGCGCTGCGAAAAGCCCGGTAAAAAGCAGTTTCTTCATATAATTCAGATTAATTTATACCCCAGTCCGAGGGATTGTTCTGTGCCTTCACGTCGGCGGCAATGCCATCGTCGAGCATCGTAAAGAATTTATAGCCCGTTTTCTCTTCGATGTCGGCGACGCTCGTGATATATTGTTTTATATTCCCGGTCGTGGTTGAGGAATTTTCAGCCCAATAACCGATTGCCGCCAATTGCGATGCATCGGTAATCTGGTCGATCCGCTTCCCCGTCCTGCCGCTTTTGGTACGTAGCAGCACCTTCCAGCAATACTGTGGAATCGCGACCCGATTCCCCCCTTTATCCGTCGTATATCCCTGTACCCCATAAGTTCCCGTAACATTGTACAAGGTATCGGGATATGAAATATATTTCAGGGTAAGATCTTCCAAATCCCCCCACGACCCGCTATTAAAATCAGGATCCTGAGGCATAATATTGGTCGAATAGAACGTCTGCTCATTCAATAGCGAAGAATAGCTGACATAACGATGGTAGGACATACACTGATGCCCGCGGATAGGCCGCCCATTATATGAACCGCGGCTCAAATCGACCTGAAATTCCTCCGGCACTTCAGGATCGTATTTCCATGCATTAGAACGCTCATATTTTCCAACCCGGTAACAGGAATGGATCGGATAGGCGACCCAGTTGGCGATACGTTTCTTCGTGTCGTAGCAGATCGTAAAGTTACGTGCCGTCACAGTCGAAGAGAGCGGCGCGTAATGTGTTACGTAACGGTAATCGGGGACTTCGACATAGGCGGGCAATTCCGCCCACGCGTGATCCATCGACGCCGGAACCGAATAGTCCGCCTGGTCGATCGTCAACGTGAATTCGTGTCCGCCGTCGAAAACGACATCGACCGCAGCCCGGCGCGAAGCGCCCGTTTCGTTTTTGTCCAGGTAGAGGTAAATGACCTCGCTTGCAGCGACCAGCTGCGCCGATTTGGTCGTGGCTTGCGTCTTGCGCGACGTCCAGCACCAACTGCCGCCTTCGGTCACGGTGACGGTGTAAACCGTACCTACGGGCCCCGTCAGTACGAGCCGGGGATCGGTCGCATAACCTTTGGCGTCGAGCGTGGTCGTCTCGGTTTCCATGAACACCGCGGAAATATTCGCCGGGGTGCCGTCGTCGGAGGAACCGCACCGCCCGAAAACCAGCAGGAGCGCCCCGAGCACCATAGCCCGCCCGAAAAGTTTCAATAACCCGTTTGTCAAAATCATGTGGGAATTTGCAGATAAAAATGTCAGGTAGAAAATCCGACAATCATCCCCGGCGGAAGCCAATCCGCCGGGGATGGATTATAGGAAAACACCTACTTTCTTATTTTGAATAAGTAACCGTGATCGCAGTAATACTTACCGCTCCAAGAGTCGGGAATATCGAAAACTGCGTAAGGTTCTTAGCACTGAGGTTGTCAATTACAAACGTAAACGGTTCGTTATTATTTACATCAGACGGAGTCTCGTTGCTGATTGCTATAGCATCCTTCGCAAGTTGCTCTTTCATCTTATCAAGTGTGTCTTTTGTATATGTGTACCCAACCGGAAAAATACCGATAGCACGTCCTTTATAAGGCTCACGAATGGTCACCTCAATCTTCTCAATCGTCCCATCAACGGCAGGAATCTGCACGAACGATCCAAAAGCCGACTTGTCTTTTACATTAATCTGTAAACATTCCTTTCCGCTGCTACCACCAGCTGCTTTACCCGACCATTCGCCGAAAGTATTCGTATATGTAAATTTGGCATAGGCTCCACTTTTCCCGCCGATAGCGATAATATCGTCCAACGTAAGGGTAATCTGCTGGCCGTCCCCGCCCGCTCCGGATTTCCCGGCCTGCGAAATCGCAACGGTTTTGGTATCCACAGCCGCGCCGTCCTTCATCAGTTTGATGGTCAGCGTGGCGGTGATAGCCTGCTCCGTCGTGTTTTCCTTGGGCGTCACGGTTACGACCATCCCGTTTACGAAGGTCGTGAACTGCTCCGATTTATCCGTAGCGGCTTCGATCGTGCAGCCGTCGGCATTGGCAGCCGTCACCGTCACGGTCTTGGCATTGTCCGTCGCAGCGAAAGAAAGCGACGTCGGGTCGAGCTTGGTAATCGCCGGGTCGGTCGAAGGCTCGCCCATGAAAGCTGCCACATCCTCGGGACGCTGCGGACAAACCTGCGCGGCATTGCTGTTCACCGAAGCGTAACCGGTAATATCCCCGGTGGAACCTGCCACGAACTGTGTCCCTACGAGCCCGGGCATGGCCTTCTGCACGAATACCGTCATGTTACCGGCCGAGGTCGTAAACGTATGCTTTCCGAAAGCTTCGTTCGTAGTCCAGTCGGCAGCCGTAGCAGGGGCGGTCACACCCTTGACCGTCACGACCATACCCTGATATTCGGCCAGCTTAGCGGGATCGACTACGACAGGCGTGATGGTCTCTGTACCGATCTTTTCGATCTCGACCCAGTCGGCACCCTTGCTGCCGGTAACCTCGTACAGGCCGTTGTAACTAACGATACGCGCTTCGCCCTTTTTCAGCGTCACCTTCACCTTGTCACCCTTGACAAACGTAAAGCCATCGTCATAGGGATCGGTATACTTACCGCTGCCGTAGAGCGTGATACCGTTCTTGGCGGTAGTCGCCCCCGGGGTCATCACCTGAAGGTTCTGGCCGTTGAAGTTCCCGCCTTCCTTGTCGGTTACGACGACGGCCTCGAAATAACGGTCGTTATTCGTATCGAGGGCTACCTGCGACGTCGTAAGTTTGGCGATGATCTCGGGAATCGTGATAACCACAGCCTCGCCCGGGGTCGGGGGAGTTACGTTGCCCAGGTCGACCTCCGTACCACCGATGCCCTCGAAAAGTTTCACGTCGTCGATACGGTGTGAGGATGTAAGATCCGAAGTAAATTTAATGTAAAGTTCCGAAGGCACCTGTTTCAGCGTGAAATTGGCCGTTGCCAAAGCCCAGGTGCCGTACTTGGAGTGTTCGTCGTCCCCGACAGGGCGGTCATAGGCGATTTCCGCCCAGTTTTCACCGTCCTTGCTCAGGTATACATGGAACTCCGAAGTCACGAACGCATTATCCTCAGCATCATAAAGGCTTTTATACGAACCGAACGTCAGGCAAAGATTTTTTTGAGCAGGATCAAGTGCGATTTTCTGAATCTCAAAAACACCGCTCGTTCCGAAGAACATATTGTTGACACCGGAAGCGTCGTCCTTGTACTTCGAATGGCTATCGTTCGAAGGCGAATTCGAACGAACACTTATACCGCTCGTTTTATAAGCAACATTGTCGGCACCCGTGCCGGTCTGATTCTTCCAACCCTCGAACTGGTCGGCAAAAGGCCAGCCGCTGCTGCCTTCCGTTGCCTGCTCTTTATCGAAATCGTTAGCATAGATAGCATCGCCCGTGGGGGGGGGTGTAACCCCGCTGCCGTACTGTTTTACGGCTACGGACGACTCGGCCTGACCCCATTTGCCGAATTCGGGGTGGATAAGCGTGAAGGAGATTTTGCCTTCGCGCAGGTTCGTACCGGCGGGCAGCTCGGAAACCGTAACGGAGATCGTTCCGTTGCCTTTGCCGCTCATCGGGGAAATGGTAGCCCAATCCAGGTTACTTGCAGTAACCGTCCATTCGCAGTTCGCCGTGATGGCAACGGTCTGCGTCGTCGCCGTCTCATCGGTGAAATCAAGCGCCGTCGGATCCGCCGTCAACTTCGGCGTCAGCGACTTGTCATCATCATCGGAGCATCCCGTAAATGCCGTGGCAGCCACGAGGAAGAATGCGCCGAACAACAACCTAAAAAGATGTTTACTCATAAAAAATAGTTTTAATTAGGTGATTATAAACTAATATCTGTACACAATAAATGACTTACGATTCTTCCGTTTTTTAAAGGGGAAACTATTACAAAGATAACTTTTATTTCAAAAATACAAAAGGATTTCGGCATATATTTACTGTTAAGGTTCCGTTACATAGCAAAAAAACGTTCCATGCTGCCTCGGAAAGGACAACCCGTGCGGCATACAGCCTCGCAAGCACCCAAATCAAGGCATCGGCGGAGGCTTCCGTCCGGAACCGCCCCCCTGGCGCACCTTCGGCCAGGCAAAAAAAATTCCGCCCCGGAAACCGGGACGGGCGAAGTTTCAAGGCTGGTTGGCGGATTGCATCGGCAGGAGTCATAAACCGGCATCGTTTCCGATGCTGCAAAATTACCCTACGGCTATTTCATCGTTGCGACAGTCCCGTTACAATCCCAGGAATATGGCATTGCACGCACGTTGCAGCAGCCGGCAAAGCCGCTCGGCCACACCACCCGGCCACAAAAGCAGCCTGCCCGGACTGTAAACGTCCGGGCAGGCCATGCCGAATAACGGGTTCGGCAACGATTGCAATACGGCGGCGGCCTGCCTCACACAGCGGCCGCGCAGGGATCATACCCTATTCCCACTCGATGGTTGCAGGCGGTTTCGAGGAGATGTCGTAGACGACGCGGTTGACCCCTTTGACTTTATTGATGATGTCGTTCGACACATTGGCAAGGAACTCATAGGGCAGGTGCACCCAGTCGGCGGTCATGCCGTCGGTCGAGGTCACGGCACGCAGTGCGACGCAGCTCTCGTAGGTTCGCTCGTCGCCCATCACGCCGACGCTCTTCACCGGGAGCAGAATAGCCCCCGCCTGCCATACCTTGTCGTAAAGTCCGGCATCGCGCAGGGCGTCGATGTAGATTTTGTCCACGTCCTGCAGGATCGCGACCTTTTCGGGCGTGATGTCGCCCAGGATACGGATCGCAAGGCCGGGCCCCGGGAAGGGATGGCGCCCGATGAGCTGCTCGGAGATCCCGAGCGACCGACCGACACGGCGCACCTCGTCCTTGAAGAGCAGGCGCAGCGGTTCGACGATCCCGAGGTGCATCTTTTCGGGCAGCCCGCCGACGTTGTGGTGCGACTTGATCGTCGCCGAGGGGCCGTTGACCGACACCGACTCGATCACGTCGGGATAGATTGTCCCCTGTGCCAGCCAGCGCACGTCCTCGATCCGGATCGCCTCCTCGTTGAATACCTCGACGAAATCGCGGCCGATGATCTTGCGCTTGGTCTCGGGATCGCTCACGCCAGCCAGATCGCCCAGGAACTTGTCGCCGGCCTTCACGCCCTTGACGTTCAGGCCCATGTTCTTATACGACTCGAGCACGTCCTCGAATTCGTTCTTGCGCAGCAGGCCCGAATCCACGAAGATGCAGTAGAGGTTCTTGCCGATGGCCCTGTGCAGCAGCACGGCGGCCACCGACGAGTCTACGCCGCCCGAAAGCCCGAGCACGACCTTGTCGTCGCCCAGTTTCTCCTGCAACTCGCGCACGGTGGCCTCCACGAAACTCTCCGACGTCCACTCCTGCCTGCAGCCGCAGATACCCGCGACGAAATTCTTCAGCAGGTGCGTGCCGTCGGTCGAATGGTAGACCTCGGGGTGGAACTGGATGCCCCACGTCTGCTCGCCCTCGATGCGGAACGCAGCCACGCGCACGTCCTCGGTGCTGGCCACAATCTTATAGTTCGCGGGCACCGACGTGATCGTATCGCCGTGCGACATCCACACCTGCGTGGTCGCAGGCAGGCCGCGCATCAGCGGGTCACCGGCATCGCCCACCGTAAGCACCGCACGGCCGTACTCGCGGCTGGGCGCAGGCTGCACCTCACCGCCGAAGGCCGATGCGAGGAACTGCGCGCCGTAGCAGACACCCAGCAGGGGCAGTTTGCCCTTGATGGCCGAAAGGTCGGGGGCAGGGGCATGCTCGTCCCTCACGGAAAAGGGACTGCCCGAGAGAATCACACCCCGCACCGAAGCATCCGGCACCGGAATCTTGTTGAAGGGGTGGATCTCGCAATAGACATTCAGTTCGCGTACGCGCCGCGCGATGAGCTGCGTATACTGCGACCCGAAGTCGAGAATCAGGATTTTTTCCATAATATAATGTAAGTCCGACGAATCGGGGTTCATCAATTTCGGAAGATTTACAAGCCATGAAACTCGCCGGACTCACTCTACGGCGTCTCCGACGCCGGTTTCAGGCCTAAAATTCCTCCGGGCCTTCCTCGCTGCCAAGGAAGACCTCGAATCCTTATTATTTTCTTTTTACCGGACGGTTGTAACTTCCCGAAAGGCGCATCTCCGCGGCGAAAGCCTCGTTCCCGACTTCGCGGATGCGTGCTATGCAACCGCGACGGTCTGAGCGAAAAACGACCTGGAAAACCCCGGCGATGAAATTATTGAACTTTCCGCAGGCATCCAGCGGCACCAGCGTGCATTCGGCGCAACTCTGCCAGCCGTTCTCCCGGCAGCAGAAACGAACCTTGCACCACACGGCCTTTTCGTTATCGCGGCACCCCGGACAACTCCCTTTCCGGAATTTCCGGCATGAACCGCAAAAAAGCCCGCAGGCCGCAATCCCGGGATCGGAACTATTCACCGCGGGAATAATTGGGCGTTTCACTCGTGATGGTCACGTCGTGCGGGTGGTTCTCCGTAACGCCGTTCGAGGTGATGCGGATGAACTGCGCACGCTGCAAAGCCGCGATGTCCCTGGCACCGCAATAACCCATGCCCGAACGGATGCCGCCGATAAGCTGGAAGACAGCCTCGCTCAACGTACCCTTGAAGGGTACGCGCGCCACGATCCCTTCGGGAACGAGCTTGTTGATATTGCCCTCGCAGCCCTTCTGGAAATAGCGGTCGGCGGAACCCGCCTTCATGGCGTCGATCGAGCCCATGCCGCGGTAGGTCTTGAACTTACGGCCGTTGTAGATGATCGTCTCGCCGGGAGACTCCTCCGTGCCGGCGAACATCGAGCCGATCATCACGCAGTCGCCGCCCGCAGCCAGCGCCTTGACGATGTCGCCCGAATAACGCAGGCCGCCGTCGGCGATAACCGGAACACCCGTATCTTTGGCGGCCGACGCCGCGGCATAGATGGCCGACAGCTGGGGAACGCCCACGCCCGCGATCACGCGGGTGGTGCAGATCGAGCCGGGGCCGATACCGACTTTGATGCCGTCGGCGCCGTTCTCGATCAGGAACCGTGCGGCTCCTGCCGTGGCGATATTTCCGACCACCACGTCGAGCGACGGATAGGCGGCCTTGATCTCCTTGAGCTTATTGACGATATTCATCGAATGCCCGTGCGCGGAGTCGAGCACCACGGCATCCACATCCTCCTCGACGAGCGCCTTCACACGATCCAGCGCATCGGGCGTGATGCCCACGCCGGCTGCGACGCGCAGACGGCCTTTGGCATCCTTGCAGGCGTTGGGATGATCCTGCACCTTCGTGATATCCTTATAAGTAATAAGCCCCACCAGATGGCCTTCGTCGTCGACCACGGGGAGCTTTTCGATCTTGCAGTTGAGCAACACCTCCGAGGCGTTGGACAATTCGGAGCTATGCGTCGTGATGAGGCGGTCGCCGGGGGTCATCACCTCCTCGATACGGCGCGACATGTCGCGCTGGAACCGCAGGTCGCGGTTGGTGACGATACCGATCAGCTTCCGATCCGCATCCACGACCGGAATACCCCCGATCTTGTTCTCTTTCATCAGGTTGAGCGCATCGCCGACCGTATGGTCTTTCGAGATGGTCACCGGGTCGTAAATCATGCCGTTCTCGGCCCGTTTCACCCGGCGCACGTGGGCGGCCTGCTCGGCGATGGACATGTTCTTGTGGATCACGCCGATCCCGCCTTCACGAGCCAGCGCAATAGCCATCGGCGCTTCGGTAACGGTGTCCATGGCAGCGGACACAATGGGGATGTTAAGTTTGATATTTCGCGAGAAACGGGTCTGGACACTGACCTCTCGCGGCAACACTTCCGAATAGGCGGGTATAAGCAGCACATCGTCGAACGTAAGTCCTTCGGGCTGAACCCTTTCATTGATAAAAGACATAATGAACGTGGATTTTTGTTGCTCGCAAATGTAGTGATAATTTTCGAAACGGCCTAATATCCGGGGCAACGCGACGATTTTTTTTATCAACAATTTATCAAAGCCGCCGGGTGCGGGCAAAATCCGGAGCCCCCGGGACAACGCCCGGCAAGCCCCGCGACGGGTAAATACACACGCCTGCGTCCGGGACAGCCTCCGGCGCCCCGTCCCGGGAAGCCGCCCGCGCAGTCCCGTACAAGCCAGAGGGAACACCCAGCGCCCGGAATCCCCGGACAGCAATCGGGGGCATCCTCCCGCCGCCGACTTCCCGGACAGGAAAAATCCCCGGCCTCAGGGTCGGGGATCGAAATTATTCCGTCACGGCGGCCTGCACACCCGGCGGGGTCAATACTGCTCCTGCCCGTTGGGAAAATCGCACGATTTGACGTCCGTGATATACTGCGACACGGCGTCCGACATGACGGTATACAGGTCGGCATAGCGGCGCAGGAAGCGCGGCGAGAAACCCTTGTTGATGCCCAGCATGTCGTGGATCACCAACACCTGCCCGTCGCAACCTCCGCCGGCGCCGATGCCGATGGTCGGCGCGGAGATTTCGGAGGTGACGCGGGCGGCCAGCGCCGCAGGAATCTTTTCGAGCACGATGCCGAAGCACCCCGCATCGCTCAGCAGGTGGGCGTCGCGGACGAGTTTCGCTGCCTCGGCCTCCTCCTTGGCACGCACGCTGTACGTCCCGAACTTATGGATCGACTGCGGCGTCAGCCCCAGGTGCCCCATGACGGGTATTCCGGCCGAAAGGATGCGGTTAACCGATTCGAGGATCTCTTCGCCGCCCTCGATCTTCACGGCATCGGCCTCGGTCTCCTTCATGATGCGGATGGCCGAGTCGAGCGCCACCTTCGAATTGCCCTGGTAGGTTCCGAACGGCAGGTCGACGACGACCAGTGCACGGCTAACGGCACGCACGACCGAACGCGCATGGTAAATCATCATATCGAGGGTAATGGGAAGCGTGGTTTCGTAACCGGCCATCACGTTGGCCGCCGAGTCGCCCACGAGGATCACATCGATACCCGCGGCGTCGACGATCCTGGCCATCGAATAATCGTACGAGGTCAGCATGGCGATCTTCTCGCCGCGCTGCTTCATCTCCGTCAGACGGTAGGTGGTCACTGCCCTGACAGTACTTTCTACAGACATAGTTTACTACGAACCCGATGGATTATTCAACATTTCATTCGTTCGCAAGGTTCCGGTATGGAATCCATCGGATTCGTATTACGGCGCAAAAACGCCGATTCCATATCGACAATCCCTCCAAACCTCCTTTGAAAAGGGAGACTTATCAACACCTGCAAACCGGGGTGATAGCGCAAGCCGGGTGCAAAGCCAAATTCATCTGCTTTGCCGGGGCGCAGCTAAACCGCGGTTCAGCGCGGCAAAGTTAACGCTTTGGCCGGATTTGGCAAAAAAAATCCCATAAAACGACACCGCCCGAGACCGAAACGTTGATCGAATGCTTCGTCCCGGCCTGAGGGATCTCGATCGCGCCGTGGCACATGTCCACGGCCTGCTGCCCCACGCCCATCACCTCGTTGCCGAACACGAGCGCATATTTCACGCCCGGCTCCGCCCGGAAGTCGCCGAGCATCACGGCGCCTTCGACCTGCTCGACGGCATAGACCCGGTAGCCTTCGGCGCGCAGGCGGGCGATGCACTCCTCCGTCGTCTTGTGATAAGTCCACGGCACGGTCAGTTCGGCACCGAGCGCCGTCTTGTGGATGTCGCGGTTGGGCGGCGTCGCGGTGATGCCGCAGAGGGCGATGCGTTCCACGGCGAAAGCATCCCCCGTGCGGAAGAAAGCCCCTACGTTCTGCAACGAACGGACGTTGTCGAGCACCACCGCGACGGGCATTTTCTCCATCGCGGCGAACTCCCCGGCCGAGGGCCGGTTCAGCTCTTCGTTGGTGATTTTACGCATAACGTATGCAAATGAGTGATTTCGGGGTCAAAAGTAGTCAAATAATAAATATTTTACCTATTTTTGGGGTCTCAATTCAAAAGAATTATGTCACTCAAAAAAGTCTTGATGCTATCGTTCGCCGCCCTTGCCGCGGGAGGAAGCCTCAGCGCGCAGAATCTGATCGTCGGCGCCGACTTCGCGACCCGCTTCGACAACCGGGAATACGCCAACAACGATTTCAACGAATCGCAGA
>ULOG01054394.1_pt1 | contig 15934 bp, 15 predicted proteins | sample 1952401 | NCBI WGS metagenome assembly ULOG01 (sample SAMEA4835598, study PRJEB28245) | human gut metagenome | biome: gut microbiome; material: fecal sample | place: Denmark | collected 2008
CTCATAACACTTCTCCGCATATCCTACAGTCCTTTACAGGTCTTGGCATAAACTATTAAAGCAATGGGGATTGTAAATATCTGAGATATAGTAGCATGTACCATTAACCCGATATTGAACTTTATAACGTACAGATCAACGGAAAAGCTCTCAAGCCCAACTCTTTTTCCCCACGCGAGCCAGCCCACATAAGACTTTCCCTCGCATACATAAGCGATAAACGCTCCCAGAATGATTCCGGCAAGCATAAAAAATATAAACGCAAAAGTCTTTTTAAAATTCTTCATATTAACATTCTCCGAAACCGGCTCGCCGAGCCTTGAATTAAACTGAAAACAGGCGAACCCGGTCCGCCTGAAATCTTCTGATACTAACGCTTCCGAACGATCTTATCTTCTCCTCGATGCGCTTCTTCTTTTATTGTCCATAACGTGCTTAAGATCGGAAAACCGCTCCTCGCTGGCAGTCTTGAATCTGCTGAGCATATCCTCAAAATCAGCGTTTCCCGAAGTTGCCTTAGGGTCATAGACCGGAGGCGGATTTTTTGAAAAATCCCGCGGCTCCTTATCGAAGCCTTTATTTCTGAGAGCGCTCTGTTTCTGAAATGCGCCGTTTCTGCCCGGATTGTTCTGCCGGTTCTGTCCGCCGCGCTGATTACCGAAACCGCCGTCCTTCTGTTTTCTTGGAGGAGCCGGCAAAGCCCTTTTAATCGAAAGACTTATCTTATTGTCCTCTCCAAGGGAAAGAACCTTGACTTTTACGGTCTGACCCTCCTGAATATGATCCTTGATTTCATTTACGAAAGTATTTGCAACCTCCGAAATATGTACCATTCCCGTTGTGTCCTTATCGAGCTCGACAAAAGCTCCGAACTTTGTAATACCGGTTACCTTACCCTCGTAAATCTTTCCAACCTCAAGCTGCATCTGATTTTGTAATCCTCTCTTAATTTAATATTTTTTATGCCGCGCACGGCTTTTGAACAATAATTCCTGCTCCCCCGAATAATACAGCAAGAAACCGGTGCCATCGACGGATCAAAGCGCTTTTTAACACACTCTTTATATGCTGCCGGATTTATTTACCTTCAACTACATAAAATCTTCTCTCGTTAGGATAAGCGTATCCGAGTCTTTCGATAGCAATACGCTCCATATATTCCGACTCGTCGTCTGCACTAAGAAGTCTTACATATTCATCATTCTGCTGCTCGGCCTCAGTTATTTTAGCCGAAAGCTCCTCGCTCTGCTTCTTCAGCTGAGCGATCTGCGCCTGCTGGGAAATTATATTGAACACCGAGTAGATAATCAGACAAAAAACGGCTACAGTCGTAATAACCTTAACAATTCCGGTTTTTTTCTCTCCGCTGCCGGCCGTTTCAGCCGCCGCTGAAGCTCTGTTCTTTTTTCCGGCCATTTAACCGCACTTCCTTTCCGATAACTATCCTCGTTTGTTTTTATTTCAATTAATAATATTATACACTATTAAAATCTATACTTTCAAGACCTTTTGTCCGATTTTTTTACTTTTATGAAATTTTGGGTACTTTTTCACAAAAGCCGACTTAATAAATAGTGCAATTTTAGCTATAAATCCTGCCGCCGGAGCTACTGCAAAACGCCATATAAATCCCGTAACAGCGTTTACGATGGCTACTACGGTATTCCCAAGTACTATACGTTCAAGCAGTGCGCCGATAACCATCCCCACAAAGGTAAAAAACCTAAGCTGACCTGTCTGCGCCGCTCCGAAAATAAAATAAACGAAACCAAAAAAAATAGAGTAAGCGAAATCTTCAATAAAAAGCATTATTTTATTGTGCCTGACCGCCGTCCTGAGAACCCGAAAACAGTCGTACAACGCACCCAGCCCCGCTCCGGCAAGACAGGACAGCAAAAACACCTGAGTTTCCGCCGCAATTCCAAGCTGCATAGGAGTCATATAAGCCACCTCATTTAAAAATCTTTCCCAACGCCGTCAGCTTCTTCTTTCTGTCCTTATCGCCGTATATCAAAGCGCAGATATCTCCCTCCACCGACAGGTCTCCGCTTTCCACGCTCATTTCGTTGATATGAAGATTCGTCCCTTTTATCGTCAGCTCTCCAAGCTGAGTAAACAGCGCAATCTCAGTTTCATTGAAGCTGTCCACATCGGTTACCCCCGACAGCACAAGATGAGAACGGTTTTCCAGTATAACGTTATGCCTGCCCTGAATTTCCGACATATAAAATACCTCCTGTAAATTATTACGGCAATACCGTATAACGCCGCCAAACGGTTGCCGGGCGGTATTGCCTTGATAATAATTTATATGCTGGTTTCAGACAAAAAATTCAGCCGGTAAAAACATATCCGTCCGCCGTAAAATACGGCAGACGGATTTTGATATTATCAGTACCCATCTTCGGCTTACACGTCAATCAGCGCTGTTATTCCAATAAGTCGGAAACAGTATTTCAGCATACAAACTCGCCGTTTCTGTAATCGACTGTGATAACCGACTCCGGCTCGACCTGACCGGCTATGATCTTTCTGGCTATAAGAGTTTCAACTTTTCTCTGTATAAATCTTTTCAGCGGTCTTGCGCCATAATTCGGATCGAAGCCCTGCTCAACGATCGCATCCATTGCAGCATCGGTAACCTCTATTCCTACCTGCTTGTCGGCAAGACGCTTTCTGAGCTCGTTTATCATAAGATCCGCGATCTTTAAAATTTCAGTCTTCTGCAGAGGCTTGTAGTAAATGATCTCATCCAGACGGTTCAGAAATTCCGGTCTGAACTGGCTTTTCAGCAGCTTATCCACCTGCTCCCTCGCCTCATTCGAAATCTCGCCGTTGTCGGTAATTCCGTCGAGAATATAAGGAGAACCCAGATTTGAAGTAAGAATTATAATGGTGTTTTTAAAATCTACCGTTCTTCCCTGAGAATCGGTAATCCTTCCGTCGTCAAGCACCTGAAGCAGAATATTGAAAACATCGGGATGAGCCTTTTCTATCTCATCAAGAAGAACTACGGAATAGGGTTTTCTCCTTACCGCCTCTGTCAGCTGTCCGCCCTCCTCGTATCCGACATATCCGGGAGGCGCTCCGATAAGACGGCTTACGCTGAATTTCTCCATGTACTCCGACATATCTATACGCACTATATTTTTCTCGTCGTCAAACAACGACTCTGCCAGCGCCTTTGCAAGCTCGGTCTTTCCCACTCCGGTAGGTCCGAGGAACAGGAACGAACCGATAGGCTGATTGGGATTTGCTATTCCGGCTCTTGAACGCATGATAGCCTCGGTTACCTTTTCAACCGCCTCGTCCTGACCTATCACACGCCTGTGCAGAATATCCTCAAGACCCAGCAGCTTTTCACGTTCTCCCTCCATAAGCTTTGCAACGGGGATTCCGGTCCAGCGACAGATGATTTTTGCGATTTCCTCCTCAGTTACCTTATCTCTCAGCAGAGTGTTGGAGGTATAGCTTTTTTCTGCATTGTGCTCCTCTTCCTCAAGCTGCTTCTGCAAAGCAGGCAGTCTGCCGTATTTAAGCTCCGCAAGCTTGTTAAGATCGTAGCTGCGCTCAGCCTTTTCTATTTCGGCGTTGCACTGCTCGATTTCCTCTCTCAGCTTCTGGACCTTGGAAATTGCGTTCTTTTCATTCTCCCATTTAGCTTTCATCTCATTGAACTGCTCGCGCATTTCCGAAAGCTCCTTCTGAACCTCTTTCAGATGCTCCTGAGCAAGCTTGTCGGTTTCCTTTTTAAGTGCAGCCTCTTCAATTTCATGCTGCATTATCTTACGCTGGATCTCGTCAAGCTCCGTCGGCATAGAATCCATCTCGGTACGGATAAGCGCGCACGCCTCGTCAACCAGGTCTATAGCCTTATCCGGCAGGAACCTGTCGGATATATATCTGTTTGACAGTGTTGCGGCGGCAATAAGCGCCTGATCCTGGATCTTTACGCCGTGATAAACCTCGTAGCGCTCCTTAAGTCCTCTCAGGATAGCGATAGTATCCTCAACGGTAGGCTCGTCTACAAGCACTGTCTGAAAACGTCTTTCAAGCGCGGCGTCCTTTTCAATATACTGACGGTACTCGTTAAGAGTCGTAGCCCCTATACAATGCAGCTCTCCCCTTGCAAGCATAGGCTTCAGCAGATTACCTGCGTCCATCGCTCCGTCAGTCTTTCCGGCTCCTACGATAGTATGCAGCTCGTCGATAAACAGAATAATCTGACCCTCGCTCTTTTTTACCTCCTGCAAAACGGCTTTAAGACGCTCCTCAAATTCGCCTCTGTACTTTGCACCGGCAACAAGTGAACCCATATCAAGGGAGAATACCTTTCTGTCCTTAAGATTATCCGGAACGTCGCCTCTTACTATACGCTGGGCAAGTCCCTCGGCAATTGCGGTCTTTCCTACTCCCGGCTCACCGATAAGCACCGGATTATTCTTGGTTTTCCTCGACAGTATCCTGATAACATTTCTTATCTCGTTGTCTCTGCCGATAACCGGGTCAAGCTTGCCCTCTCTTGCCATTTCCACAAGCTCCTGTCCGTACTTTTTAAGCACGTCGTAGGTTTCCTCCGGATTCTGGCTGGTAACCTGAGTATTTCCTCTTACCGACTGAAGAGCCTGAAGAAATTTGCTCCTGGTAATATTAAAGGACTTAAACAGCTCCTTTACCGCCCTGTTGGGCGATTCCATGATACCAAGCACAATATGCTCCACTGAAACGTATTCGTCCTTCATTCTTGACGCCTGGGCTTCCGCCTCGGAAAGAGCTCTGTCAAGTTCCGAAGAAACATATACCGAACCCTGCTCTCTTCCTCCTACCTGCACCTTGGGAATAGAGTTTACTGCTTTTTCGGCAGCGTCCGCAAGACTCTGCGGATCTATATCCATTTTAAGAAACAGCTGCGGAATAAGTCCGTTTTCCTGCTTAAGAAGCGCCAGCAGCAAATGCTCCTGATCAACCGCCTGATTGGAATTTCTCGACGCTATCGACTGAGCTTCCTGCAATGCTTCCACTGATTTCTGTGTAAATTTCTGAATATTCATAATATAACCCCCTTATTTCACGGTTAAGGCATTACTGCCTTAATGTTTTTCTTACTCATACCAGACCGCTTAACACATCTTTCCGTTAAAACTCAAGCATACCGATACTTAAATCACGGCCACGCCTTTATTCAGATAGCCTGCGTAAAGCTCGATTATTTTTTGTTTTGCAAGCTGCGGAGAATCGCAATTCTCAAAATATATTTTTATCGCCGCATCGATCATGTTTATATACCCTCCGATGGAATCGGCGATCTGCAAATCGGAAAGCCTGCTGTCAGACGGCGCGTAAAATTCTCTTGAAAACGACAGCTCGGAAGCTTCCCACGGAACTCCGCCGCGAAATATCTGTGAAAGATAATTATCCTCTATCGACTTCCAAATTTTAAAAAACTCATGCAGAGTCTGAATAAGGCGGCTGCTCTGGGTACGCAAAGAAATTTTCAGCTTTCCTACCGCTCCCTCGAACGACCTGTAAAGTTCTATGCTGTACTTTATAGTCGGCTTATATTTATATTTCAGCGGACTTTTTATCGAAATCATAGCGTCGGAAGGCTGATCAAGCAGCTGAAATCTTCCGTCAATAAGCTGCTCTATCCGAGAAAAAATGTCCCTCATCCTCATTTCCGGAGTCATAAGCGAAACTTTTTCAGCAAGTATCTGATTGATAAGATTAGACCTGCTGGTATTCATCGAATAGGCAAGTTCATCTATCGCTTCCACAACGTCGTCCGTCAGCACAAGACTGTATACGCTTTTCTTCACTTCAAATCAACTCTTTTCCCTTTTATGGCATTATTTTTCTCATCGCAGTACTCTTTATACTGCTGTCCTTTTTATCGTTCGGCTTTTCTATATATTATTATACCACAATTATATAATTTGTCAATAACATTATATAAATTTAAATGCAAATTAGATGATTGAACAAAAAAGCCGTCCTTTTAAAGACGGCTTATGTGCAATTTACACTAAAGTATTTTATTTCTTCTTATCAAGCCAAACTCTTACGTTGAAATCAGCAGAACAAGCAGGACAGCGGGTAGAATGCTTTCCCTTCACCCTGGGAAGTCTGAGAACCTTTCCGCAATTTGGACAACGCTTGAAGCAGTAGCTTTTATTCTGCTTTATTCTTGACTTGCGACCTGAAAACCAGTCTTTCACGCCGCTGAACAGCTTCTGAAATTTTATATTCTCGTTCATTCTCTTGACCGTATTTCTCGACAGCACCCGATAAAAGGTGATTACAAACACTGCTATACCCAGCACGTAAAGCGTCCAGGAATGTGCAAACACATTTACCAGCATAAGCGTTATATACACAACCGACAAAAAATAAAACAAATTATCGGTTCCGTATCTTCCGTACATAAATCTTGCTATTCTGTCTCTGAATTTCATAGCTAACTCCGAACTTCCGCACGGGAAGCGTTTTCCTTTCTTTAGTTTTCTGACAGCTATATTTAAAATCTGCGGCATTCGGCGCAGAAATCAAAACAGAGGCAGCCTTTAATTGACTACCCCCGTATAACTCTATCCGTTTAATTCCTCATAGTACTCGTTCTGCTTTTCATAAACAACTTCCGGAGTATAACGTCTGAGCGCTTTTTCATTTTCCGTAAAGCTTATTGCTTCTACCCAAGCGTCGACCTTAGTCTGGAATTCATCGCCTTTCATTTCCTGAAGAATAGAATCCTTGTTATCCTCAACGTAATCGGTTCTCTCTGAAACGTCGCCCTTGATAATAATGTAGTAAGCGCTGTCGTTTTCGTAAGCTGTCGCCTTTCCTACTTCAAGGCTGTCGATCTCGCTCAGCAGCTTGCCGTAATCGCTCTCCAGATCTTCCTCCTCATAGGAGCCGAAGTTCACCATTGTTTCGTTAGGATACGGATCCTCTTCCTCCTCTGACGAACTGTCTGTATCCGAATCCGATTCGCTGCTCTCATCACTCTCCGAAGCTGAATCTGACGATTCAGTCAATGAACTGTCTGATTCCTCCTCAGACGAAGTATCTGCAACGGATGACGTATCGTCCGAGCTTTCCGCACTGTCGGAATCCGAACTGCTTTCAGAGCTTTCATCACTTTCCGTACTGTCGGAAGACTCCTCGCTGCTGTCGTCACTTTCAGAAGAAGACTGCTCCTCCTGATATTCCTGATAGGCGTCAATAACCTGATCAAACTCGTCAAAGGACAGACCCTGCGCCATTTCGAGATATTCATCTCTCAGCGCCTGGTTTTCCTCATTTTCAGTTTTCGCCGTTTCCTCATCTTCAGAGGTGGATTTACTTATGGATATTGTTTTATAACGAAGATAATTGTCATTTACATGCGTCTGCATTTCATCAGAGGATACTTCTTCCGTTCCACCCTCGGCATAAAAGTAATTAAACAGCTTTTCACGCTTCAAGGTACAAAGATATACCTCTTTAAGCGACTCCCTGCTTATTCCCTCCTTCTCGTAAAGCCCGCTTTGATTATCCCATGCATCGTTTACGGTAGAGTTTATATCTTTTGTTTCATCTGATGTAAGCTCAAGCCCAAGCTCCTCAAACTGCTTTGTTATTGCAGCGTATTCCTTGGTATTTTTCAAAGCCTGTTCTGATACATACTCCGAAAAAGACTTGCCCTCAATTTCCTGGCTGAAATAATCCTCAGTAATTCCCTCATTATAATAAAGCATTGAGATTTGATAAGACATCTCATTCAACATATAGTCAATGTAGATCCCCGCACGGATTTCCTCATTATCAGCTTTGAGAGTATAGCTTGTATCCGAACAACCTGCGGCAGAACAAGCAATCATAGCTGCAGTCAGCAAAGCGGCAGCTTTTTTCAGTCTTGCCATATCTATAAACATTCCTTTCGCGAATATTCTCAATTAAAGCGTAAAATCCCGCTTGTAAGTACACTTTAACTTATACATTATACTACGTAATTTCAAATAAGTCAAGTATTTCTACACAAATATGATCTACTGAAATCCGCTCCACATCTGAATAATATCAGTTTAAGCTTTATTGGTGACAATAAAGTGAAATTCCTTAAACAGTTTGATGAAAATCAAGCGTTTTGCAATAAAAAATCCCCCGCATCCGAAAATGCGGGAGATACGCAATAGTTATGATTCTGAAGCGCTGTTTTCAGAGCTTGTCGTTTCAGAGCCGGCATCGGAATCCGTCAGGCTTTCGCTGCCGCCGTCGGGAGTCCCGGCTTTCACAGGAATATTATAGCCGTTGGCATTCTGCTCTCCGTAGGTCGACATATACACCTTGGTAAACTTAATTTCCGAAGCAGGCTGATAATTCTTGTCGCTCTCATCATCGGGAACATCTTCGTCTACGATTTCTGCCGAATTGATTTTTTCAAGCACATCCCAGCCGTCGTATACCTGTCCGAAAAACGTATACATTTGGATATAGTTAGGAACGCCGCCGTACTTTTCAAATATTCCGCTCACTCGTTTAAGGCCGTTTACGTCCTCAGAATCTGAATTCTCCTTAAGCTCCTCAACGTCCACAACGTCTCCCAGAACGGTGAAAACGCTTCCGGCCTTGCTTTTGCTGAACGTTCCACCCTGCTTGACCAAAGAACCAAGCGTTCCGTTTATCGGCAGGATATTCGCTGAAACCTCCAGATCAAGCATCGTAACATCTGTGCTGTCGTCCGCCATTCCGTCCTTTGTTTTGCTTCCTCCGATAAATCCACCGGTAATATCGCCGCTTCTGAGCAGCGTGCAGACGTATGTTCCATCAAAATAGCCGTTTTTTACAAGTCCCTCGAAAAATTCGCAATACTCTGGAGCCTCGTCTTCAAACAGCACAGCCCTGAACGTTCCCTCTGTTGTTTCAAAAACGACTACCGGCGCATCGTCCGCAGGCTCCTCAAGCTGTATGAAATCAGATTTGGAATAATCCACAGGGTCATCCTTATCTCCGGCAAAAAACATGATTACGGCAAATACGATAACGAAAATTACCGCAATAAGCGAAAGCTGAAAATAGGTTCTTGTTTTTCTTCTTCTGAATGGGTCATTAATTTGATTATTTCCGTTCATTTTAAGTCCTTTCGGTTTTGCACCTAACCGCCGAAGCGGTCTTCTACTTTTTAGATATCTTTGTTCCCTGCCTTGTTTCTTCGATCACATATCCAAGCTGTGAAATCTTATCCCTCAAAGAATCTGCAAGTGCAAAATCCTTTGCCTTTCTCGCACGGCTTCTTTCCTCCGCCAGCTGCAATATCTCTTCGGGAATATCCTCTGAGCCCGAAGCGGACAGCTTCTTTGCCGCCTCGACCAATCCAAGCGACAGCACCTTATCAAAATCCTCGATAAGAGCAAGCTTTGTAGCCGCGGTCACGTCAGCCTTCAGAACATTATACAGGGCTGTAATGGCGTTTGAAGTATTCAGGTCGTCATCCATTGCCGCTTTGAAGCCGCATTTAAGTCTGTCAAATTCTGTCTTGTCAACGTCTCCGCCGCTTCCGTCCAAAAGCGCGGCTATCCTGGAAACAAGCTTATCATAAGCCGTTTTGGCATTGTCAAGGTTTTCATATGAGAACACCAGCGATTTTCTGTAATGTGAAAGCAGACAGAAAAATCTGTACACCAGAGGATCGTAATTCTTGCTCTCAAGAAGAGAAACCGTCAGAAACTCGCCCTTAGATTTCGACATCTTTCCGCTGTTGGTGTTAAGATGATGAACATGGAACCAGTAATTGCACCACTTGTGACCTATATACGCCTCAGACTGAGCGATCTCGTTTGTGTGGTGAGGGAAAATATTGTCCACGCCTCCGCAGTGAATATCCAGATATTCTCCGAGATTTTTCATTGAAATGCAGGAGCACTCAATATGCCATCCCGGATATCCTACGCCCCAAGGAGAATCCCATTTGAGCTCCTGGGAATCAAATTTCGACTTGGTAAACCAAAGTACGAAATCCGCCTTGTTTTTCTTGTTTTTGTCCTCCTCGACGCCATCTCTTACGCCGACCTCCAGATCCTCCTCGCTGAAATTATGGAAAACATAATATTCCTTCAGCTTAGAGGTATCAAAATAAATATTTCCTCCCGCTTCGTATGCATATCCCTTTTCAATCAGAGATGAGATCACCCTGATAAAATCGTCGATACATTCGGTAGCCGGTGCGACGACATCGGGAGTCTTGATATTCAGCTTTTTACAATCGTCAAAGAAAGCTTCGGTATAAAACCTTGCGATCTCCATAACCGTCTTATGCTCACGCTTTGCGCCTTTGAGCATTTTATCGTCCCCGGTATCGCCGTCGGAGGTAAGATGCCCTACGTCGGTGATATTCATGACTCTTTTTACGTAATATCCGTCATAACGAAGGTACTTTTCAAGCACATCCTCCATTATATAACTTCTCAGATTGCCTATATGGGCGTAATGATATACCGTCGGACCGCAGGTATACATTGACACCTTTCCCGGAACGTTTGGCACAAATTCCTCTATTCTGTGCGTCAGGGTATTGTAGATGTTCATATTTTTAACCTCTTTCCAAATTGTTTTGCCTATTTAAACATATTGTTCCCCGTGTTCGAGTATCTCTCCGCTTATAATTTCATACTGCCGTTATATCCAGCTGTCTGCTCTTGATGCTGAACAATATAAAAATACGGTCCCAATATAACATTTCCGTCGTTAAATATCTCTGACTACGAAACTTATCATTGCTCCCGAGAATTTTCCAATTGTTCTATCCTCTGCTCCAGCCGTGCTATCTGCATCTTGGTCTGACACAGTTCCTGAGCCACAGGATCGGGAATGTGGATCTGGTCAAGGTCATCGCAGCCGCTTTTCATTTTCTTTCCGTTTCGTCTCACTATCCTTGCCGGAACGCCTACCGCCGTACAGTTGGGAGGAACCTCCTCAAGCACCACAGCGTTTGCGGCTATCTTCGCGCCGTCCCCGACCTTGAACGGACCGAGTATCTTGGCCCCGGAACCTACCATTACATTATTTCCTAAGGTAGGATGTCTTTTCCCCTGATCCTTTCCGGTACCTCCCAGAGTTACTCCCTGGTAAAGCAGACAGTTATCTCCTATCTCTGCGGTTTCGCCTATCACCACTCCGCTTCCGTGGTCGATAAGCAGACCTTTGCCTATCTTTGCTCCCGGGTGAATCTCAATTCCGGTCAAAAACCTTGCGAACTGCGAAACCACCCTTGCAAGTGTTCCATGATTTTTTACATACAGCCAATGAGCCGCTCTGTACATCAGAACTGCGTGAAGTCCCGAATATGTCAGAATTATCTCAAGCGAGCTGTGAGCTGCCGGATCCCGGTCCTTTACCGACTGAATATCCGACCTTATATTATCAATAAAAGACATTGCAAACTCTCCTTTCGTCAACCCGATTATCGTCATATATCAAAAATGACCGCCCCTGAACCATGCTTTGTGCACAGTTTCAAGAGGCAGCCTTTAAGCTACGGTTCCACTCTGATTTTTTCCGAACGTCAGAAGCATTCGGACTTGAAATCCTTAACGCAGAATTTACGGGGCGTGATACTCAGGCTACTGCCCGTTCCCAAATACGCCCTGCTGGCAGCCGCACTTCACAAGGCGTGCCATAAAGCCTTTCACCGACCGGCTTCTCTCTGCAATGACGACCGCAATGCTACTCTTGCTGTTACGCATTTGATACTCTTCTATTGTATGAAACAGCTTTGCTCAACGTTACATCTGCAAAGCCTTTATTTGCTGGAATCGATATACGACCAATAGCCTTTGAGATATATTCCGCCGGAGATAATAGTCAGAACCGCCGAAATCCAGATAAGAACCTCGTTGACAATAAAAATATTTCTGTCAAATCCGCTGTATCCTACCAAAAGCATTATTGCAATCAGTGCAAACATTGTAAACGCCGTTTTAAGCTTTCCCCATATTCCCGCCGCAACGACGACTCCCTCGTTTGCAACCACAAGCCGCAGCCCCGAAACCATAAATTCCCTGGCAAGTATAATAACGACTGCTACCGGATCTATCCAATCAAGATAAGTAAAACAGCAAAGCGCCGACATTACAAGCATTTTATCCGCCAGCGGATCAAGAAATTTTCCGAATGTAGTTACAAGATTGTGCTTTCTCGCCAATTTGCCGTCAAACCAGTCAGTTATTGAAGCCAGAGCAAAAATAACCAGTGCGGCATATATATTGCAGGGAATCGAGTCTATCAGCAATGCCGCCACAAACAGCGGAATAAGACATACTCTAAGCACAGTAAGCTTATTAGGTAAATTCATCTGTATATTCTTTCCTTTCTGCCTGCTTCCAATCGGACGCAGATAATAACGGATACCAGCTAAAACGACAGTATAACAATATGCATTTCCTGTCATAACAGATCTATTCGTACAATCGAAAATTATTCAGCCAATCAACTAAATTATAATCTACAAATATAAACTGAGTTTAAACCCTGGTACCTATAAGATCGTAATCCAGAGTATCGTCAATATGCACGTTTACATATTCGCCCGCACACAGCTTTGTATCGCTTATAAAGAAAATCTTCCCGTCAATTTCAGGAGCATCGGCAGCGCTTCTGCCGTACCAGCATTCGGCGTAACGGTCATATCCCTCGGTAACTACCTCAACTGTTTTTCCCAAAGCCTGCTCGTTAAGAGAATCTGAAATAAACATCTGCTGTTCCATAATAATCTCAGCGCGTCTTTCCCGTATTTTAAGAGGAATCTGGTCTTCCATCGCAGCGGCAGGCGTCCCTTCCTCGGCAGAATATGCAAAACAGCCAAGACGATCAAAGCGCATTTCTTTAACAAATTCGCAAAGTTCTTCAAACTGATCTTCTGTTTCTCCTGGGAAGCCGGTAATAAGCGTAGTTCTCAGAGTTATTCCGGGTATTTTCTCACGGATCTTATTTATCAGCGCTTTCAGCGACTCTCTATCGCCATGGCGGTTCATTCTTCTAAGTATCTCTTTATTGCAGTGCTGGAGCGGAATATCAAGGTATTTTACCAGCTTTTTCTCTTTTGCAATTACATCGATCAGATCTGGCGTAATCCTCTCGGGATAAGCATAAAGCGTTCTTATCCACTTTATTCCGTCGATTCTGCAAAGCTCGCTTAAAAGCTCGGCCAGCGACGGCTTGCCGTATATATCCTCTCCGTACCGTGTAGTATCCTGAGCCACCACCACAAGCTCCGTAACTCCATTATCGGCAAGCCACTTTGCTTCGGCGGCTATATCCTTGATCTGCCTGCTTCTGAAACGTCCTCTTATAGAAGGAATAGCGCAGTAAGTGCAGCAATTATCACATCCTTCTGCAATTTTCAGATAAGCATAAAACGGCTGAGTGGAAATAATTCTTCCGCCTTCAAGGCAGAGCCCGCTTTTTTCACCGAACGAAGTTATACTTTCATGACTTTCAAGAACCTCACGGATTATTGCGCAAAGCTTGTCGTTAGATCCGATTCCGATAACAGCGTCAAGCTCAGGTATCTCCTTAAGGACCTCTTCCCTGTACCTCTCGGCAAGGCAGCCGGTACAGATCACCGCCTTTATCCTGCCCTCCTGCTTCAACGTACAGAATTCCAGAATAGTGTCGATAGCCTCCTGCTTTGCCGACTCGATAAATCCGCAGGTATTGACGACCACAACCTCGGCAAGCGCAGCGTCCTGGACTATTTCAAAACCCTCTCTGCGGAGATCGTAAAGCATATGCTCGGCGTCCACCTGATTTTTCGGACAACCGAGAGATACCATTCCAACTCGTACAGCCATTAGACCCTTCTCCAATCCTTTTGTTAAGCCCTACCGCAGCATTATACGGCTGCGTTTTTAAAATCTATTATATTATCGCACTTTTGATAACAAATGTCAAGTGTTTTATGATACTTAGCAGAAAATCAAATTATGTTATAAAATAACAAGAGTATCTTCTGTCCCCAATAACCAGACAGAAGATACTCAAAACCGTCAATATTCAAATAAGATTCTATGCATAAGTATTACCTCAGCATATTATTTCAGATTATTCAGAACTTTTGCCGAAAAGTCTGCGTAGACACTATGCGCCAGGTTCTTGAACCGTGCTTGGGGTACAGGCGCATATCATTGTATCAGCCACTGCTCGTCAAGCCAGTCGATACGCGACAATATCCAGTCTATAAGCTGATAAGAGCAGTCCGTAGCCCATTCGTCGGTTTTATTCAGGTCATCTTTGTATGTTTCAAGAATTTCAGTTTCCTCAGATATGCATTTCATCAACACGCCGGCATTTTTCATTTCAGTCCATTTTTCCCTGACCATATCTACAAACCAATCCTGCCGCATAAGCAAGATAAACCACGGATTTGAACGGTCGCCGTTTTCATCGGCAAAACTCTGGTCACAAAAGGCCCCCGCATAATATTTACCGTCAGGCGAATCGTAGTATGCCCAGTTGAAGTCCCAGGGAGATGTAAACGTAAGCCTGGGATACTTGCTGTTTTCGGAAAAATCCACGCACATATAAAAGCTTCCTTCTCCACAGTCGTAGTCGTGAACAATCTCATACAGAATGTACATATCCACCACCGAATCAAGATCGAGCACAGCGGAAACCGCTTTCTTTGCATTTTCCGATTTGGAGGCGATAAGCTCGTAATTTTCATCAAAGCCAAGATAGTTGCCTTTTTCGCACGCCTCGTACACCAGTCTGAAAAGATTGTTTGTATATTTTTCAATAAAATCTATCTGATTCTGTGAATATAAATCGTTCTTTATCGAATATTCCGCCGGAACAAACTGCCTGGTTTCGCCGTCGATATCAGTAACTGTCGCCTGACAGTAGTCCATAGTAAAATAGTAGTTGCCGGCTTCTGAAGCTGCATAATTGTCGAGTTCAAGATAATAGCCTATATCGGTACCGGTATAGCCTTCCTCCGGCTCTGTAACATCCACGCGGTTTGGATTTACCTGACACTGCTCACAAAGAAGATATATGCCCTGAAATTCCTCATTGACATATAAGTGAACCAACTTTGAATCGGAACAGAAATTCTTCCCGCCCATTATGGCTCGTCCCATCCTGAAAGCAATATCATTTCTTATCAGATCCCAGTCGGACTTGAGCAGAACCCAGCTTTTGCATTCCGCGCCTCCGTTAAGACCAAGCATATTTGTTTTGGTATCAAATCTTATTCTGTAAGGAACAGTATTCTGACGTATCTGATCAACGTCCCCATAGTAAGCGCTGGAATTGCCTCTTACCCTTATACCTGCCGACGCTTCGTCTATTACCGATTCCTCACCACAATTAAAAACGTCCACAACGCACGGAACGTATTCTTCACGAGATACGATTTCCTGCATATTCTCTGTAGTTATACTTATAATCGGTATCTTACAATTCTCAGCCGTTCTTTCATTGAACTCCTCTTTCTTAGCCTTGTCGATGCCGAAGCTCTCATAGCTTACCGGCGGATCATTTTCCGGCTGCTTGGAGGTTACGGGCAAAGTAACAACGGGTGCAGCAGAGGAGGTCGACGACACCGTTTCAGACGAAATATCATCCACTATGGAGCTCTCCGCTTTTTCGGAGCACCCGGTCAGAATAAGGGCTGCGGCACAAAAAACGCTTGCCGCTGCGGTAAGAAATTTTTTCATTAAAGCACCTCTTATTTTCAAAGGCGATGCAATGGACCGCCTGAATAGTTATTGATATTATACCTCCTGATGCTTGCTGTGTCAATTGAATAAACATATTATATGATAAATTTATCCGATAGTAACATTTTTGCTTTGCCTAATTTGTATAAAATGATTAATCGCCATAAAAAGGCATTATTATGTACAAAAATAAAATTTTTGTCCGCCCGCTTCAATATTGTACAATCCAAACTGAAAAATCG
>ULOG01056506.1_pt1 | contig 15879 bp, 15 predicted proteins | sample 1952401 | NCBI WGS metagenome assembly ULOG01 (sample SAMEA4835598, study PRJEB28245) | human gut metagenome | biome: gut microbiome; material: fecal sample | place: Denmark | collected 2008
ACAACCTCTCCACTCCGGGTCAGGTGTTGGTAGGTATAATAGGGGCTTTAACCGCAGGTATTATCGCATATAAGATAGCTATAATAGCGTCAACAGCAGCTACAAAATTAGCTGCAGGAGCGCAGACTTTGCTGAATGCCGCCATGAACGCTAACCCTATTGGTTTAGTAGTTGCAGCTATAGCCACGCTTGTTACAGCGTTTACTATTCTGTGGAATAAGTGCGACGGCTTTCGCGAGTTTTTCATAAACGCTTGGGAGAAGATAAAAGACGTATTTTCAACGGTCGGAGAATTTTTCAGCGATATATTTTCCACAGCGTGGGACGGTATAAAGTCAGCCTTTTCAGCTGTTGGAGAATTTTTCGGCAGCGTTTGGAAAGCCGTCAAAAAGCCGTTTGTTAGCGTTGTAGACTGGTTTAAAAACATCTTCACAAAAGCCTGGGAAGGAGTTAAGAACGTATTCAGCAAAGGCGGAGAGATATTCAGCGGCATAAAAGAGGGTATCTCGGAAACGTTTTTCACCGTTGTAAACGGGCTGATCGACGGTATTAACTGGGTTATCGCTAAGCCGTTTGAAGCTATTAATGCCGCAATCGGCTGGATACGGGATATTGAAATACTTGACTGGCAGCCGTTCGGCGGCTTGTCAGATATCGGTATACCTCAGATACCCAAGCTGGCAAACGGCGGACTTGCTTACGCACCGCAGCTTGCTATGGTAGGCGATAACAAAAACGCAAGAAACGACCCTGAGGTGATCGCTCCGCTCTCTAAGCTTCAGGGAATGCTTGGAGAAGATACCGAGCTGTTAAAGCTTTTGCTAGAAATAATCGAGCTGATGAAAAACGCAAAGCAGACGATAAATCTCTATCTCTCTGATGACGGAATCCGTGCACTGTCAAAGCAGATAGCATATTACGTTAACGATTTATCCGGAGAAACAGGAGAAAATCAGCTCGTTTTTTAGGAGGTTGTTATGAGTTTAACCGTTAAAGTAAACGGAACAGTGCTGCCGTCATGCGATTCTGACGGCAGCACTGCGATAAAATACAAAACCTGGGCGGCGAATTCAGGCAGGACATCTACGGGAAAATCGATCGGTGATATACTGTGCTGGAACTGGAAACTCGTGATGAAATGGGGGATGCTGACGCAGCAGCAAAAGAAAAGCTTGGAAGATATGCTTTTCAATCTTCCGGCTTACTTTCCCGTTGAGTTTACGCAGGACGGCGTTACGCACAACATAACTTGTTATGCGTCAGATTTTACTTACAGCCAGATGATCGACTGCGGAAGCGAAGTTTATTACAAGGGCTGCGCCGTGTCGCTGATAGAACAATAAGGAGGTTAAAATGTACAGTGTAAAATCACAGGAAGTCGCGGATTTTATAATGTCCGAAGGACGCACATTCCGGGCGGTAATGGAATTTGCCGACGGTACGGAGCTGGAAGATGGAATAATTAAAATTTCAACACGGGGACAAACAGCGAACAATGATATCATTGCAGGTGATACGGTCGTTCAGAGTATTACTGCGGAAATAGACGGCCTGGAAGCGGATATATCGGGAAAAACCTTTCAGCTGTATTTTTATGCGCTAAACCTTATTGACGATTTACAAAAAGAACTTATACCGTTCGGTCGTTTTAAAGTAGTAGAGTGCAAACAATCGGCAGGAGGCAAGTGGAAGATAGAAGCAAAAGACGGATTTTATCAGTCGGATATTGCATACAAGCCAACGATAAGCTTTCTGGCAACAACTGACGATATCGAGCAGGAGATATGCAACAAGCTTGGAATGCTTTCGCCGAGGTACGACTACAGCTTACTTTGCGATGAGGACGGAGAACCTCTTCTGACTTCCGACGGGAAAGAAATTTATGTTAGAGATTCAGCTCCGGTAACGATCGAAGCGCCGCTGGAAGAATGCACTTGCCGCGAAATGCTTGGCTACTGTGCAAGCCTGGACGGCGGTAAATGCGCTATGCTTGACCGTGAGGGACACCTTATACACAAAGCGTGGACAGACATTGATTACACCATAAGCCCCGACAGAGCGGCAGAACCCGAGCTGGATCAGAACGACATTAAAATATCGCAGATAAGCTGCAAAGTCGATGAAAACAAAACGCTGAGCATAACGGCGGTCCCGGGCAGATGCATGACGTTTACAAATCCGTATATGACGCAGAGCTTGCTTGCAAAAGCGGCTAGTAATTATCTTATGAAACCGTACAGACCGCTTTCGGTAAACTACATACTCGGCGATCCGCGCTTGGATCTGCTTGATGTCGTAACAGTCGAGCGGGCAAACGGAACTTTGCACAGAGTGCCTATAATGAATCTTAATTTCAGTTTTGACGGCGGTCTGGGTTCGACCGTTGCGGCAACGGGCACTCCTGACAGCAAATTCGGAAAAAGTATCGACGGACCGATCACAAGGCAAACAAAGAAAATTGTTGCCGCTGCCCAGAACGCAACGGAAGAAAAGCTCAGAGCCGCATTTCAAGAGAGCATAGACTACATCGTCGGAAACGAGGGCGGCTATGTTGTCACAAAATTCAACGCAGATAATCAGCCAATTGCAACATATTACACAGACAATATGGATATCGAGCAGGCAAAAGAATTTCTGTTGATTAACAATCACGGCATTGCAGGCGGTACGAACGGTATACACGGTCCAATCAACACGGCGATCGATATCCAAGGTCGGATAAATGCGGCGCAAATTTTGACCGGCATACTTTCGGCGATCGTGATTCAGAGTCTTAATTATTCTGAAACTAACAAGACCGGTTCGAAGATAAATCTCGAGGACGGTTCCTTCGACTTTGCGGGAGGAATGTTGACTTATAAAAATGGCACGTTTTCAATTAATGGCGGTCAAATAAATATTGAAACTGATAATAAGGAGACTAGTGTTATAAAACTGTCGCACAACGAATGGACGATAGAACTGTCACCACTACAATGGGAATTAACTAACAGCACGATAGGCGGGCACATTGTATGTCAGGCTGGTGGATTGTTTTTCTATTGGAACGATGAATTAAAAGTTCAAATTGACTCAAATTCGGGTAACATTTCAACTTACAGCGGCGATTTAGTTTTTCAAGTAACTACTAATAACAAAATAGTGAATGTGTGTGATGGCAACGGAACGGTTACAGTGCAAATCAACGGGGCTAATGGTAATGTGTATGCAAATGATTTTTTTGTAAAAATTGGTGGTGGATATACTTCGATTCGCGACAAATTGAACATTTAAAGCTAAAGCAATAGCTCTGGTTTTTTAGCAGTTATGGTATTAATTATAGTTGTAGTTGTAGAAACATCTAATGCAAACTTTTCTACAAACACAATATTTCCGTCGACTAAAGCAACCTCCCAATCGTTATTTACTTCGCCGACTATTTCAAGAACGGCTCCCTCAGTCGAATTATAAAGCGCTTCTGAACTTTTGTCAGGAGCGGCATATAGGCTTATATCATACTTAGCAACTTTGAATCGTGAAGATTCATATTTATAATAGCTTGTATCAAATGTCTGAACTGTCGTTGTAGTCGTTTCCGGCGTCGTTGTAGCCGCAGTGGTGGTTGTCGTAGTCGTAGTCTTTTCGGTTGTAGTAGTCGTCGTGGTCTGAGAAGAAGTAGTCGTAGTTGTAGCTGCTGTTGTAGTCGTTGTAGACTGTTCAAGCTGACTTTCAAGCTCGGCTACACGCTTCTCAAGCGCTGCGGTTTTGCTGCTTTCGTCGCTGTTTCCGCATGCGGTCATGCCCGCGCACAGGAACAAAGCGAGTGTAAGTGATATTAGTTTTTTCATATGAAAGTCCCCTTTAATTTAATAATAATTTGCTTTAAGTAAATTATAGCACAAATATAAGAAATTGCAATGCAAAAATATGAAAGTGAGGTATTTTATGAGTTACAATCTCAATTATTCAGGCGAACAGGTGAATGAGGCGATAGGAAATGCTCTGCCGCTTATCAGCGGAACGGAGACGATCACAAGCTCAAGCTCGTCGTCGCTCATCAACAAAAAACTATCCCTGCCGTTCACTCCGAACATTAACACAAGGATCGTGGCGACATTAAGACGTGCCGGCGCGCCCAGCCCGTTCCTCAACTATTGTCTTACGCTTACGTACAACCAGACAAGCGCGACTAACGCTTCGATATACGCTGTAATATGCGCGGGGCAGAACGCAAGCGGATCTCCAAGCGCAACGTTGCCATCGGGGACATATTACGTCGACTGGCTCGTTCTGGACAGGGGAACGGCTTCGTCGGCAGCACTCAGTCTCAGCGCAGAAAGCGGTACCGTTGAAGCCGAAGGTGTAAGCGGGGCAGGAAGCGGCATTATCGACACTGAAAGCGCTGCGGAGATCGTTTCAGAGATATAAAAATACCGCCTGTGCGGACAGGCGGTATAAAGTTTATTTATGTTGTCATTAAGATAAGTTATCAACAGCGTATTGAGCTTCTTCCGCTGTAAATTGTTCCCCGTATTCGGAAATTAATTGTTCGTATATCCTATCAGGTGACATAGCTAAATTATCCCGATAACTTTTTGGTTACCTCCTATAATTTCAAGTTTTTGTTTTGGAATCAACATTCTCTATGGTTACATAAACCGCTTCTATTTTCGGGGCTTTTACAGCCGCGCCCAGAATGGTTTCTCCCTCGGCAAAGCCCGTGCTTTCGCCCCAGATCGTAACGGTATCGCCCTCGAGAATACGGTCGCCGCTGCTTTCAAAGGAAAAGATGATATAATCGGAATCGTCATTAACGGCGAGCCTGTAGACACCGTCCTGTATTTCTTGCAGGACCTCTCCCGAAAACGTGAAGTATTCACCGGATTTAGCATTGCCGTCCCTGGCTATTTCTTCGTATGTCGCGGGTCGGCACATTTGCTTATATTCTTCTTCAGTGTACTGAGCGGCGTTGGACTGCACGTCGTGCTGCTCCTTGGCTTTATTGTACCCGCTGCGGATACCGGGAATAATCCAGATCATTATAGCAACGACTGCTATAATGAATACAAACGCTCCAAGACACCCGCTTGCAGTGAGTCCGCTTTTATTCATTTCAGAGGCTGCTGGGGTTGGGATGGCGTAGTTGGGTGTGTTCGGTTGTTGATAATTATATTCTGGAGTACAGTTTTTGGGCTGTTTGCGCTGATTATTTTTATAAATAAGATATGCTATTCCTAATACGATAATCAGAAACGGGACCACTACAAAAAGGATAAATGGCATTGATTAGTCCCCCTATAATTATTATACTGGTATTTTACCATAATTTTTTACATAAATCAACAATAAATTATAAATTGCACAATATAGACAAATAAGTATAGGGAAATTTGTGCAATTTTATTGACTTGTTACTGTAAAAAATTGTAATATTCTAATTAAATACGGATTTAAGCACTTCGAGAAATCGAGGTGCTTTTATTATGTCAAAAAATATATGAAAGGGTGATTCACATGAAGCTGACGATCAGTAACAGCTGCAAAGCCCGGGCAGAACCCGGTTTACGATTCAGAAGCTATTGCAAATCTACTAAGAAACGGAGGAATCTGAATGACTGAATTAAAAGCGGCAGTGCTTGCCATTGTCGGAACAATAGGAGGCGGTATAGCCGCTCTGTTTGGAGGATGGACGTCGGCAATGACAACATTGATTATCTTTATGGTGGTTGATTACATAACGGGGCTTATAGTCGCGGGAGTGTTCAAAAAATCGGGGAAATCCGAAAACGGGGCGTTGGAAAGCCGCGCAGGATTCAAAGGTCTTTGCCGCAAGGGAATGATCTTGCTGATACTGCTTGTGGCTTGCAGGCTTGATATCGCTCTCGGCACTGCGTATATCAAGGATTGTGTATGTATTGCGTTTATAGCAAACGAAACTCTTTCTATAATCGAAAACGCGGGGCTTATGGGCGTGCCTGTTCCTGCGGTGATAATGAAAGCGATAGATGTGTTGAAGTCTGACGATGAGAAATAGTTATTTGGAGGTATGATTTATGAAAACTAAAGGAATAGACGTATCATATTATCAGGGTGAGATCGACTTTAAAAAAGTAAAGGCGGCGGGCGTGGATTTCGTAATAATCCGTGCCGGTTACGGAAATTCTCTTGCATATCCTAAGCAAAAAGATCCGCGCTTTGAAGAATACTACAAAAACGCTAAAGCGGCGGGACTTAATGTCGGAGCATACTGGTACAGCTACGCTGACAGCGTTGAAGAGGCAAAGCAGGAAGCGAAATCATGTCTTGCTGCGATCAAGGGTAAAACTTTCGAAATGCCGATCTACTTTGACTTGGAGGAGCAGAAGCAGTTTGCAAAGGGCAAAACATTCTGCGACAGCATAGTCAAAGCGTTTTGCAATGCGCTCGAAGAAGCCGGATATTTCGCAGGACTGTACATTTCCCGTTCGCCGCTCCAGAATTTTATCAGCTCTGACGTGGCAAAGAGATACGCCCTTTGGATTGCCGAGTACAAGTCAAAGTGCAATTACGACGGCGATTACGGAATATGGCAGTATAGCAGCACAGGTAAGATCAGCGGTATATCCGGCAATGTCGACATGGATTACTGTTATGTTGACTATCCGTCAATAATCAAGAAAGGCGGTTTTAACTGCTTCAAAAAGACAGTGGCGGCTTCATCCGCGTCAACAGATAAAAAACAGACTTCTGCGGCTAAAAAGTCTTACACAAAAGGTACAAAGATCACGCTTAAAAATACGAACTTGTATGTTTCAGCGACAGCAAAGTCCGGCACGAAAAAAAGCGGTACATATTATTTGTACGACGGAGCTGTTGTTAACGGGCGTATGAGGATCACAAACAAGAAGAGTAATTGCGGAAAATCACCGGTGGGTCAATATGTTACCGGGTGGGTAAATAAATCTGATATTTGAGTAGAGTTAAAGCCGTCTCGGAGGGTTCCGGGACGGCTTTTTTGTTGTGAAAAGTTAAGATCATATATCAAAAAAAAAAACGGAACAACATTAATATGTTGTTCCGCCAAAAACCTAATGTAGGTTTGTTATATTACATGTTTATTATACCATATTTCTTTTAGTTTGTCAACAGTTTTTTGAAGGAATTCGAAACTGGTTAAAATTAGATTGTTTTTATCAAATAACTGCATATACTTTTGTTGATAATTGTGCATTTGAAGGGATAATTCGTTGTAGTCGTGATTTGTAACAGCTGTCGAAGAAACTTTATCTAATGAATAAAAGACACAAATTATTTCATTTATAACTTTGCATTTAAGTTTTTTCTTTATACCAGTATCAGCAATACCAATATCAAGATCTGAAATATATTGTTTTATATTTGGCTTAACCTTTGCACTTTTATCTGTTAAATTGGTAAGAATGCAATTGTTATGCGCACAGGCGTTACGCATATTTTTTACGTTCATTAGTATTTTATGTTGTATTGGAATTACAGGTGAATCAGGATGTATAGATTTGTCATAATAAAAGCTGTAGAAATGAAGAAATTCACCAAATGTTATCATTTCAAGCATTGACCATATTGGCAAATCAACATTGTATGCAATTGTCTTATTTAAAGAATGCTTATAGAAATCGATGTAAAAAACATTATCATTTTCTTTTTCATAAATATATTTATTTGCTAAGCCATTTATGTATATATTAGTATGCTTTTGAATGATGTTTTTAGCGATTTTTGCACCATATTTGGTCTTAAAAAAATCTTGAACTATACTATACCCATCATTATCACTTTGTTCAAAATCTCGCAATAACTTAACTTTTAACCCGTGTTCTATATCAATGCACATACTTAATATATATTTTCTCAACTTCATGTCAAGTATTGCCAACGCTTTTAGTTGGTCAAAGCTTAAATTGATATATTTACCTGCATTTTTCCCGCATTTGTGCTTAGGAAACAATTTTCGATAAGAACATAAGCGCAAAAAATTATTACTGCTCAAGAGATACTCTTCTACACTTTCCTTGGAATACGGACTTATAGTTATTCCTTTATCAATCATTTTTTCAACAAGTTGTTTTGAATTCATTTTAGGTTTTGCTTTTGACATTCGAGATTCATATATAGTATCTTGTGCAACCGGAGACAATATTAACACCTCTTTTTATTCATTTTATTCTATTATATAACATTTTATTGGTAAAATCAAGAGCGCATAATTGAATTTCTGTCGGTAATGTGTTGTAAGACAGATATCTGAGAAAAGTAAAGCCATCTCGGAGGACCCCGAGACGGCATTTTTGTTGTCAGATTCGTGTCATATTTCGTGGCATATATGTTGCGTTTGTGTCATATTTTCTATGGTTTCGGTGCATTTTATCAAGCGTTGGGCAATAATGAAATCCCGCATCTACGCCATTTAACGCAAATACGGGATTTCATTCTGGTGAGCTATCGGGGATTCGAACCCCGGACCCTTTGATTAAAAGTCAAATGCTCTGCCAACTGAGCTAATAACTCACAGCTAGTTCAGCCTGTTCTGTCATAACAAAACTTTCATTCTGCAACGACTTAATTATTATAGCAAACTACAGCTGATTTGTCAAGTGTTTTATGCAAATTTTATTATACTTACAAAAATATTTTTTCTGCAATTTGATAGGTTATACAGTTTGTACAACTTTGTGACGGATAAGCCACAGCAGCAGTAAGCGGACGATCATAGCTCCAGCCCGAATACGTAATCATCCATAACATATCCGTTGCCTATATCGGTTACTTCGGTCCTGATTATTTCCATACCCCAGTGTTTATATACCTCGATAGTCTGATCGTTATGCTTGTTCACAGTAAGCCATACCATAGTATTTCCGTTTTTTCTTCCTATATTCCTGATAAAATCAAAAGCTTTGGAAGCATAGCCCCGTCCCCGGTGTTCCTTTTTGAGGTACAGTTTTGACAAAAACAGTGTATTGTCAGGCTTCTCACATATTCCGAAATATCCCGCCTGACTGCCATCGATAAAAAATCCATAGTATTCATATCCGGCTTCTATCTGCGATTTTAATGACTCATACGACTGAAACTTTTTAACCATGTAGTCTATCTGTCCGTCGGATATTATACCGCTGAAATGCTGATGCCATATCTCGTTAGCAAGAGCGGCGGTTTGCTTTATCTGTTCGTCAGACAGAATTTTTTCAAACGTCAGCATTATTCCTCAATTCCTTTCAGATATTCTATAAACTGCTTGGCGACTCTGGGCGAACGTCCGCCTCTTGTAAGCGCGAAAGCCTCCGCTTTTGTGCAAACCTCGTCCTCAGACATTTTAAGACCGTACTGACGCGCCAGGTCGCGGACAACCGACAGGAACAGCTCCTTGTTTGGCTTGGAGTATGTAACCGTAAGTCCGAAGCGGTCGGAAAGGGACAGAAGTTCCTGCATTGTGTCGTTGAAGTGGATCTCGTCGCCCTCTCTTGCAGAAAATGTTTCCCGCACAAGATGACGGCGGTTTGAAGTGGCGTATATCGCAAGATTTGACGCTGTGGAGGAAACGCTGCCTTCCAGTATGGCTTTCAGCGCTGCAAAATCATCGTCGTCCTCGGTAAACGAAAGATCGTCTATAAAAATAATGAATTTAAGCGGATTCTTGCTTATGGTTTCAACTATAGCGGGAATTTCGTGAAGCTGTTTTTTCTTGAGCTCTATAAGCCTCAGTCCGTCAGGATAATATTCGTTTGCAATAGCTTTGACGGTTGAAGATTTTCCCGTTCCGCAGTCGCCGTAAAGCAGAACATTGTTTGCAGGCTTGCCTTTAAGCAGAGCCAGAGTATTGTCTATAACTTCACTGCGTTCCCTTTCATATCCCGAAAGCTGAGAAAGTCTGATAGGATCCGGATATTCAACCGGAACGATAGAGCCGTCCTTTATGACAAAAACATGGTAATGAGAGTATATTCCATAACCATACTGGTTTATCTGGTGAATCCTGTCGGCGTATATCTTAGAAAAATCCAGTTCCTCGGTTTTATAGCGGGGGAGAAATCCATCGTATCCGATTTTTGATATTATATCTTCAGAGGAGATACGTGAAAGCTCCTGCAAAACCATAAGCTCGCTGGCAAGACATTCGTCCAGCAGCATTCCGGTTTCCTTTCCCTCGCCCTTTCTCAGCATATAAAGATTCTCGTTTTCAAGCGCAAGTCTGAGGACATAACGGGTAAGGTTATCCGAGTGCGTATAAAGCTGAGCGACAAAGTCGGAGTATTTCTCAACCGCCTTTTCCATATCGCCTTCTTCGCAGGCTTCAAGAGCCAGTAAAAGCTTTTTTATTACGTTTCTTTCTTTAAGACCTTTGAAGATAACAAGAGTCTTTGTCTGCATAAGCAGATTTTTGTAGCTGTTCATTTTAAAATACCCTCTCTGAAAACATATATCTATTACATTATAATACTTTAAATCCCATTAGTCAAGAAGCGGTGGATTTGTCGTGTATTTTAATGTGTAGGTTTGTAATGCTTCATTGACAAACTTACATAATTCTTTGCTTATTTATAAGAATATTATCAACAAAAACTTATGAGCGTGTTTATTTGTGCTCATGCGAAAGGCGTGGCAAGTCCATATTCGTCTGTGATTTTGAGTATGGGAGGGTATATGCATTATACGCAGAGAATAAGAGGTCTGAGGGAGGATATGGACCTCAGGCAGAAGGATATTGCCGATTTGCTGAATGTAGGACAGAAAACCTATTCTGACTATGAGCTGGGCAAGACCGGAATACCTGTGGACAGCGTTATTATGCTTGTGAAATTTTATAGCATGGATTATATCTGCGGCGTAAGCGACATTGTAAGTAAGTTCCCTTCAAAATAGATTTCCGCAACCGCCGGTTGACAAATTCCCATTTCCGGTTTGTGGACGCACCTTTGATTTTTTGGTAGAATTATTATGGGACGACTTTACTCTCGATGAGGCAAGAGCGGAAATGATGAAGTATTTTCCAACTTTGAATAGGCGTAGGAAGTAACCGTTCAGCCAGGCGATATTCCGTCTGGCTGTTTTCGTATCGAAAAAAATATTGTAAAGTCAGTCATATTCCTTAAATTCCGTGAATATAATTATATAAAAAGGACATTGAAAGGAAGATCGACTTGAAAAATCATATTCAGCTTATGGCGGGTTTTGCTGTGTTTCTGATACTTGTTCCCTGTATAACCTTTTTTAACGGAAAAAGCGGACAGGCTCCTGCAAATACTTTGGCCGATTCCGACACGGTAAAGTTTCTGTTCAACGAGGAAGGAAGGGTCGAGGAAATATCCATGGAGGATTACATGGTAGGCGCGGTTCTGGCTCAGATGCCCGCCGATTTTGAGGAGGAAGCGCTGAAGGCTCAGGCGGTTCTTGCGCATACATATGCTGTAAGGCGTGCACTGAATGAAAAGGAAAATCCAACTGAAGCGTTGAAAGGCGCAATAATGAGCGACGATACATCGGTCTATCTGAGTTATTTTACTGAGGAACAGGCAAGGGAGCTTTACGGCGATGATTATAAAACTGCCTATGAAAAAATATCGAAGGCGGTAAAAGCAGTAAAGGATGATATTCTGGAATATGACGGAGAGCCGATAACCGTAGCCTTTCACGCTATAAGCGGAGGAAAAACCGAGTCCGCTCTTAATGCCTGGGGAGAAGATATTCCATATCTGACCGTCTGCGACAGCTCGTGGGATACCGAAATATCCGGCTTTGAAAAACAAACTGAATTTACACCGGACGAGCTTTCCGCAAGAATATCCGCTCAGTTTCCCGATGCCGATTTCAACGATCTTTCCGAAGAAAAGTGGATTGTTCCCGACGAAATCACCGAGTCCGGCACGGTTCTTTCGGTAGGAATAGGCGAAAGCTTTTTCATAACCGGTCAGCAGTTTGCCAATGCGCTTTCTCTTCCCTCGCCTTGCTTTGAAATAGAATATTCTGACGGAAAGTTTGTTATAACAACGCAAGGCTACGGACATCTTGTGGGAATGAGCCAATACGGAGCCAACTATCTTGCACGTGAAGGAAAGACCTGCAGAGAAATATTATCTCATTACTTTCCGGAAACGGTTCTGTCCTGAACTAAGTGATGTTTTTACAGCTATTATCACTAAATTAAGCAGTGCCGAATATGACTGTTCAGCGGCTTTGTGCGTAATCATTGTTAAAAAAGCCTGTTCATGTAAGAGTAACCTGCGCTCGGCGGTTTGTCTTATATGAACAGGCTTTTGTTTGTCATGCCGTTATTCTTATTTGTTTCTTAAATCAAGAATACGCTGAGCCTTGCCCTGGAATCTTTGCAGCGTCTTGTGACCAACGATCGTGATCTTTGTATCTATGCCCAAAACGGTCTTCATTCCGTGACGAATGTCCTTATGCAGCTGCTCCAGCTTAGGGAAGTTGTCAAGAATATCGCAGCACTTGTCTGAAAGCTCGACCTTTATTTCAAGATGATCTGCGCAGTTTTCTCTTGTAAGCACCAGCTGGTAGTGGGGAGCGATCTGATCAAAGCCCATAAGCACGCTTTCTATCTGAGACGGGAACACGTTTACTCCTCTGATTTTCAGCATATCGTCCGAACGTCCTCTGGGCTTTGCCATTCTTGCGAAAGTCCTGCCGCATTTGCAGGGCTCGTAATTGATTTGCGTAATGTCCTTGGTGCGGTAGCGCAGCATCGGAATGCCCTCTTTGGTAAGAGTAGTAATAACCAGCTCGCCCTCGGAACCTCTCGGCAGCACCTCACCGGTCTGGGGATTGATTACTTCGGCATAGAAGTGATCCTCGTTGATATGCATTCCGTCACGCTCTATACATTCGCCGGAAACGCCGGGGCCCATAAGTTCGCTCATGCCGTAATTGTCGGTAGCAAAGATGTTCAGCGTCTTTTCGATCTGATCACGCATTTCGGTAGTGCAGCCTTCGGAGCCGAACAGACCGAGCTTAAGATGTATTTTGTCAATAACACCCATTTCTCGCGCCTTTTCGCCTATGTACTGAGCATAGGACGGAGTGGAAACCAGAGTGTTCGTACCGAAATCCTGCATAAGCATGATCTGTTTTTCTGTATTTCCGCTGGAGGTGGGTATAACGGCAGCTCCTATTTTTTCAAGTCCGTAATGAAGTCCCAGAGCACCTGTGAAAAGTCCGTAGCCGAAAGCAATCTGCACAATTGTTTCATCGTTTGCTCCCACTGCGGTTATAAGGCGCGCTACGCAGTCGCTCCACATATCCAGGTCGTTGGCGGTATAGCCTACAACGGTGGGCTTTCCGGTAGTGCCTGAGGAAGCGTGAATACGGGTTATCTTTTTCATAGGAACGGCAAAAAGTCCGAAAGGATAGGTGTCCCGCATATCCGCCTTTGTGGTGTAGGGAATATACTGAATATCCGATAAGGTCTTGATCTTATCGGCGGTCACGCCTGCTTCGGTAAGTCTTTTGTTATAAAAAGGAACGTTGTCCATGCAGTATTTTACAAGTCTTTTTAGCCGTTCAAGCTGCAGCTTTTCAATGTCGGCTCGGGGCATCGTTTCAATATCCTTCTGAAAAAACATAAAATAAATCTCCTTTAAAGTATTAAAGCATAATATATTATACTACATAAAACAAAATATTTCAAGGGTTATTGATAAAATAATGTACAAATTTGCATACTTGATTTTATGCAACATTAAGAGTATAATTATTTAAGACAATAAGCTGTTCTGCGTTATATGCCTTAGGCCTGCGGCAAATTGTAAGACTTTGTTTAGTAAGGCGGTCTGTGAACGGCTGCACAGGAGGAGTCAAGCTTTTTCGGAAATACGGCATGGCCTGAATAAGCAGCAGTAAATGAAGGGAGCGGAATTGAATTTTATGTTTGAGATGAACAGAACGGTAAACTGCAGTAATATAGGAGAGGACGGAAGAGCCAGAAACAGCGCTATTGTGGACTTTTTGCAGGATTGCAGTATTTTTCATCTGGATTCTCACCCGGTTATGTCGCCGTTTTTCAGAGAGGAAAACTGCGTTATGTATCTTGTGTCAAGACAGATAGATATCATAAGACGCCCTTGCTATGGAGAAAAAATAATAATAAGGACCTGGACGTATGAGCTTAAAAGAATGTATGGTTACAGGAATACAATAATATACGGCGAAAATGGAGAGCCGCTGGTAAAAAGCATTGCGGCGGGGGCTTTTATGGATAACGAAAGTCAGCGGCCGCGCAAGGTCCCTCAGGAGCTTGTAGACAGAGTAAAACTTTATCCGAAGATCGATATGGAGTATCTTCCACGGAAGATAACGCTTCCTGATTTTGAGCCGACGGTTTTTCCGCCTGTACATATAATGAAGTGCTATATAGACATGAATCATCATGTGAATAATGCCAGGTATATTGATATTGCTGATGAATATTTGCCGGAAAAGACTGATATAAGCCGCATGAGAATAGAATACAAAACTCCTTTAAAACGTACAGATACGGCGATACCCAGGGTATATACCGGGGAGGGAGCTATTACTGTGGATATTTCGGACGAAAAAGGAAAGCCGTTTTGTATCGTTGAATATACATTAAAATAATTATACCATGCAGAATATTTGCTTTTATATGATGCACTGACATTACTTACAATTCTGAGCAATTATCAGAGTGTAGTTTGTTGTAAATACACAAATTCATATAATTCATATTGACAAAGTAGGAAATATCGTGTATAGTATAAACATATAATAACGGACAGAACAGTAAAAGTCATAACTGAAAAACGACGGAGCTGATCAGGATATATGCGGTGCTTCGGGGCAGAGTAGCGTTTTGCAGCAAGAAAGGAAGGATTTTATGTCTAAAATTTACAAAAACATTTCGGAGCTGGTGGGAAAAACTCCTTTATTTGAGGCTTCAAGACTGAGTGAACGTCTGGGGCTTGAGAAGCCGTTGCTGGCTAAGCTTGAGTATTTCAATCCGGCGGGTAGCGTTAAGGACAGAGCGGCAAAATACATGATAGAGGACGCCGAGAAAAAGGGAATTCTCAGGAACGGCAGCACTATAATCGAACCGACATCGGGCAATACGGGAATAGGTCTGGCGGCTATTGGAATCTCAAGGGGATATAAGGTTATTCTTACCATGCCGGAAACAATGAGCGTAGAAAGAAGAAATCTGCTGAAGGCTTACGGAGCGCAGATCGTTCTGACAGAGGGCGCAAAGGGTATGAAAGGCGCTATTGCCAAGGCTGAGGAGCTTAACAGGGAAATCGAAGGCTCGGTAATTCTCGGACAGTTTATAAATCCTGCAAATCCAAAGGCACATATTCAGACCACCGGTCCCGAAATCTGGGAGGATACCGACGGAAGAATAGATATTTTCGTAGCCGGAGTAGGAACAGGCGGTACCGTTACCGGAGTAGGACAGTATCTCAAGTCCAGAAATCCGGACATAAAAATCGTTGCGGCGGAGCCTGACAATTCTCCGGTTCTTTCAGAGGGCAGGGGGGGCCCCCATAAGATACAGGGAATAGGAGCAGGTTTTGTTCCGGAGGTTCTGGACACGGGAATTTACGACGAGGTTATCAGAGTAACGGACGAGGACGCTCTAAAGACGGGAAATCTTATGGCAAAGACTGAGGGAATACTCGTTGGAATTTCGTCAGGAGCCGCGTTGTATGCAGCTTCGGAGATTGCAGGTCGTGAGGAAAACAAGGGCAAGGTAATAGTTGCGCTGCTTCCTGATACCGGAGAGAGATATTTATCGACTGCTTTATTTGCGGACTGATATAATGTGAAAGGACGGCTTTAAGCCGTCCTTTTTTTGTGCCCTTTATCCCTCCCGGTACCTTTGATTCTCAATCAAAGGTACCGAAAAACACGGAAAGC
>ULOG01053183.1_pt1 | contig 15671 bp, 13 predicted proteins | sample 1952401 | NCBI WGS metagenome assembly ULOG01 (sample SAMEA4835598, study PRJEB28245) | human gut metagenome | biome: gut microbiome; material: fecal sample | place: Denmark | collected 2008
TGACGATCCTCAGGATGCATCGTCAAGGCGCCTGAAGAAATAAGCTCGTCGAAAACGCCCGTAGACGGACAGGATGTTCTGTGAAAGTTTTCATATGCCATCATATAATAGCTGTTTCGCGTAAGATTTGACATGATAACAAGCGGAAATTTTATAAATACTGCCTCCAGAAGCAGACTTGTAGCGCTTGCGGGCGTCTGGACAGCAAGAATATCTTCCGTATCATCACCAAGAAGTTCCCGGGAAAAAGTACGGCTGAATTCCTCCTCAGGCATCGGCTTCGCCAGTAAAAAGCCCTGAATAAGTCTGCAATCACAGGTACGAAGGAATCCAAGCTGTTCCCTCGTTTCTACCCCTTCGGCAATCGTCGTAAGCTTTAAACGGTGCGCAAAATCAAAAATACTTTCAAGTACGATACGTTCCTTCTCATTCTCACAGTTTCCACTGAAAAGGGAACGATCGATTTTAAGTATGTTAGCGGAAATGTCCTTGACAAGACTCAAAGACGAAAGACCGCTTCCGAAATCGTCAATAGCAACGTTAAATCCGGATTTTCTCAGATCTGCAACAATCCCGATCATTTCCTCGACATCATTCATTACATCCGATTCGGTAAGCTCTATCTCAATAAGCTCATGATCAATTCCGTAGCGGTCAACCACGGAACACATTTTCTGCTGAAAATTCCCCTCGCTTATATGCTTCCTTGAAAAATTCACCGCAATAGGTACGCACGGTTGAGCGTTGTCCTTTCGCTTTTTTAAAAAACGGCATACCTCTTCAAGCATATACCAATCTATTTTCATGATAAGATCAGTTTTTTCCGCACATTTAATAAACAGATCAGGATAAATAATACTGCCGTCAGGCTTGATCCATCTAGCCAATGCCTCAGCACTTTTCAGCTTGTTTGTCACCGAATCGTACTGCGGCTGATAAAAAGCTTTAAACTCTTTATTTTTCAAAGCAGTTTCGATTTGATCCATCAGCAGAATATCGTCATCCGTAAGCATAGCCAGCATAAATAACCCCCCTTGTTTATTTGATTTTATTATATCATAAAAAGAGCCGTAAGGCGATTCCTTAATACGATAAAATGTTCTTGAAACAATTTGCGAAGCAAACCGGAACTGAAAGTTCCGTCAAGTGCGTTAGCACTTGGTTTCAAGGTTATTATATCACATTTTGTCAGAGAAAACAACAGCTTTCAGAGTATTTACTATAAACAAGTCAGAAATCGGCAGAAAAGGCGGAAGCGAAAGCAAGTCGCCTTTATCGGAAAGAGCGTCTTTTGCGGTCTTTAAGCGAACGTAGCTTTCCGGCGTATCCGTTCTCTTACCCTCATATACTTTACACTCTTAATTTTTTAACCAGGCGCTTTCAATGATATACCTTTGTTTTTCAGATATTCTACACAGGATATTTCAATATAAATAAAAGGCGGTCCAAGCCGCCCTGAATTTTTTGCACTCACTCTTTGCCGAGCTTTAATCTGCCCTCTGCAATAGCCACCGAAACATCATAAAAGCTTCTTACATTATCGCTCTTATCGCCCCTCAGCCTTTTCCACACCTTATTTACAGGATAGATCGCATTGTCATTATCCTTTTTCAGAAAAGGAACCCCGTCATCTCCCGCAGACCATGAATAGCCCAGGTCGGCAAGACGGTTATGCAATAAGGTCTGACCCAGATATACTCCGAAAATCACTGCTAAATTCCAAAGATATACGTCGCTTGCGCCGCTTTCCTTCGCATATTTTCTCTGTCCGTCAAGCAGCTGTTCAAGAGAAAGCACGCTGTCCGGAGTGTAATTCAGCGTCCATCCTCTCGATGCAGCAGTTTTTACAGCCTTTTGACATATCTCTGAAATGTTTATTCCGTTGCTGATATCAGCCACCTTATCCGCCTCCTAACCTTTTATTCTTTTAAAAACCATCGCTGAGATAGGAGGAACATTAACGTTTCCTCTTATCGGAAATTTGTTCATTTTCCCCTGATCGTTAAGGCGGGTATAAAATCTGCCATCCGGCAGGGAAATATTTCTTTTCTCGGGATAAGGATTAAATGCAACTATCAAACACGTTTCACTGTCTTCCAGCTTATAAGCCACAAAACAATCGTCTCCCGTATCGAGAAACTTCAGATACCTGCCGACTTCGTCCTTAGTTCTCAGCCTGAACATAGGATTGTTCCTTCTTACTCTTATAAGCGCCTTGTAGTAATTGAATACGTCTATATTTTCGTATTTTTCATTCCACCTGATCGCATTGGTATAATCGGGAGAGTTATAGCTGTCATGGCTGAATATATTTACCTCGTCGGGCTGCTCTCCCTCCGGCAGAAGCCTGGGTTTTGAACGAAGAAAATCCTGTCCCAGTTGTAAAAACGGCACGCCCTGCGCCAGAATTATTATTGCCGCAGCAAGCTTATCCATTTTAACTCGTTCATCTCTGGAATTATGCTTTGCCGAAATTGCAAGCTTGTCCCAAAGGGTATGATTATCGTGAGCCTCGCAGTAATTGATCGCCTGCGTAGGTTCAAAAGCCCAGCAAGCCTCCGGCGACATATCGTTTATCTGCCAGTGAGGAACAGAACCGGCTATTCCCCTTTTCAGCGTATAAACGGCGTTTACGTTCCCGCTTACAAAGCCTTTGTCGTAAGGGTTGAAGGTGCCCCCCTTAACTGCGTCACGTATATTGTCGTTAAAAAGACCAACTCTCCCGAACTGATAGGAATTCCATTTGAACGCAAGCAGGTCGCTGCGTACAGGAGATTCACCTCCCGTCCAGCCCTCTCCGTACATAAGCAGAGCAGGGTCGAATTTATTAAGCTCGTCCCTTATGATATTAACCGTTTCAATATCATGCAGACCCATCAAATCAAATCTGAAACCGTCCAGCTTATATTCCGCTGCAAGAAATTTAAGCGAATTTATCATAAATCTTCTGTACATCAGATGATCCGAAGCGGTTTCATTTCCGCATCCCGAGCCGTTTGAAAACCTGCCGTCCTTATCGCGGCGATGATAATACCCGGGAAAGCTTTTATGAAAAGCAGATTCCTCGGTATAATAGGTATGATTATAAACAACGTCCATAATAACGCCTATACCGTTCTTGTGAAGAGTCATTACCAGCTTTTTGAACTCGTTTATGCGCTTTACCGGATTTTCAGGATCAGAGGAATACGATCCCTCAAGGCAATTGTAATTCAGCGGATCATAGCCCCAGTTGTACTGCGCCTTGTAGGGCTTGCTTTCGTCAACCGTTGCATAATCGAATACCGGCAGCAGCTGAACGTGAGTGATCCCCAGCTCCTTTAAATGGTCAAGGCAGGTAGCTGTGTCCTTATACCTTGTTCCAGTTTGAGTGAATGCGGAAAATTTCCCCTTATCCTCCCATGAAATACCGCTTGTTTCGTCAATTGAAAAATCCCGGACATGACACTCGTAAATAACTGCGTCGCAGATGCTTTCACAGCGAGGTCTTGAAACCTTTTCCCATCCGTAGGGATTGGTTTTACTCATATCCAGAATACAGCCTCGCTTGCCGTTTACGCCGCAGGCCCTGGCGTATATATCTATTGTTTCGTATTTGTCTTTATTGTCAAATTCATATGTGAAGGTATAAAAAACGCCCTCTGCGATCCTCAGAAGCTCCACGAACCATACTCCGTGCCAGTGGCGTTCCATAGGCAAAGTTTCAATCAGATTATCCCCGTCTCCGTCGGTGTAGAGATTAAGGTATACCGCCGTCGCAAGAGGCGACCAGGTTCTGAACTGTGTTTTTCCGTCCCGGAAAACCACGCCCAGATCGTCTCCGTCGTATGCGTTATCCCTGTCAAACTGCTGATAATCCGTTATATTATACATCTGCTCTGCCCCTTGTAATTATATTCATATATTTTCAGCCGATACGCCAAGCATTTCTCCCAGACGGACTTTAGTTTCAAAGCCCTGCCTGGTATTTAATATAAGATCCTTGCATACATTCACCTTATCCTTCTGAATAAGAAGAATTATCGTTGAACCGCCGAATTCAAAAAAGCCTTTTTCCTCGCCTCTTGAAACGGATTTTCCTGCCTCGGGGTGAACGTTGGCGATCCTGCCCACCATAGTCGCCCCCACTTCCATCTGAATAATATCTCCGAAGCGCTTGGTTCTTATCATGCAATATTCTCTGGAATTTTCCTTGTATACGGCAACATGACGGTTTATAACAGGATTGACGGTATACAGCATTCCCTCTATCCGCCTGTTGCGGCTTTTAACTCCGTCTGCGCAGTAGCAGTAACGGTGATAATCGTCAACCGAAAGTCGTATTATAAGCGCAGTTCCCCCGTTATACCTCTTCGCAAGCTTACTGTCACGAAGCAGGGAATCTACAGTATATACCGAATTTTTTACAACAAACATATCCGAACCGGTTATCTCATACGCTGAAACTTTGCCGTCGCAGGGCGAAATAAGAACACTGTCGTCGGTTGTTATCCAGCGCTTTCCGGGCTTGAGCTTTCTGGTAAAAAAATCATTAAATGAGGAATACATTCTCTCCTCATACTCTGACATATCTATATTATTTTTCTCAGCAAAGGTAAGCGCCGCTCCGGCGGAAAGCCTGCTTGAAAGAATAACTCCCGCACATTTTGAAAACAGCGGTAAAGAGAGAAATTTCATCAGCCCTCTGCCGACAGCCGAAGAATAAGCTTCGGCAAGAAATTCGTCCTGTTTCGTTGTCTTCTCGTATTCGTTTCCCGTTCTGTCGCGGTATTTCACTGCTGCGCCTCCTTAAACTAAATTATATATCCGATTATAAAACTCCAAAGCAATCCTGATTGCACATTTTATTATTTATGGCTTTCGCATTTCCCTGCTTTCACCGATAAAAAACAGGATAACGTCCTGTTTCCCTGACAGCAGGCGGACTAATACAAATGCCTTAACGATCTTTTGCTAAATTATATGATTGAATTTCAGATATCCTATAAATATTATCGCTCCCATTGTAAACAGAATCAGTATTCCCTTAATTGACAGCTTTCTGACGTTTATATTAAGCACGAACAATATCGAAATAAGTATCATAAAGCTCTGAAAAACAACAGGAAAATATCGCGGCGGAATGTTCTGCCGTCCCAGATACAGTAGTGGAAAAATTATCGCTACGGTTGTTACAGGAAGCCCCTGATACTGCTTTCTAAGCTCGCTGGTCTGACGCTGGCGCTCCTCTTCCATAACGTTGAAATATCCAAGCCTTATAACGGCTCCCAGAACGATCATGATAGCGGAGATAAGTCCCAGACCGTGGTTAAAGCCGTAATGATAGCCTATCACCGCGGGAAAAACGCCGAAGCACACCAAATCGCAGAGTGAATCAATCTGAATCCCGAACACCTTTTCGTGATCCGTCCGATTTTTCATCGAGCGCGCAATCTTTCCGTCAAACAAATCGCATATTCCCGAAAGCAGCAGACAAAGAAAGGCAATGGCATCATGCCCTTCAAAAATCTGCGTTATACCGAAAACCGACGACGCAAGTCCTATATACGTCAGAATTACGGAATAATTATAAAATCCTATCATTTTAAAACTCCTTATTTTTTAAGCGGTTTCCTCCGCCGATCCTAATATATCCTTATTATATCATTGGGCCGAACTTTTTCTCATGCACAGAATATGCGCCACTAACGTAACCGCCGCGCTCATCACAAGAAGCAAGTAAAAGCTCAGACCTCTGCTGAGCAGCATGGCCGAACGCACATACTCATCTGTAAATATACCGGTAAACATTACTATAAAGCAGGCCTCGGTTATTCCTGCGGCTCCCGGCAGCGGAAGCATTTCAACCGTGATCGCTATCATAGTCTGTATGGCAACGATCCCGATAAAGCTTGTTCCGGAAAGCCCGTATGATCTGTATACAACATATGTAACCGCAAGCAGAAAAAGTCTCTGCACTGCCGTTATCAGAAATATATTGAGAACAGCCCGTACATTGCCGTTTATATACTCGGCTCCGTTCATATAGTTATTGCAGATACGTTCTATTTTGTCGGTATATTTTGCTAGATTTTTCTGCTTCAGCACATGTATCCGGCACAGAAATCCAGCTATCCTTATTCCCGCGGCTTTTGCCCACAGAGGTCTGAAAAAAATAAACACAAGACCTGCAATATACGCTATATTAAGAAGAAAGCCCACTGCTAAAAGCCACATCCAACTTCCCACATGTTTAACGACAAAGCTGTACTTGAAAATGAAAAAAACAACACCGAATATAACCAGCACCGCCTTATAGGCGACTGTGACCACCAGCATTATAAGCGACGAATACCCTATCTTTATTCCGTCCTTTTTCATATAGAAAACCTGCGCGGGCTGGCCGCCGGAGGACGAAGGAGTTATGCAACTGAAGAAAAAGCCTATAAAGCTATATTTAAGGCACCTGTAAAAAGGAGTTCCGTCGCCGAACATCGTAAGCATATATTTTATAATGACCGATTCGCCGCTGACAAAAAAGAATACGCACAGGATCCCCGCCGCAAGCCATATTTTATCTGCACGGTGCAGATCTGCAAGTATTACTTCAATTTCTGTATCTCCGAACAGCAGTCTGAAGGTAAGATACCCTATGACCGCAATAAAAAGAATATTAATAGCATAGCTCAGTGTTTTCTTCAATCTTTCTACCCCGTTTCATTTCCCGCACTCATCTTTATGTTACGGATTATTCTTTTGTTTTACACATACTATCCTGATCTATCATCCGAAAATCCTCACAGCAAACATTAAGCCTGTCCGGCAAAATACCGGATAACAGAAAAGAATGCTGTCAAGCAAAAATCGGCAGAGCATAACGACAAAACACCGCTGATACGGTGTTTCACAGATTATCCAACAGATTTATAACCGACTTTTCAGACCGTCATGCAAAGAAATAAAGAGCCGCAAGCGAAACAACTATCTGCGCAAGCGTAAATCTAAATACGACCTGAGTATCCGACCAGCCTTTGTTTTTTCTCATATGGTCGTGAATCGGAGTCCGTATGTTCTCCATAAACTTCTTCATCCCGAGGAACCGCCTGCATGAAAGCTTGAGCAGTCCAAGACCGCCGTCGATTATAAGAACTATGCAAAGCGGAATAAACATCAGAGGTCTTCCCGTCTTGAGCGCGCATACTGCAAGAAAAACTCCCATTGCTCTGGAGCCCGCATCTCCCATAAGCAGTCTGCTGGGAGAGCAATTGAACCAAAGATACGCAAATGCCGTTACCAGCATTACAACGCATACAAGCCTGAAATCCGCAGCCATTGAAACCGCCATAAAGGAGTAAAGAGACACGCAGAAGAGCGAGCCGCACAGCCCGTCTACCCCGTCGGAACAGTTGGTTACGTTAATGCTTGCCCATACGAGAATTACTCCCAATATTCCGAAAACCGCCGCAGGCATTTCAAAGCTGCGACCGAAAATAGTTATCTCCGTTCCGTTATGATATATATAGTTTGCAGAAATTCCGACTGCAATTATAAAATCCAAAAGTCCTTTTTTCAACTCACCCCATGGTTTTTCAGCGGCGTCGTCAAGAAATCCAGTAAGCATTGCAGCGTAGACCAGTATCAGATATATCAGCAGCTCGGCGTTCAGAGGAACAAACAGCGCAGCGCACAGCGTAAACGCAGTTATCATAATAATTCCGGCGCCTCTCGGCTTTCCCTCAGACAATGCGCCGTTTACCGCAAACTGACGCCCCTGATCCTTAGGGAGCATGCGCATAAAATATTTCAGCGCAAAAAAAGCAATAAAAAACGTTCCAAGCACCGTTATCATAAGAGCAAGTCTGTAAAAATTACCGCCGCTCATAAGATTTATCAGCATAAAAAACAATCAATCCTTTCAGATGCGCGGAAAACCTGCCGCTGCATTTAACTGCCGTCATAAAAGCATACTGACAATTATATTATATAATTATACAACATATAAATCAAAAATGCAAATCCAAATACATGGCATTTTGCACAAATTTTTCGGAACAATATTGTTTAAGACACCGCCCTGAAAAATTTATGGTCAGAGTCGATTTTAATCTGAACGCATGGCTCAATAAAGCGATAAAAAAATATAAACAAAGGCACGTTGAAAAAAAGCGTTCGGGCGTTTTATACGGTATAATCAGACTTATCCGGCTACGAAAATTTACTTAAAGCATTTTCGATATTTAAGGTATATAATATTAATTTTTGCAAATCTTTTAACCCTTAATCATTAAATCTGTAGTTTTTTTGTGCAATGTAAACGATTTATCAGATAATAATTTGGTTAAATAGTATCTTGAAAAGTTTACGAAAATTATGTATTATAATATTTAGCAATAGGTTAATCGCTTCATTGCACGATATGACGAGTTTACTTAAAAACGGCTGGCTGCCGTAAATTAAAACATTACTTAGGAGGAAATTAAAATGAGTATTAAAAAGATTGCTGCAATTATCTGTGCACTTTCCATGACAACTGCAATGCTCGCTTCATGCGGAGATACTGATGATTCTTCTTCAAGCTCAAGCTCAACGGCCGACGCTGCTTCTTCAGCTGCAGCTGCAGCCGACAGCACTGCCGATTCCGCTGCTGAGGAGTCTGCTGCTGAATCCGCTGCCGAGTCTCTTGTTGATACAGAAGTAGAGGTATGGGAGCCTATCACAGAATTCGCTGGCTACGACGCATTTCTGATGTTCGGCGATAACGAATGGCTCTGGGGCAACTGGGAAGGCACGGGATATCCTGACGGTGCAGGATACGGAAACGACGCCGACATCACCAGCGACGGCGAATATACTGTTTCTATCACAAGTGCTTCCATCGCAGGAACAGACGACGCTCCAAATCCTAACGTCGTAATCGACGAAAACTCAGGCTATCCGCTTCCCGCTACCGGTTCTGTTGTATTTTGCGTAGATATTACAGGTATCTGCGACGGCACAAAGAACTACAAGGGCGAGGAGATCAAGAATAACAAGCTTAAGGAAGGCGACGACGCCAACGTTAACAAGGAAACAGCAGGAAAATATGTAGGCGACGAGATCACAGTTGAAGTTACTTCGATAAAGGCTGACGGCAAGGAAGTTGAATTTGATCCTTCAAAGATAGTATACGGAAATATTGAGGACAACAACAACTGCTACAGAATTGAGATCTTCAACTCTTATGGAGATACGGCAGCTGATCCTGCTATTGACATTAATGCGCTTACATTTGAGGAAGAGCTTTCTGTAACATTCACGATTTCCGGTCTGACAGAGGAAGGCTAATAAAAAACTGACAATCTTTTAATAACCGGCTTTTACACAAAGCCGGTTATTTTATTGTGCAAACTGCCGGCTCTTCAAGCTGCTTTTTGTGAGTCTTTCCAAAAAGCAAATGATTTATTGACCTTATTACCTTTTTATGATATAATTTATACATTAGGGGACGGCACCCATAACAAAAAACAGAATGATAATTTAATATCAAAAAGTAACGGAGGGGAAGACACCCATGACAAAAAACATTACGGTTACTGATATGCATGGAAATTTAATCGGAACCACCTACCCGAAAAGGGCTAAGGGGTTAGTAAAGAACGGTCGGGCTGAGTATATCGGCGACTGTGAAATACGACTGAATACTCAAGCTCCGATCATAAACGATACGGAGGTAAAAAATATGAGTAAGGTTATAGATTTCAATGCAAGAGAGTTTAAGTTTGACGAAAACTGTACAAGCAATGTCGGTTCCAGAATGATAGTGACTGACAGCGACGGCGATAACGTCGAGATGTTTGAGATCGGCGACTGGAACTGGTCGTGGACGCAGATAAAATGTTCAAAGCATCTTGAAAAGAATACCGATTATGTTTTCAGGTTTGCCATGACAGGCGGGATCAACAACACTGAGGACGCCGTTTCTCAGTTTATTATTTATCACGGCGAAGAATGGGAGGACAGATTAGTTTATCCCCTCGATAAAAGCCGGTTTAAGCCTGTGCTGAGTAAAAGAACCGAAAACGATATGCTCAGAATATACGAAATTCCTTTCAATTCGGGGGATTTCGAGGATTATGTTTTTATGTTCGTGGCTCAAAAAGCCGTTGCGGCATTTTTTACTGCCAAGCCTCTTGAAAAGTACGCATCTTTAGAGGATTACAGCTATGACCAGTGGCGAAGCGAGCGAATGGAACATCAAAACACCGTCAATGACCATTGGAACAACAATAACGATTTTTTCGACGGCGTAAATTGCGACCTTTCCGGCGCTGTAATATCCGAGAAAATCCTTGAAAAGCTTTTGAATGCGGGCGTAAAAAATCTTGATCTTTCGGGATCGGTCATCCAATCGGACGACGATGATTGCTACGATGGCAATGACACCTGCGATGAAGAAGATTTTGACGACGAGGACGAGGATACCTGCGACGAAGAAGATTCTGACGAGGAGGATATCAGCTGCGAAACGGAGAAAATAGCTTCCGAAGCAATCAAATCGGCATATGAAAACGTCAAGGCTCAGTACGAGGCTGCGCCCAAGGGAAGTATGCAAAGATCCATACTTAAACAAGTCATGAAAGGGCTTTCAAAGGAATCCCTCCGCTGAACAATAAACTTGATGCATTTTAAACCTTATATAAAATGAGGGAGAACATTTTGAGTTCTCCCTCATTTCTTTTTATAAAAATATATTATCTGCTGTTTATAACTATTCTTGTGATTATGTCCGCACAACCCTCATAGCCAAGCTTTCCGCTGTTAAGACAGAGATCGTAAGTCTGCATGGACGACCAGTTTCGGGTAGTGTTGATATTGTAAAAATCCGCTCTTTTTTTATCGCAGCGTTTCAGCGTATTTTCAACGTCGTCGTACTTTATTCCGTGAGCCTCGATCGCATGATTTATTCTGCTTTCATGGCTGGCGTAAATAAATACACTCAGCGTACGAACAACATTTTTCAGGATATAATCTGCGCATCTGCCGACGATAACGCAAGGCCCCTGCTTAGCGATTTCCGTTATAAGCTCGGCCTGAGCCGCAAATATTTTTTCCGTAAGGTCAAGCTTACGGTCTATCCCTGTTTTAAACGATAAAGTGGATTTAAAAGGGCTAAGCGTCGCTTCTTCAAATTTTTTCAGTTCCTCAGCCGATATTCCTATTCTTTGGGCAGCCATCTCCAGGAGCTCATGATCGTAACACTTTACCCCAAGATTATCAGCAACAAGTCTGCCTATATCCCTTCCTCCGCTGCAATACTGTCTTTCAATAGTAACAACGCTTATCTTTGCCATATCCTTCTCCTCCTTTTTTTAATCTGTCGCATATTTTTCCGAAAAAGTTCACTGCCTGCACCAACAGCTGCACAGATACAGTTTTGAAACTCATATAAATTAATTATTATATATTAATTATAAACTTCTCGCCTTAATATGTCAATTACACTATTATTACAAAAAAGCCGCCTTTAATTACAATTCGGCCTGAAAAACCGTTTCGCCGGACTTAACTGTTGCCGCTATACTTATGTCGTCAAAGCGGCTTATATCTTGTCCCATAGGGTTTTTGTCCAGAATAACTATATCCTCGTTTTTGCCATCTTCCAGAGTTCCCTTGTATTTTTCCTCTCCGTACTGATAAGCGGCGTTTATCGTAACCGCTTTCAGTGCTTCAAATACCGGAATACTCTCCCGTTCAAGGCGGATTCCGCATTTCGTTACTCTTTCAGCGGCGCAGCGTACTGTTTCAATCATATCCGGCTCTATAACCGGAGAGTCCTGATGAAAGGTAAACGGCACACCTTTTTCAAGAGCCGATTTTGCAGGAGACATTCCGCTCGCCCTTTCAAAACCGAAATTTTTTATATGCGTATCTCCCCAGTAATAGCTGTGAGCGGTAAAAAAAGACGGAATTATTCCCAGCCGCTTCACTCTGTCCAGCTGAGACGGTCTTACAAACTGAGCGTGGATCATTACAAACCGCAGACTGCGGATAACCGGAATCTTCTCGGATGTTTTCTCCGCACATCTTAAAAACTGCTCTGCCGCTGCGTCTCCGTTACAGTGGGCAAGCAGCTGTATATTGCGGTCGGCGGCATACTCCATAGCCGAAATTACGTCGCCGTCGCTCATGACCGGATAGCCCCGGTATTCGTTCTCTCCCTCATAAGGCTCCAGCATATAGGCAGTTCTCCCCTGAGGCGACCCGTCCAGGAAAATTTTTATTCCCCCCAGCCTGAAATGTCTGAAAGCTCCTCCCAACCTGGAGTATATACCGTCTGCATTACCGTAATCCGCATACCCTATAACGTCAAGCCGGAGCCGTCCAGACCTGATAAGCGCCTGATAGAGCGGACACAGCTCGTTTGCAAGCATTCCCTCCTGAACGGTGGTTATTCCACAAGACGCGTATTTATCCTGCGCCTTTTCAAAAGCGTGCATATAATCCTCAATGCTGCCCATGGGAACTTTTTTGAGATATTCAACAAAAGCGTTTTCCTCCATATATCCGTTGAGGCTGCCGTCTGTGTATCCGAATTTTCCTCCCTCCGGCGGAGCAGTAAGCTCATTTACTCCCAAAAGCTTCAGCGCCGCTGAATTAAAAGCTCCCATATGACCCGACGCATGAGAAACCGCCAGCGGATTATCGGGACATATTTTGTCGAGAAGACGTCTGTCAGGATGAGTCCCCTCCGCAAGCTGGTTGTGATCGTAACCGGATGCTCTCACCCATTCTCCCGGCTTGATGCCGTTATCGCATATAAAGCTTCTGATCTGCCTTACTATATCATCAAAGGAGTATGCTTTGTCAAGCCGGCACTGCATCGTGCTGTCTGCAACGGCGGCAAAATGGCTGTGAGAGTCAATGAACGCCGGCATGACCGTCATACCTTTAAGATCTATAACCTCGAATTTTCCGGTCGGAGCTTCGCCCTTTCCGACGTGCTTTATTATTCCGTTTTCCGCTATAAGATAGTCGTATTTTTCCGGCGATCTCATTGTTATAATGCTTCCATTGCAATACAATCTTTTCATATTATCCGCTCCCAAATTAAATCACTGTAAACAGCATCTTATCCCTGCCGCAGCAAACACAAAACGGCAGACCTTGCTGTCTGCCGTTTTATTATACCCTTTAAAGCTTCCAGATATTTTTTGCGTAGTCCTTTATTGTTCTGTCGGAGGAGAATTTTCCGGCAGAGCACATATTAAGCCAGCACTTTCTTGAAAACGCAAGCCTGTCCTTATAATCGGCGTTGGCTTTAAGCTTTGCTTCAACATAGCTGTTAAGATCGCCTATTACATAATAATGATCGGGAACGTGCCAGCTCGCACCGTCGGTAAGCGCCTTATAAAGCTCCTTGAAGCTTCCCTCCTGATTGGACGGTACGCCGCCGTCGTCAAAGCTGCCGTCGATAAGCTTATTAAGCACCCTGTTGATTTTTTCATCGCCGAAAACAAGCTTTCTCGGGTCGTATTCCGGCATTGTCTTTTCAAGCTCGTCTACCTTTGCGCCGAAGATATATTCGTTTTCCTCACCTGCTTCTTCAGCGATCTCAACGTTTGCTCCGTCAAGAGTTCCGAGGGTTACCGCACCGTTAAGCATAAGCTTCATATTGCCCGTACCCGAAGCCTCCGTTCCGGCAGTTGATATCTGCTCGGAAATATCAGCAGCCGCCACCAGCTTTTCCGCATAGGAAACATTGTAGTTTTGTACGAAAACCACCTTTATCAGATCCTTGGTTTCAGGGTCGGAGTTGACAAGCCTGCCTATCTCGCCGATAAGTTTTATTATCGCCTTTGCTCTGCGATAGCCTGGAGCCGATTTTGCGCCGAAGATGTAGGTTGTTGGCGTAAAGTTCCTTATCGACCCGTCCTTTATTCCGTAATAGATATACAGAATGGAAAGGGCGTTTAAAAGCTGTCTTTTGTACTCGTGCAGACGCTTTATCTGAATATCAAAAATCGTATCCGGGTTTATCTCCACTCCGTCGTGCGCTTTGATGAAATCCGCAAGCTGACGCTTTTTGGTTTCCTTGATCGTCATAAATTCACGGAGCACGCTTTCATCCTCCGCATATTTTTTCAGCTGTGCCAGTCGGTCCAGATCCTTGATCCAGTCATCGTTTCCAGTCAGACGGGTAACGAGGGCGGAAAGCTCCTCGTTGCAAAGGGCAAGCCAGCGGCGCTGGGTAATTCCATTGGTCTTGTTCTGAAAACGCTCAGGATAAAGCCCGTACCAGTCCTTTAAGGTGTCTGATTTCAGTATCTCGGTGTGTATCTGCGCCACTCCGTTGGTGTAAGAGGACATATACACAGCCATATCCGCCATTTTTACCATTCCGCCTGAAACGGGAGCAAGCTTTTCAATAAACTCTCTGTCCTTGCCAAGGGTGTACATATCCTTTATAAACCGTTCATTTATCATAAGAATATACGCATAGACCCTCGGCAGAATACGCTCCATGTAGCTTGACGCGCAAAATCAAAAAAACTGACACGCAAAAACAAAAAAAAGCAGTGAAATGTTTCAAAAACTTGGGACAAATCACTGCTTTTTAAAATTTAAACGCTGTTATAAAGTAATAAAAAGGCTATTTTAACAGCTTTAAAATATCTGAAATATCACAATTAAGAATTGAGCAAATAGCGTCTAAATGCGAAAATTTGAAACGCTCGGCTACATTATTGCATAAATCAGAAACGGTTGAGGGTCTGATATGTGCAGCTTTGGCAAGCTCAGCCTGAGTTATGTTGCGCTCATTGAGCAATTGTCTTAAATTAATCTTGATCATTGCTTCCTCCTCATACTTTTTTACGGTACAAATAACAGATTACGTTATTTGTTCTCTAAAAAAAATATTAGAAATTAGTTATTATAACCTCCTTAAAGCTGCCGGAACTGAGGCTGTTACTACGCGAAACAGCGGTTATATTATAATCAGCATAAAGGCTGCGTATATAGTCATCATCGTTATAAGACAATACAAATTTACCTTTAATACGGTGCAATATCAAGCACAGCTTTTCATGATCTGCTTGTGTAAACTTAACGTCGTAATGTTTTTCTGTCGTGTGGTACGGTGGATCGCAATAAAACAAGGCTTTTGGTCTGTCATAAACTTTTATGAGATCAGCATAGTCCTTATTTTCAATTGTTACTCCAGAAAGCCTGTTTTCCAAGCTCTTAAAATCATCTGTATCAAGTACCTTTTTATTGCACCCGAAGCTTCGTACATCTGCTCCGTAGCTTGTCTTAATAAGCACAAAAAACATTGCGGCGCGCTGTATGACCGTAAAGCCTCGGCTGTTAATATGATCTTTGCAGTCAAGGAACATCTCCCGGCTGTTTAAATAGTACCGTATTTCACGCTCAAGCTCTTGACGATGATATTTTAAACATCTGAAAAAATTGACGAGATTGCTGTTAGCGTCGTTGTAAACCTCCAGAGCGGCGTGCTTGTCTTTTGCAAAAAGCACCGACCCTCCGCCGCCGAAAACATCAATAAATCTGTCGTAGCTTTTGTCCGGAGGAAACGCCTCGACTATCTTAGTTTTCAGCTGACTTTTGCCTCCTATCCATGGTATTGGACTTTTCATTCTGCATCTCTCCTTATATATAATAGTATAATAACAGCTCCGAGAGCAGTACCCCCG
>ULOG01049075.1_pt1 | contig 15302 bp, 15 predicted proteins | sample 1952401 | NCBI WGS metagenome assembly ULOG01 (sample SAMEA4835598, study PRJEB28245) | human gut metagenome | biome: gut microbiome; material: fecal sample | place: Denmark | collected 2008
CAAACCATGTAGGCATATTATATGGCATTTACATCAAGATGTCAAGAGTTTCAGACAATAAATTTATTACATTCGTTACGCTTTGCCAAGTTTTTGCAATGCCTGTTCCAGATTATTATCCAGCAGATTTTCCAGATCTTTTAAATTTCGGCAATCAAATTCATGTGTTATTCCTGTCATAAACCGTTTTTTCGTTTCAGCAAAAAACTCATCGCGGAAGCTATTATAGAAAAACACCAGCTGATTACCATGTTCAAAGTCACTGTAATCAATAAAAAGCGTTGAACCATTGATATAATCGATGGGATTGTCAGGAGTTATATACAATTCAAAAGCACCTATTTTCTGCGGCAGCTTGCCGGTATACGCCCAGTTCAGAAGCCCGGCTTCCTCTATCAAGGTTCCCATCTGATGCTTCTTTTCCCTGTTCACGTCCGCTAAAAGCTCCGGCAGCTTCTCATGCATCATTTTAGCAAATTTATCCCTGTCGCGGCAAAAATAGCGAATATCTCTGAACGTATGCATGCCAATCGTTTTTACAGGTACATAATCAAAGGTTTCCGAAGTATAAATCAAATCAAGCTTGCTGTGCATTGCTTCATTACTATATGAAGCAATCGTTAAGATCTGTCCGTCTATTCCCTGTCCCATTGTTAACTTAAAGCCATCTATTTCCTGCGGCAGTTCTTTTAAAAATTCCCACTCGCCAAGCTGCGCCTCTATCTCTGTGATTTTAGGCTGTCCCATGCTAACACCTCTCTATCCTTTTATGCTCAATTACTAATCTATAATTTATTATTGTAGCACAAATGCACTGCTGATAGCAAAGAAAGCTGCTGCCCAAAGGCAGCAGCTTTTTCAAATCCTGCATACAATTTTTAGAAGGTCATTTCCGCACCAACACGCCACAACCTTCCCGAATAACGCATACTGGTAATCTTTTTATCAAAAAGATTATCGATTCCGGCATAAGCACGATATTTATCGCCCCAGCGTTTATTAACGACAAAATTAAACGTATTGATACTGTGGTCTTCACTATCTGCCCTATAATCAGAATACCACTTATTCCAGGCAGTAATATTCCATTCCTGTTTTACAGGCTCTGTCCACATCAATTTTGCTGTATAAGTATTACGGGCGCTGTAATTCAAACGTGTATTAGTCTTATCATTCATAGCATCCAGATAATCATAATTACCGATTACTGTAAAACCATTTCCCAAGTCATGTTTGATTTCAAATTCAACACCCTCTGAAGAAGACTTTTCTATATTCATATATTGATAATTAGGCGCTAAACTGTAATCCATGGCAATGGCATCAGTCTTTTTGTTTTTAAAATATGTTAATTTAAATGCAGTATCATCGCCAAATTCCTGTTCATATGATAACTCATAGCCCTTTGATTTTTCAGGACGCAGATTCGGATTGGAATAAGTACCATATAATTCTGAAATAGACGGCGCTCTGTAACCTTCTCCATAATTAGCCTTAAGCCTTGAGGCCTCTGTAAAGGAATACGTCGCGCCAATATTCGGAGAAGTCTCGCTGCCAAAGCTGTCATGGTGATCATAGCGAACAGCCGGAATCAGCAATAGTTTCTCACCCAGTTTCAATTCGTCATGTATAAATAAAGAATATTGATCAGAACTTTCGTCAATACTGCTGTCTTTGCGACCGTCAGTTCTGAACTCGCCGCCGAAAGTCAAACGGTTATTATTGTCTAGCTTGATCGTATCACGTGCTTCAATATTCCAAAAATTAAATTTGGAGCTTCCCACACTGTTTGCGCTCATAGCACTGGTAACATCTTTTTTTAATTCACCGTAAGTTGCGCTTAACATATAATTACTGTTATCATTCTGTCCGTTATAAGTAAGGCTGGCACTTTTTCTATCTACATTATATATACCTAAATAAGAAAAAGGACCGCTGGCACTGGTAAATTTTTTGAACTGCTGATTGGCATTCTCATAGTTCAGATATAAATTTAAACTGTTGTTTTGGTCCATTTCATAATCTACATCCAAGCTATAATTTTGAGTCGGTCCAAAATATTTACTCATATTGGCATCATCCCATTTAAAATAGCGGACTTTAGTAAAGTTAGCATCAAAAGCAGCACTTAACTTACCGTCTTTGCCGCTGTCAAAATGGTAATAATTACTCATTTCACGGCTATTTGTAGCTACACCTACAGTCATTGATTTTTTTCAGATTTTTTCGTAATAATATTAATAACACCAGCTGATGCCTCTGATCCATATAATGCACCTGATGGCCCGCGAAGCACTTCGATTCGGTCTATATTATTCACATTCAGCCGTGACAGCACATAGGTATTAGTAGAAACCTGGCCATACCCTTCGCCGGGAATCCGACGCCCGTTAAGCAAAACCAAAACATCATTTTTCCCACTGCCTCTGATTCCCAAAGTGTGTCCTACGCCTGCAGCTTCCGGTATTTCTACGTTAGTCGCCGTACGTAAAGCATCTATAACATTGGTTGCACCTATATTCTGGATATCCTCTTTTGTTATAACTTCCACGCTCTGAGGAACTTCTTTTCTGCTCAGTTCTGTACGGGTAGCAGTTACCACATACTCATCTAAAGTAAATTTCTGCGGTTGTTCGGCATATGCCGCTGTGCCCCCCAAATGACATTTGTACCAACAACTAATGTCATCAGTATTTTCCTGTTAAAAAATTGTTTGTTATTTATTTTCATCATAATACCCTTCCTCTGATCATTATTCTTTTTCTACTCTTGGAAAATAAATAATATATTCGCCGTCATTTTTATCATCAGCATAGGTTTTCATATAGTTTTTAGATTCCGGCATATCCTTAGGCGTAATTACACCTACTTTTAACGCCGGATTCAATGCTTCCAATTTTTCGACAGTTCCCAAATGTCCGTCAGAATGGAAGCAGCCGTTGACATGAAAAATTACTTTATCCTGATTATCCTGCCAATAATAAAAAATACTTTCCGCCATCTTGTCATCTTTTATGCACTGTGCGGCAAATACCTGATCTATCCGTTCCTGTGGAATTCGCATCGGTGTTTGCCCCTTAGTCATATAAGCAGCAAACTTCTCTTTATACTTTCCTGCAGGCGCATAGGTCCTGACCGGTAAATATTGCTTATCCTGCTCTGCTACTGCAGCTAAAGTGCCCTCTTTAGCCAATTTTGCTGCTAAAAAACGTGGTATGTTGCTGGCTAAGACTGGCAGCTTATGTGTTTTTGCAAATTCTACCAGCTGACGGTAATCTGTTTTATATCTCGGCCAGGGACGCGATTTTGCCAGAAATTCATCCTCCGTAATTTTACCGTCTAAATACTCATTTAAAACAGACTGGTTATCTGCCTCAAACATTTCCAGTGACAAAACCAGCTTGTCACCATGAATGGCATACAGTTGCTGCAGCATTTCATATTCCAGTTCATGCAGTACATCCTGATCATGAAATTCACCGAAAAAAACTACATCATAATCAACAAAGTTTTCAGCCATCTCAGCAAGCGTAACCGCTTTTCTATCTGCCGCAGAAATAATCACCGTATCTTTTACTGTTGGCAATGCGGCATGTGCTGATTCTGCCATACTCATAATGAGGCACATGCATAAAAATTTTAAAAACCGTTTCATTTTAACTCCCCCTAAAATTTCCTTATAACGAATACTAAAATAACAGCAGCGGCAGCCCCCTTTTACTATAAAAATATAGTATAAAATCTTTCAGTGACATAACTCCCAGGTATTTAGCCTGTCCAGAAAGATCTTTCTTATGCATCAAGTTAGCTCTCGCTAACCTTTTATCTTTAAGTATCCCCTCAAGTATTACATCTTGAGGGGATACTTAAAGTTTTTATTATTAAGCTAAAGTCTGATAATATGCCTCGATAGATTCCAGTAAGAAATCTGTCCCCTTTTCGCCAAGCAACGGCAAATGTGTCGCTATCTGAGCTCCGTCAATAAAAGGAGCGCTTACTCTCACTATGACATTACTGCTATCACAAAGCCTGTGCGAAACATCGTCTGCCAGAATAAGTGTCTTCTGCATTTTTTTTAATATATCAATTTTTTCTTTTTCCACAGATATATACTGAATATCCAACTCAGGCTCAACGATACTTTTTAAAGAATGGCTGCAAAGTTTATACTTAACATCGATTCCTACAGACCGAAGAAAAGCACTCAACCCTTTAACCATATCATACTCGCCGATCACAGCTGCCTGAGGTGTTTTTTTTCTGCCCATCATCATAGCATACATCTTTAAAGACGCTGTATTCTGTGCTTTAAGACGTAATCTGGCGCACATTTTAACGTCAGGTACCTGTCCCAGAATTTTACCGACGTCTTCCAACCATGCCAAAGTTGCTGCATAACCGTAAGGAGCACTGAAAACAAATGGCATATCAAATTTATTTTTCAGAACTTCTGCTGCCGCTAACCCTTCCTGACGCATTACCAAATTTATTTCAGCTGTGCCGATATCAGCTATTTCATCAACAGATGTTTCGTGGCACAGGCAGGTATGCATTTCATAACCAAAGGCTTCACGCATCAAGTTCTGCAGCTCCCAGACATCCGATGCGGCACGATAACTGCCCATTGACGCGCCAATGATATTAAACATTTTCTTTTTCTTTTTCTGTTCTTTACATGGAAGATTATTGACCAGCAATTTATAAACTTCAGTCAGACCTATGCTATAATCACCCCTAAATCCGCCCTGCTCAAATGCAACCAGCTTAGCCTGAACTTCTTTCTGCATATAATTGCAAACGCCTTTTATATCAGTACCAATAACTGCGGAAATAGAAGATGCCACGACAAAAATAACTTTTGGTTCATAGCTTTTATCCAATTCGACAATAGCTTCTTCCAAACGGGTAACATCGCCCATGACCACATCGTCTTCGTTCATATGTGTTGTAAACAGCCTCTGCTGCCAGTCTACTCCTAAAGTTCCATAAAAGCCCATACTAAAATGAGTTGTCCCGGCCGGGCCATATTCAAGAATGATACTGTCTTTTACGCTGAGCAAACTCCAAATGATACCCATTCTGTCTGACGGAACAGGCAAATATCTGCATAAACTCATAAGCCCAGCTCCTTTCTATATTCTTTGGCTTCCCTAACAGACTTGACTAACTGCTGCAGTAAATATCCTGTAACTTCAAAACCCAGCATGCCACTCGCCCTGTCGCTGTGAACAATGGCAATACCTTTTTGACGCAGCCTGTTGCCAAATTCATGTCCCAAATATAAATAAGGAGACAATACATCATACACATATTGCAGCGGCGCGATATTAGCCGCTTTGCAAACATAAGGGTCTGTATACTGCAATATTTCTTTTGCATAAGGCTCATCTGCTTCTGTATATCTGTTGGTTTGGATCACCTGAGGCACCATACCCAGGGAGCTGAGGAAACAGTTCATTTCAAAAACTGCATACGGCGTATTCCCGTAAATATAAGTAATCCCCTCCAGTTCACCCTTAGTTTTTTCGATTTCCTCTCTTGCATTTTGATAAAGCCCTTCCAATTCTTCCGGCAGCTCCAGCTCCAAGTACCCAAAAAGATTTTTATAGGCTTCATAGATTTTTTCGGGAATAACAAATTTATTGAAGTAAACGTAAGGGATACCAAATTTTTCCTGCATCTTTTGGGCCAGCGGCAGCGCAATATCATTAACGACAATATTCACTTTCGCTGCAGCAGCATTTTTTATATCGTCTACCGAGCAGCCGCAGGGCAGCTGCAAACCGATTTTTACGCCGGCTTTCTGCAGCATGGCATAAAGCTCTGTCGTAGCAAAATCACCCATTCTCTGCCCCAGCAAATTGACACTGTTGTCGCAATTACACGGTTTCATCATTTCAGCACAAACAGTAATCGTTCGTTCCAGACCAGGCAAATGGTCCTCACATTTAAAATGCTCAGTATGAACCGGCAGCACCGGAATACCATAAAGCTCACTGAGACCTTCTGAAATAGCGTCAAAGTCATCACCAATGATTTCAATAACACAGGTAGTTACCAAAAATACACATTGGGGCCGATATTCTTCAATTATTTCTTTAAAAGCTTCCTGTACCTTTTCCGCACTGCCAAATGTTACATCATGGTCATCCAAAACGACTGAAACACAACGGCCGCCAATGCCTCCAAATTTTTCAGAATGTATGGTCATACTTTTAGTGTAATAAGTGCATTCATCCGTACCAACTACAACGATCAGGCTGTCCTTGATGCCACCAACAGCCATAGCCGCACCCATCAGAGGACAGTGTGTCCCCGGGAACAAAGCATGAGTAAGCTGTGGTATATCTTTAATGCTTTGTACCTGACTCAATTTAGCAAGTTTTTCAACCAGCTCTTTTCCATCCATCGCCATAACAAAACTCCTTTTATCAACTTATTTCTTTAAACATAATTAAAGGCTTCTTGCGCCCGGGAATCTGCACTACATCACAATCTACGTCGTAAACCTCACGCATCATTTTAGGTGTGATAATATCCTGCGGACGACCTTCACCATACTTACAGCCATTTTTCAAAACTATGATCCGGTCACTGATCTCCAGCGCATGACTTAAATCGTGCAGAACCATCACTACACCGATCCCAGCCTCATGGTTCAGCCTTTTTACAAGTTTCATCGTTTCCTGCTGATGCGCAATATCCAAATATGTAGTCGGCTCATCCAAAAACAAAATTTCCGGCTGCTGCGCCAATACGGTAGCTATCCATACCCGCTGCGATTCACCGCCCGAACATTCCTGAATAGATTTATCACGCAGAGCCCAGGTACCTGTTGCTTTCAAAGCCCACTCTATTATCTTTTCATCATCTTCTGTATTCTGTTCGTACCATTTCTGATAGGGTACGCGCCCATAACCTACTAAATCTCTGACTTTAAAATCAGGAGGCGCGCAATGGCGCTGCGGTAAAACGCCAATACATTTGGCAAGTTTTTTACTGTCGATATCGTACAGATCCTCCTGATTCAGATAGACGCAGCCCATACTGCAGCGCAGTAATCGTGTCAGCGCTTTCAGCAGAGTAGATTTACCTGAACCGTTAGGACCGATGATAGTCGTGATCTCACCTTTTTTTACAGTAATATCCATTTCCCTGACTACAATGCGCCCATCGTAGCCGATCTCTAATTTTTCACCCTTAACTTCCACTTACTTTGCCCTTCTTTCTTAACATATACAAGAAAAACGGTCCGCCGGTAACTGCCATAACGATACCTACAGGTATCTCCATCCCAGGTATAAGCGTCCTCCCCAAAGTATCTGCCGCAAGAAGAATCACCGCACCCAAAAGCATACTCACCGGCAGCAGTGCTTTATAGTCGGAGCCAACCATCATTCTCGCAATATGCGGTACAACCAGCCCTACAAAACCGATCATACCGGCCTCTGCTACCGTCGCAGCCGCCAAAAAAGCTGCCACCGCAGATAAAAAGATACGTACAAAAGTTACATTTACTCCCAGGCTTTGGGCCATCTCGTCACCCAGCTGCAAAATGTTGGCATTTTTTATACAGCATACGCCTAAAACAAGACCAATAAAAGCATACACCGTAATGATATAAACATGATCCCAGGAACGTCCCGAAAGACTGCCGTTCATAAAAGACAACACACTGGAAAGATTATCAGAATTCAATAATTGCAAAAAGGAGTTATATGCTCCCAAAACTGTATTTATCGCAACACCGGACAAAATTATTCTGACAGTATCGATTCCATCGCGCCAGGCCAGCAAATAAATAAGTACACAGGCCAAAGCCGCACCGCCAAAAGCAAAAAGCGGCACTGATGAAACCAAAGTCGGAAACAACAGTAGAATCGTCGTTGCCGCAGTAGCCGCACCGGCAGAGACGCCTATAATCCCAGGATCAGCCAGAGGGTTACGCATGACAGCCTGCAAAAGAGCACCTGCAACAGCAAGGCAGGCCCCTACTTCGACTGCCATAATAAGACGCGGTAACCGCAAATTATAAACAACTACCCTCACCGGTCCGCTTTCATCATAAAAAAGAGCCTGTATGATCTGCTGCAGCGAATACCCGGCACTACCAACTCCCAGCGCAACAACAGCCAGCAATAATAATACTGCCACTAAAACCAGGCAAACCATACTTACCCGCAGGACATTTACTTCTTTACCCATTTTGTTTCAGCTTCTTCGCATCAATAATATCGATCAATTCATTTATATTATCAATAACATTGATCCCGGCTGTCGCAACATATTTTATCGGCAGATAAATAACCTCATGTTCGCGTATCGCCTTAATATTGTTCCAGTATTCAGGATTCTTGGCAAAGTCTTCCTCCATCACCTGCTGATGTTCGCCGGCAGTTTTAGAACCGCCTACGCAAAACAGTAAATCAGGTTCGTAAGATAAAGCCTGCTCCAGATCAAGCAGCACCATCTTATTGTTCTGATACACATTTTCGTACCCCAGCATATCCAGCATACTGCCTAAAGTACCATCTTTACCCTGTATATAATGACGCGGCGGGGCTGATTGCAGCACCATAACTTTTTGCCCTTTATTTTCCTGTCTTTTTTCGGCCATTCTGGCTTCCAATTCGTTGAACCTGTCCGTAATAGCTTCAGCACCTGCATTATGTTGACCAAAGGCTTTGATCAGTACGTCAGTCAATTCCTTGATCGACTCATAAGATACAACATGCCCGGCATCAACATAATAAACAGGTATTTTTTCACGATCCAGAATTTTCCCATAAGTATCCTTAGACTGATAGCCTACTATCACCAGATCCGGTTCCAAAGCAATAACTGATTCGATATCAAAATTAGAATTCATCGACACATTCAGCAGCTTTGCATCCTTCACCAAATCTGCAGGCCATTCCAGCATCGCCGCCTGGGGCACAGCAACCTGCTTAATACCCATCTCATGCAGCGCCAAAACCGGAGTATGCACTAAAGATACGACTCGCTGAGGCTTTGCTTTTAAAATAACCGGTTCAGTAAAACCATAAGCCTGCAGCGTAGGTGTATACTCAAGTTTATAAGTTTCACCGGCAGCAGCCGACACAGCTTCACTTTTATTGCCTGTATTAAAGCAATAATACAAAAGCGCACCTACTATAACGACTACTGCCAACAACAACAATTTATTTTTCATTATTCATCCCCCTTAGTATCTTCACTCATTTCTAAAACTTTATCAGCCAACTCCTGATAGATCTTGACCATCGGCGAAGCCTGTACAAATTCGCTAACCGTACCGCCCTGATTTTCAGCTGTTTGTATATCTCCCGAACGTGGAACATACATTACGACCTCGGTTTCAATCTCAGCGGCAGCCTTAGCCACCAGTTCCTGTTCATTCTCAATATTTTTAGCGTTCAAAATAATGCCTTTCAAGCGAGCATAACCTCTGCGTCCAAAGTTTTTGATCGCCTGAGCAATATTATTAGCCGCATAAAGCGCCATCATCTCGCCTGAAGAAACAATAAACACTTCTCTGGCATAACCACCCCTGATAGGCATTGCAAAACCACCGCAAACAACGTCGCCGAGCACGTCATAGATAACGATATCCGGCTTATAGATTTCAAAAGCCTTCAACTCCTCCAGCTTTTCAAAAGCTGAAATAATACCGCGCCCTGCACAGCCTATACCAGGTGTCGGACCTCCTGCTTCTACACACAGGACGCCACCAAAGCCTTCAAAAACAATATCTTTTAATTCTAAAGCTTCCCCTTTTTCTTTAAGCTGTTCTAAAACAGTAGGAATACGCATCCCCTTCATCAAATTCTTAGTTGAATCAGACTTAGGGTCACAACCTACCTGCATTACTTTATAACCTTTAAGCGCCAATGCCGCCGATAAATTTGAAGTAGTAGTAGACTTGCCAATACCGCCCTTGCCATAAATCGCAATTTTTCTCATCAATAAACTGCCTCCCTTAAAAATAAATAGCTCACTGTTTTCAACCAAAAACATTCTATATTTAAATCAATATAAACAACTTTATTCATAAAATAAAATGCAATGGAGTTAGCTATAGCTAACTCCATTGCATTTTAACACTCTTTAACTTTAGTGTCAATACAAAAATGCCCAATCAATGTATAAATTCTCACATCGACCGGACATTATTTAAAGATAATATTTTTAAAGCATCCTAATACAGCTCCGGATAAGCATGCCCCTTGATATAGTGAAGCTGCTGATATTTTTCCAGCCAAGTTTTAAAAACTTCTTCAGGATGCAGCTCTGGCAGATATTCCGGATATAAAAATTTTGCAATATAGATCGTACCAACCAATTTCGACGCACCGCCATGCAAATAATGCGAAAGCAGCAAAATCCGATCATTACGTACAGCATCAATACCTGCCCAACCGCTGCGTAAAACAAGCTCCTTTTTGATTGCTTTCTCTTCCTCTATAGTCGGCGGCTGATAAGAAGAATAAGCATTGGCATCTGCTACTTTGACAATATACTGAGGATCTTTCTCGATTATCGCTTCCTGATCAACCTGCGATCCTTTAGCAGCGGCAAAAATATTATCAGCGCCTGAATATTCAACCATTTTATAAAAATAATCGCCCGGCACTGCTGTTTTTCCAAGAGTCCGATATTCAAAATACAAACTTCTGCGGGGAACGCCTTGAAGTTGCTTTTGTATATAAGCCAGTTTATCGTTAAAATAATTTACTAATTCTTCTGCCTGTTCTTCCCTGCCAAAAATTCTGCCGATCAGCCTGCAGTTATCAGCAAACTGATCTGTATAATAAGAATTTATGACAATTACTTTGATTCCAAACCTGTCCAACATCTCCTGCGCGTCCCGCCATGTTCCCTCACCGGTAATAATTACAGCCTGCGGCGACAACTCGGCCAGTTTTTCATAATTCATCGCATTTTGACTGATACCAAATACCTGCGTTTCATTAAATCTGTTTTTGAAACCAGACTGATCTTTAAAAATATAATTATCAACGCCGACGATTTTATCTATGGCACCAACAGCAGTAATCAACTCTGCGTTATAAACATTACAGACAGCAACTCTTTCCAGCGGATACGGAAGCTCTACCTTACGGCCAACGCTATCCGTGACTACGATAGTTTTTTGCTGCTCTGCCTTTCTCCTGCCATTATCATCAGCACAGCCAAACAGCATCATTCCACAACACAGCAGAAACATTATTGCTATTATCTTACTCATCTTTATAAACACCTATCAATAAATTTTCTATTACACTAACAGTCATTTCATATATTTTAGGGATATCAGCCTGAGATGCGGATCTCCTGCTGATATTTCCATACATTCATCTGTAAACCCTTTTTTAGAAAAACATAGGAAGCGTTTATCAACACCTGTAAAATGTTCACCTTTAGCGAGCAATTTTTTCAGTACGTCACTGTCAGCTTTTTTATTGCTCCAATTACAATCAATCAGACAAATAACATCAGTATCGTCAGCAATAAAATCAACTGAAATTTTATTACTGCCGCTGCCTTGCCACCACGGGCTTATTTGCTCAAAATCGCACATAAAATCATTGCGTTTTTTTAATTTATAACAATACTGCAAACAGATCTTTTTAAAAATATGGGCAGCAAATAAGTCTATTCTCGGCATAATATTATTGCGCAGAACCTGATGCCCGCGTCCGATCGCAATCGAACTCATATACGGAAAAACAAACTGATACCAGAAAACAAACATATTATTAGCAATTTCATAATAGCTGATTTTGTTACTGCTGCTAAAAGCAGGATTGACACGCTGCAAAATTCCCATTGTCAGCAGTACATTCAAGTATTTTGAAACCTTGTTGCATTCCATATCGGAAGCCGCTGCTATTTCGTTCAGCCGCCCTGCCCCGCAGGCAACAGAACAAAGGATAGTATTATATGTAGCGGGTTCCCTTAAATAAAGTTTTAAGAGCTGTATTGGTTCCTTATACAATGGAGCTGCTGGTTCAAAAAACAATTTTTTCAGATTGTCCTTAAAAGACAGTTCCGCATCCAAATAACTCATATAATGGGGATTGCCACCGGCTGCGCCATATAAAAATAATTTTTCTTCTTCTGTAAAGCCTTCCAAAAATGGCTGTGCTTCCCAATAATCCATAGCGCCTAATTTTATAACAGCATTAATGTAATTTTTTATCTGCATCTCCTGATTTTTCAGCAATACCCGCTCCATCTCAGCAAAAGGCGCTCCCGAAAAAATAACTGATAGTCTCAACTGCTTTTTATATTTTTGAGCATATTTAGCAAATGCCGTAAAAAATTCCGGTGCAGAATCAAACAAATACTGTACATCATCTATTACCAGAACCAGCCGCTGCTGTGTGGCCTTAAAAAACAACGTGCTTAATACACTATCCCAGCTGCGGAATTCATTTTTTGGACCCCAAAGGCCCTGCTCTTTTAATTCCAGGCAAAAAGCCGCCAAATTTACAGTTGACAACGCATTGCGGGCAGCAAAATAAGCAGCAGATTTTTTTGTAAAAACTCCTGCAGCAAAGCAGTTTTACCGATTTTATATTCACCGCTCACAAGTACTACATTTAAAGAATTTTTTGCATACAATTTTTCTAAAAGACCTAATTCTTCACTGCGTCCAACAAACATAGCGGCACCTTCCTACTCATAAGTTGTATTTTATTTTAACACAACTCATAGCCGGAAAGCAAAAGGGAAACATAATTATGTTTCCCTTTGAAACTTCTAAAAATTATAATTCACCCCTACGCGGAAAGTCCTTCCCATCGTATAATACAAATTATTGTTACTCGTTCCGCCAACATTGGCAATATCCTTACGATTAAACAAATTATCGACATCAAAGGTAGCCGTCACGTTTTTGGCAACGTTATAACCAAGATGCAAGTTAGACACTAAAAGCGGCGAAGATATTTCTGTTACAGTAATTTTTTCACTGCTGACGCCGTTTTTAAAACGATTGCCCCAATAGCTCAGATTTAAGGCCGCACTAAAATCACGATTCACATAATTTACACCGCCGTTTATCTGATAACGGCCCAAAGTATCTATCCAATCCTGACCTTCCTTATACATACGCTGAGGTTTAGCAAACACCGCACCTACATTATAAGTAAAATGTTTATCGACATCATGTTCATACCGCAGTTCAATACCGGTATTGCGATATTTGGCAGCATTAGTTTGATAAGACTGATTATCCACCAAATTTTTAACAGCTACTATTTGATCTTTAATGTCTATTCTAAAAGCAGTAAGATTTAACCGGCGTCCATTTTCACTATACTTATAACCAATTTCATAATTCCATCCATGTTCTGCTTCCAAATCCGGATTAGGAAGAACTACACTGCTGGCATAATAAAGATTTCTAAAAGTAGGCATTCTAAACGATTTTCCAACGCTGGCATAAACAGAATTATGTTCATCAAATTTGGTTATAGCCTGTATCTGCGGCAAAAATTCGTTATAATCACCAGCCTCCGACCTGATTAAATCTTCTCTGGCACTGAAAATAATATTCGTGGCACGGCTCAGTTTTCTATCATACGAACCATAAACAGAATAATTATTAAGCGCATAAGTACCAAAATGTGCCGGATCCTTTAATATACTGCTGCTGTCGCCAAAGGTTTTAAATTTTTGATTATCGTTTTTGTAAGTTTCACGTTTAGCGCTGATACCAATCAACCCTGTTGCTTTATCGCTGCGCCAAACTTTTTTCGTATCCAGACCATACTGTTTATGATCACTTTTCTCCCACTCTACATTCGTCGGATTCACTACATAATAATCAGGATTTTCGATTCGTCTCTGATTATAATAAATTTTAGCATCCCAGCCGTTTTCATCATTGTATGCTATCTGTGCATAATGTTCACGGTCATCATACATAAAATGCTGTAAAATATTTTCATTTACATCATTATAATTAGTTGTATATTTCTTTTTATTGAACATATAACTGAATTTAAACCGATCATCAAATTTATAGTTAAAAGCCAGATGATCTTTTTTACTGTCGCCAAATCCAATATAGTAAGGAACAGCAGTACCATTTATTTTTTTAGTACCTAAACTCTCCGTCATATTGCCGGTAGAACCAAATTCATTTCTGCCGAGAGCCAGGCTTGCTTTACCCATGCCTATGGTGGCAGCATAATCACGCTGTCCTTTATTTCCGGCAGCTACACGCAGCGAATTTTTCATCTGATCCTTAGTTATAATGTTAACAACTCCGCCTAATGCCTCGCTGCCGTAGAGCACTGCCCCCCACCCTTGACAATTTCTACTCTTTCCACTTCATCCAAGTTAAGCATATCCAAATGATTAACATTGTTAAATGAAGCCGGCACTCCATTGATCAAAACCAAAGTACCGCCATCAATACCGCGCAAATTGATTTGGCTGCTGCCGGTTATCCAGTTCTGATCATGTGGCCCCATATTAGTAAAATAAACACCGCCTTTGTACTTCAAGGCATTCGCCACATCGCCGGCACCTGTTTCCTTTAACTGCTCACCTGTATAAACAACAGTGTCAACAGGCGTATCCAAATTACTTTTTTCATACCCAAGGGCAGTCACATTTATTCCATCCAAAACGAATTCCGACAGATTTTCTTCTGCATAAGCCGATCCTGTTAAAAAGCTTGTTCCCAAAATCACTGTACACATCAAACGTCCCAATTCAAATTTTTTCACCAAAATACAGCTCCTTTATCACTTACTTTGATATCATAAATCAAACCATTTATCGATATTTATTTATTAATAAGCTCTTATTTATGATATCTATTCCCATTGAGTTTGAATTTTAACATTCATAATTTTTCCAGTCAATATTTGTAAATTTTTCCAGTCAAAATATTTTTCGTGTGTACAGTTGATACAAAGGCATAAATCCTGCCTTTTAAGCACTACTTATAAGTATTATTATTGATGTCAAAAAGTATTTTTAAACAAGATACTACTTATAAATAGAATAATAACCGTTGATACATTAAATGTATCAACGGTTATTATTCCGTATATTCTTTTATTTCTGTTTATTCGCCTCAAAAAAAGCGTTATAATCCTCAACTACTTTATTAGCGCTTGCGATCGCCTTGTTCCGCTGGCCGATGATCTTGTTGAGATCATTGGTAGTACCGTCAATATACTTCTGCACCGCTTTTAAATAATTATCAACAGCGGCAATATATTCAGTCACTGCCTTAGCATCCTTAAGCGATTCGGGCTTTACAGGCACTGCCGGAACAG
>ULOG01048428.1_pt1 | contig 15140 bp, 8 predicted proteins | sample 1952401 | NCBI WGS metagenome assembly ULOG01 (sample SAMEA4835598, study PRJEB28245) | human gut metagenome | biome: gut microbiome; material: fecal sample | place: Denmark | collected 2008
AGGTGTCCTTGAAGCGCAGTTCTCCGTCGTAGTTCCACAAGGTAGTGGGCGAGGCGATGCTGTAAGACGACGTTCCGTCCCCGAATCGGGTGTAGATAGCCTGCGCAATGCCCAGGCGCAAGACACTGATGGAGGCGATGTCAGTGATTTCCATCGGCGGCATTGGCGGCAAGGTACTCTCGATGGTGTCCGTCAAAAGCCCCGCTTCGGTGAATAAGCCCAAGGCGTGGTTATGCTTGTTCATCTGGGCCAGGTTGTTGTAATGCCCCACCATCAGCGTGTCGAGAAAGGCGAAACTGGTCGGCAAATTCGGCGGTGTCTCTACCTTTACCTTGTCCTGATAGCGGCCTTGCGCGTCGTAACGTTGCAGTTGGTCCGGGTATCGCACGAAGTAGAACAGGCCGTTTCGCGGGTTATAGGCAGGCTCATTCGTACTGTAGCCCCGCGGGTCCTCGCCCGTATGCCCGATGGCATTGAGGAATCGGCCCGACTCTTTGTCGAAGCAATACGCCGTTTGATTGGTCAAAACCACCAGCTGCTTTTCCAAAACCATGATTTTTGGTTCGTTTCCCACGAGACAGGAGTCCGTTGTCTCCAGCGGAACATAGCGCACATGCTGCCCCAAGTCACTCACTTTCAGTTCGGTTTGTTGTTCATAAGCCCCCGCCACGTCGATGACGTCCAGCGTTCCGTCCCCCTTTTCAGCGGCAGGACGGCAGGCGGCCAGCAGGCAGGCGGCCCCCATTGCATACATCCATTTCTTGTTCATACGGTCAGATTATAGGTTGTTTTGAGTAAGAATTCCTTTCAAATCCTGTCAAAAGTATTCAAAAAAGCCGAATACGAAACCGTCATAAGTCGCTTTTAACTTGATTTAAAGGTGCGGACAGTCCTCACAGCGAGCAGAACAACGTGACGAGGAACGGCACGCTGAAGTCCGTCACAAACCCGTGGAAGATGGACAAAACGACGAATTCCTGCCCCGAAACCCGCGTGATGACGGGTAGGGTAGTATCGGCTGTGGTTGCCCCTCCGGCGGATATCGGTGCCAAAGGTCCGAACCATCGGGCCAGCAAAGGGGCAGTGAGCAGGGTCAGAAGTTCACGGCTGATGTTGGCCAGCAGCGCGACGGTGCCCAGCTCTGCCCCGCGGTATTCAGTGATGAAGATGCTCGAAAGCGAGTAGTAACCAAAGCCCGAACCCACCGCAAGGCAGTCCGAAAGGCTGCGGTGCGTCAGTATCAGGCTCACCAAAGCCGTGCCCGCCAGCGTACCGACGATGGTCATTGCGGGCAGAAAGCCGAGGCGCGGGTTCAGTGAATGGAAGTTTTTCAGCGTCTCGGGGTCGTTTCCCACCCCCATTCCTACGCAAGTCATCAGCGCACAGAGCGCGTAGAAGCTCACACGCGCCCCGACGTGTCCCGGCACCAGTCCCGCGAGGCTGCTCACTACGCCAAGTGCGAAGAACCCCACAATGACGAGGCTCCCCCGCAAAGCCCGCAGCATGCTCCCGTCACCGTCAGGGGCGATATTCCCCGTCGTCCGGCCTTTCCACCCGCGTGCCAGTGCCTTCCACAGCAGCAAGGCCGCCGTGACGCTGCCCAGTGTGCCGCCCAGCGTCATCACTGCCGCCTCCATTCCCAGGGTGTGCAGGCTGTTTATGATGGCCTCATTGCCGCCCACTTCCACACCAAGCAGGTACAGCAGCGCCCAGATAAGCACGGTGATGGCCGGCTGGATCAAGGCCAGACGTTTTCTTCGCAATACATATCCTGCCAGCATTCCCGCCAGCATGAGTCCGATAACTGTGAACATACCTCTTCTTTCGGTTAAAAAAACGGGGACAAAGATACGGATTTCTGCTCATTTCCCTGTATCTTTGTTTTCAGTAAATACATGTGCCCTATGCTACTTCCCTATCTGAACCCCCACCTTATCGAAGCCGGATGCGACGAAGCAGGCCGCGGTTGCCTGGCCGGAGCCGTATATGCTGCCGCCGTTATCCTGCCCCAAGACTTCCGAAATGACCTGCTCAACGACTCCAAACAGCTGACCGAACGCCAGCGTTATGCCTTGCGCGAGGTCGTCGAACGTGAGGCTTTGGCCTGGGCCGTCGGTGTCGTCACCCCGCAGGAGATTGATGAAATCAACATCCTCAACGCCTCTTTCCTGGCCATGCACCGTGCCGTCGCCCAGCTGAAGATACGTCCCCAGCACCTGCTCATCGACGGCAACCGCTTCAAGCCCTATCCCGGCATCCCCCATACCACGGTGGTAAAGGGCGACGGCAAGTACCTCTCCATCGCTGCGGCCTCGATTTTGGCCAAGACCTACCGTGACGACTACATGAACCGCCTGCACGAAGAGTATCCTTACTACGACTGGAACCACAACAAAGGCTACCCCACCCGGAAGCACCGCGCCGCCATTGCCGCCCGCGGCACCACGCCCTACCACCGTTTGTCGTTCAATCTGTTGGGTGATGGGCAACTTTCTTTGGATTTTAAGTGACGCTGTGTTTGGGGTTAGGATGTGTTTGGAAAATACAAGCCGAAACTGGTTGTCAAGACCTAAACAACTGAGCAAAGCGAAAAACTGTTGTTGGTATCGTAATTTAATACTTAGATTTTTTTCTATTTTGTTAAATTTAGCTATTTTTGTGTTCATAGTAATTATCCTCTGATTGTTGGAATAAAAATATTTGGATTGTTTATGCAGCGTCTTATAATACAGATATTAAGTGTTCTGCTAATTATGACAAACTGTGTCCCGTCTGTAAATGAAGGAACAGGTTTGGACATAGAAAAACAAGAAATAGAAAAACGGGCAAAGCGGATGGCTGAATCTGATTCGCTTGACTGGTTTATCCGTCAATGTGGTGGGAATAATTATGCCCTTAGTATCGCTTACAAAATAAAAGGGAAGAAACTGCGGGATATATCTTACTTTAGGGAAGCATTGAATGCTCATTATAAAGGTTTGGAATACGCTTTGGCGTCGCAAGATACTAACGAAATCATCCAAGCATATAATAATTTAGGTACAAACTTCAGGCGTATGGGGATTTTGGATGAAGCTTCGAACAACCATTATACTGCATTGCGTTATTGTGAAAACTGGAGTGATACGATATCGGAAGTAGCGAAAAAAAATAGGGTTGTTTCACTTAATGGCATCGGTAACATCCATCTGACATTGGGTAATACAGAAATTGCTATGCAGGCTTTTAGTAAGGCACTCGAAGGGGAAAAGGAATTAGGCAGTTATTTGGGACAAGCTATTAACTATGCTAACATAGGGAGTATTTTGGAAATGGAAGGAGAAACGGCAAGAGCCTACATCTGCTATCAGGAATCCATGAAATTCAATCGTTTGGCTCACTCCAATTTAGGTATTGCTCTTTGCCACAATCACCTTGGACGCATGGCAGAAAAACAAAAAAACTGGGAAGAAGCCTTGGAGCATTATCAAAGTTCCAGTCAGATCATGAAAGAACACTCTGATCGATGGCATTGGTTGGAAGCATATATTGCTATTGCACGTGTGTACTTGTTGCAAAATCTGCGCGAGAAAGCCGAACCTTATATAGAAAGGAGTGAACAGGAAGCATTGGATATCCACTCGCCCGAACATTTGGCCGAAATATACCGGTTAAAGTCTTTGTCCTGTCAACAGGTTGGGAATTTTAGGGAAGCCATCAGCCATTACGAAAAAAGTTCGGCATACACGGATAGTGTAATGAACGAGAAAAATAAGAACAATACACTGAACCTGCAGATGAAATATGAGAGAAGCAAGGCACAGAAAACCGTTAATGTGGCTCAAAGCGCTTATCGCGCAGAGCAGAAATCCAAAAAAACACTTCTTGTGTGCAGTGTTTTTTTTGCTATATTGGCTATAACTATCATTCTGCTCTTGCTATATGTTCAACGCATACGTCTCCGAACTAATCGGCAGCTGAAACGTACGATTCAGATGAGAAGTACTTTCTTCACCAATATTACCCATGAATTCCGGACTCCGCTTACTGTAGTCATCGGACTGGCTGAACAATTGAAAAAGGGGGAATTGGGAAAAAAAGATGTGGACGACTATCTAGAAACCATTATAAGGCAAAGCCGTAATCTGCTTAGGCTAGTTAATCAGCTGCTTGATGCAGCCAAATCGGCTCCAGGTATGGAACAGCAGAAATGGGTGCATGCAGATATTGTTTCCTACATTCGCTTGGTTCTGGACGGCTATCGTTGCTATCTGAATGCTAAACATATTCAACTCGTCTTTACCACACAAGTACAGACGCTACAGGCAGATTACATTCCTGAATACATCAATAAAATATTGCAGAATGTACTCGGTAATGCTATTAAATTCGCTCCCAAAGAGGGAATGATACAAGTTCACTTGGGCACAGCATCCGACAAGCTGTTGATTCTGCAAATTACTGATAACGGGCAAGGAATATCAAAAGAAGAACTTCCATACATCTTTGACGCATTTTACCAAGGGTCAAACAGCAAAAATAATATGGGTACCGGTATCGGATTGGCTTTTGTCAAGCAAATGGTTGAAAGTATGAATGGAAGTATCACCGCTGCCAACAGCAAAGAGGGAGGAGCCGAATTTACCATTCGGATACCCTTACAGAATCCAAAGGCTCATATTGAAATTCGGGTTGAAGAAAGTGAACCTGCTTTGAGTAGTTTGCCGGAAAACAATGAAAAGCCTGCTGAAGCCTGTGATATAACCGTAATAGATGAAGAACCTTTAGAGAATGCTAATCCGTTGATCTTGGTTGTGGAAGACAATCAAGATGTGGCATTCTACATTCATAAGCTCATAGAGAGTAAGTATCGAATCAAACATGCACACAATGGTTATGAAGCTTTGAACGTCTGTAACGAGAACATGCCCGACTTGATTATTACTGATTTGATGATGCCTGAGATGGATGGATACACCTTGTGCCAAAACATACGCAGTTCGCAAACGTTTAACCATATCCCTATTATCATTACAACGGCGAAAAGTGAAGAAACTGATAGGTTGAAAGGAATACAGGTTGGTGCAGAGGCTTATTTATTGAAGCCTTTCAATGCTGATGAATTGTTACTACAAATTGAAAATATTCTGAATCTACGCCGTACCTTGCGTGAAAAATACTCGAAAGCGTTGTATGAGGGCAATACGGAGTGTGTTGAATTACGTCCTGCCGACCGTGACTTTCTAAATAACCTAGCTGAATTCATACACCAACATTTGGCCGAAAAGGCACTGAATGCGGAAATGCTTGCAAACAAATTTTGTGTCAGCAAATCGCAGTTGAATCGTAAGATACGAGCCATAACCAATTACAGTACTACGGCTTATATTTTGTTAATCCGTATGGAAAAAGCCAAGCGTCTGTTGGTTTCCACAGAACAGCCTATTGGTGAGATTGCCATGAACTGTGGTTTCGAAGATACCAGTTATTTTACGCGCGTATTCAAACAACTGTTTTCTACAACACCTTCATTGTTCCGTAAAACACCTCAATAAATACATATGTTCGTTCAGGATTAGGAATTAAGTGTACAAAGATATTCCATGCTGTAATTAAATTAATTAGCTGATCTTACATTTGCAACGTAAGCTGTGTGACTGGTTGGAGTGTGCATTTACAGTTACATCGTGTTTTTTTAATAAATGCAGATAGCGTGCTTCTGCAATTCTGTTGTTGCGGCTGTCCTTATTTATCGTTTTCTATTCTGGAATAAGAGAATCTATGCTTTCAAAATTGGATTTATTTAGATTGCTGGCAAGTCTTTAAGCCAGAAAACTTCCTACTTTTTGATAATCAGAAGGATAAAAATATGCTGATATATGAGAAGGTAATAGAATGTTAATAGGACTTTTAAATATCTGATTATTATTTATTTGTATAAAAAATATGCTTCGATTTTCCTATTTGTATAATGGAAATTGGTTTAAAAATCCTTATTCTTGCTGTGATAATCCTAACTTGATGAAGCGAATCGGGCTACATTTGTACATCAACAGGGAAAGCCCTGAAAACATGTTTAACTTACTTAATATTATGTGCTATGAGAAAAAGGTATCTTAATGTGATGCTAGTGGGTGCCCTATTAATGGCTTCTACTGGGACATTCACCTCTTGTAAAGATTACGATGATGAGATTGCTAATCTACAGGAACAAGTGAATCAGAAAGCTTCTATTGAGGAATTAAAGTCGGAAATCAGTAACGTGGAATCTGCTATCGCCAAAGCCGTCGCTGATGCTGATAAAGCAATCAAAGAAGCTCAAGCAGCTAAAGCCCAAGCTGAAGAAGCTTTGGCTAAAGTTAGTGAAAATGCTTCTGACGGAGTAACACAAGAAGAAATGGAGCAAATGCTGAAGCAAGCAATTGCTGATGCTGAAAAGAAAATTCAGCAGGAGTTGGACAAAAAATCGTCCTTGGAAGACGTAAATGCGAGAATCGAAGCTCTGAAAGCTGAGCTCTTGAGTGAATTTGTAACAGACAAAGAGCTGAATGATTTGGTCGCAAAGGTGTCCCAAATAAGCGAAGAAGTTATTAAATTGTTAGGCCATCGTCTGACAAGCATGAACTTGGTTCCTACGCAGCATATCAATGGTATTCCTGCCATCATTTTTACTTCATTGAAATATACTCCGCAGATGTATACACCCATTATAGGCCATGCTGTAACGGACTATTCGGATCCGTTGAATCCAGTAATGACAACGCCTGCCGATCATGCTAAACGACCTGTATTGGACCACACGGCTGTGGCAGGTGCGAAAGTGCGTTATCTGTCTAGTGAGAAAAATGAAGCATATTATCAGGTAAGTCCTAATATGGGTGTCCGTACGCAGGATTTGGAAAGTCTTGCTTTCGACTGTATGACCTCTAAAAATATAACTCGTGCAGCTGAAAGTGACCTGATTAAGCAGAATAGTCCTATTGAAGTAACTGGCTTTAAGGTTGACAAGAGCTTGATGACAGTTACTTTCAAGAAAAATAAAGAATTCTTAAACGACCGGATTATGAGCACAGGCGATGCTCATCCAGCACCAGGACAGGAAAAATTCTGGATGGCATCGGCTAAGGCTGCTATTGCTAAGGAAAATTTGGATGCCGAGGAGCTGAAAGCTTATGAAGCAGGAACAAAGACTTACGTGAACTCTGAATATTCGCGAATTGAAGAGCTGATTAAAGTACCTTATATTGCCAATATCAGAACCGATTTCAGTAAACCTTTGACTGCAGACTATTTTGCCGACGAAGTTCAGACAGATGCTAATGGAAGTTTTTATGTACACTATCGCGACTCTATTTGTACATATGAGTCTTTAGCAGGTAAAGAAATTGACATTTATGCCGACTATGCTAAAGAACTGGATTTAAAAAAGTATGTAACTGTTTGTGTTTCAGATGAATCAGATGCATTGAAGGATCATGCACCACACGAATTGTTCGAGAATTACAAAGATTATGGTTTGGAATTCCGCTTCAGTCTGGCAGCAGCTCCATACATCACTTTAGGAGGTCCGGAAGGTAATACCAATAAGACCGACCAGCAGAAGTTTGCAAAAATTGATTCTCCGTCCAATGGTATCATGACATCAAAGGTGTATACAATTGAAGGAACATCTGCTACAGCTATCGGTCGTGAGCCTATTGTACGTGTATCGTTGGTCGACACCAAAAACGGTGATGCATTGGTTGCACAGCGCTATCTGAAAGTAAAATGGACAAGAGAAATTGGTGTGAAGGAAATCACAATCGAGTTTGATCCGATTTGCTATGCTTGTGGCATCCAAAGCCGTGTAACGACTCAGATGATGAATGAATTAATCTACCACCAGGCTAAAGAAGGCGGTATGACTCACGAAGAATTCAAGGCTATCTATACGACATTTGACGAAAATGCTTCTGAACCTTATGGTACGGCTAAGAACGTAATCAATACCGAAGGTGGTGTAGATTCTTATAACATCCTTTGGGATTTGACAACAGAAACCATGGGTAACATCTGGCCGGGTCAGAAGTACAAAGACTTCAGCAAGGTTGTTTACTACAGAAATGATTCCAAGTCTTATCCGGATCTGAAGATTACATTGAAGAGAAGAGTGAACATGCCTGAACTTGGCGTTTGGGGACACTTGGGTACATACTGGAAGACAACAGATCCGAAGTACACAATCTTCAACGTTAACCCGATTGTTTATGATACGGAAGAATCCAACCCGGCATGGGGCGAACTGGAAACAAACGCAGCAGACTGGAAGGATGAAAATGCAACTTGTAACATTTATACCGACTTGTTGAACGGATTCCTGAATGAAGAAGGTACGAAGCCATTATTCGCAGAAGATGCCGTTTGGTATGACTGTGGTAAAGTGAAGGAAGATTTCTATAAGAAACCTTATGAAACCATTCGTTTCGTGTTTGACGATACGCGCATCAATAACTATACTTACCAGTATTACAACCGTTCGGCAATGAAGTATGAGCCTAAGAAGGCAACGGTACAAAATAGACTGGAAACGATTGACGGAACCTCTTACTATGTATCTATTTTGTGGATTAACGGTGAAGTTGCTGCCAAGATTATCAATGAAAGAAAGAACTTCTTGAATGCGGCAGAACAGACTTACAACATCCGTCTGGAAGAGGAAAATGCAATCCACGCTCCGCGCACCGGTGAGAAACCGACAGAAGCAGCCAAGGCATTGGTTGGAGCAGATGTTCCGGTTAGAATGGAGGCGGTACTTTGCGATGCAGTTGGTAAAGACTGGAATGTAAAGACTGTGAAGGCTTATGAGGCATTCATCATTGAACCGTTGACTATGAGCGATCCGACATTGGCACCGTTCACTGATGCCCAGGAAGGTGGTTCTCGTATCTCTATAGAAGGTAAATTCACATACAAGGCTTGGAACAATTCTACCGTTGCTAATACTGTCGGATTGCCGAAAGCACTGTGGGAATTCTATGAAGCAAACGAAGGTGAATGGCCATACCTCGATCTGGCTACCGGTGAATTGGATCCTTCGAGACTGAAGACCAACTTGAAGTTAGTTGATGGAAATATTGAACCGGTTGAAGGTTACCAGGATGGTGCATTGCCAAAGAATGTGAAGATTATCAGAACAACTTCTGGAGGTAAAGACGAATTGGTTTACTATAACTACAGCGGTACGCCGGTTAATAAGGAATACATCATTTACATTCCGGTTACCTTTACATATAAGTGGAAGACATTTGTTTACAATGTAGCCGTAACAGTTAAACCTAATCCAGGTACCCCGTCTGTATAGTACATGGGCTAATATCCAATACATTGGATAACTAAGAGTAGGGGATGTGCACATCGTTTGTAGTGTACATCTCCTATCTTTTTTATGCTATTGGGACTCAGAACCACTTGATCCGCCGGAACCATACGAACGTAATGGCCGAGACGGCAACGGAAAGCAGCACGATGAACAGGAACGCGTGGGGGAATGCGTCCAAATGGATGTCCACGTTCATGCCGTAGAAGCTGGCGATGACGGTGGGTATCATCAGCGTGATGCTGAGGCTCGTCATGCGTTTCATGATGTCGTTCACGTTGTTCGAGATGATGGAGGCAAAGGCATCCATCGTACCCGTCAGGATGTCGCTGTAGATGTTCACCGTGTTGTAGGCCTGGCGCAACTCGATGACGGCATCGTCCAGCAGCTCCATGTCCAGCAGGCCGGTGTTCTGGAAGATGTTCTTCAGGCGGCCTATCAGCACCTCGTTGCCGCGGATGGAGGTGTCGAAGTAGACCAGTGTCTTCTGGAGCTTCATCAGTCGCAGCAGGTCTTCGTTGCGGATGCTCTTCTCCAGTTCCTTTTCGGCGTTGGCTACTTCGTTGTTGATCTGCTTCAGGTACTTCAGGAACCAGACGGCCGAGGAGTAGATGAGGCGCAGGATGAGGTCCAGCTTGTTGTTCACGGCGATGCCCTTGCGGCGCGTGTGCTGGACGAAGTCGGGCAGCAGCTCCGTGCGGTAATAGCAGACGGAAACGATGATGTCGTTGTTGGTGATGATGCCGATGGGCACCGTGATGAAGGGAATCTGCGGGTTGCTGCTCTGCATGGGGATGCGCAGGATGGTGAGCAGCCAGTTGCCTTCGGTTTCGGTACGGGGACGTTCGTCGGCGTCGGCGATGTCTTCAAGGAAAGATTCGGGTACGTTCAGTTCGCGGGTGAGGAACTGGAAATCGTCTTGGTCGGGGCATTCTACGTTTACCCAGCAGCCGGGTGCCCACACTGGCTTCTCCATGAAGCCGTTTTCGCTGTAGAGATACTTTCTCATCGGTCATAGCCTCCTTTCTTTGGTTGCGTACGGAGGCTGGCGATGCAGAAGGTCTCCGTCCGCGGTTAAGGGTTAATACTGTTGCACGTTCGAGGGTTTGAATCGTCCATATCTGTTGTTCTCAATTTTATTTTTTGCGGCGCAAAGATAGAAAATCGGAGGCATTTGCGGTGCCTCCGATTCTGTTTTTTAGGTTTTGTTTCAATTTTCACGATGCTGCTGTCGGTTTCATTGTTTGTCCCCGAAACGCCGTTTCAGGAAGTCGGCCAGGTTGTGGGCACCCACCTCCTCGGTAGAGATGTTGCCGTCTTTCTCCACCACTACGTAATGCGGAATGCCGTTGAACTGGAAAAGCTGGCGCATGTACTTGTATTCCGTGTCCGTCAGGCGGTAGCAGGCTTCGCCTTTCAGGTGCTTCTCCACATAGTCCGTATAGGATTTCTCGGGCGATTCGTTTTCGCTGGTGATATAGACAAACTGGAACTCGGGATGGTTGCGGTATTGCTTGCGCAGGTCGGCCGTGGCTTGTATGCCTCCCCGACAGGGACCGCAGGTGGTGGCCCAGAAGTCGACAAACAATACCTTGCCCGCATGAGGAGCGATGATGCGGCGGAAGATGTCGGTTGCTTTTCCCTCGGGCAGCTGATAGGATGCAGGTCGGGTTTCGGGACACAGCTTTTCCAGCAGGTTGCGGGCCGTGGTTCGCAGGTAGGGATGGGTAAGGGTCTTCTCCAGCCGGCTGAGGAAGACTTCGGCATCCTGTCGCCGCTTCAATACATTGGACAGCGTAGAACGCAGGTTACGCACACAGGCTACCTGCCAGAGCAAGGGCGAGGGCGTGGCGCACAGGCTGTTGATGATACTGTCTTTTTTTTCATAGAGCCCTAGTTGGAGCCGCAGCATCCTTTCATCGGCAGGCAGAGCCTGGAAAGCTTCATCGTTCTGCATGTTTTTCTGATCCTGATAGACTGCTGAAAGGGGACTCATGAATTCAAAGCGGTTGATGAAAATTCCAATAGACAAATCTGCCAATGCCGACGGCTCATTCAAAGGCATCTCTTTCAGGAAATGGTAGTATGAAGCGTCGGGCTGTACCTTCAGTACCTGGTTGGTGCTGTCTTGCTGTGCATAAATACTACGCATCAATTGAAAATCGAGGAAATACCTTCCTTTTTGGAGGTTCATGTGGTTGCGTATCAACGACGCGGCTTTTTGCGAAGGGGCATAGAGGAGGCAGAGCGAGTCGGCCTGCTGTTGCCATTGGGCCACAACGGGTTTCATTTCTTCCTGGAACTGGGCAGGCGTCAGTGTCTTTTGCGCCTTGTCCTGTTTGGCGTATGGATATTCAAAATACTTGCTCAGCGTAGTGGCGAGGTAAGACAGGTCGGCTCTTCTTCCCATATGGGCTGTATGGGGGAGCGGGTAGCTGTTGTCGCGTGCCCGGCTGCGTGCCATGAGGTCTTCCCAGCTCAGGTAGAGGGTGACCGTATCACCCGGTTCGGCATAGTAGGGTATCCAGTTGTTGTTGAGCAACAAGTTGCTGCAGATGGGATGTTGCAGGACGAACTTGCACTGAAAACTACCATCGGGACGGATAGGGACGACTATGGGATATTCCTGCCAGGTGATTTCGTCTTCCAGATACAGGATGCCGCTGTCGAAGCCCAGCCGCGGGTCGTAGCCGTCCAGATAGCCTTGCAGGCAGACGCTGTCGTTGCGGAAGAAGTCGTCGCCATAGCCGTTGTCGGCTTCTACGGCAGGTGTGTCGGGGCGGGTGCGGACGTAGCGTTGCGACTCGCCACCGTCGAGGGCAATGAGGCAGGAACCGTCCTTGCGGGGTGTCAGCTGCAGCGTTACGGAAGAGCCGTCGGCGCGGCTTTGTGCAGCCAGTATCAGCCGTTTGCCTTTCTTGCGACATTCCTTCAGGTCGTACAGACGGTTGTTTGCGATGACGAGTGAGTCGTAGATGCCATACGCCCATCGTCCTTGTGCGTCGTCGGCAAACCAGTTGCCCTCCACCGACTTCAGGGGCTGCTTATCCTTGGGAACGGGGATGAGCGAGATGTCGTAAGTGTTGCTTTCCGAGCTGTTGGGGACGATGAGGTGGATGGTCTGTACATCCGCCGGCAGCGGCTCGAACAGCAGGACGAAGTCCGTTGTGCCCGAGTCGGGCATGACGATTTTTTCTTTCAGCTGGATGCCTTCGGCTCCCGTTTGTGCGTATCGTTTGCCGGTGGCGGCATCTTCCAGATAGCTGTCACCATCCTCCATAATCCACCAGTGCGGGCGGAAGATGGCGTGGATATAGACTTTGGTACACTCGGGCGTCCGTTCGATGCGGGTGATGTTGCGGATACTGCCGTTGCGGGCCTTGAACGTGGGGTTCTCGATGGTTTGTGCTGTCAGCAGGAGTCCCGACAAAAGGAACAGAAGGCAGCAAAAGATTTTTTTCATTGGGTTCATATGGTATCAGTGTTGATTATGTGTACTTGATTTTCGTACAAAAGTAAGGATTCTTTTCAGACAACCTTCGAAAGGGGTGTTAACTTAACATAGATTAATCCCTCAGATACGCATCTTTTTTTGTAACTTTGCGGGCGAAAAGAAATAAGACAGATTCAAACTTTAAATACTTTAAGCATTATGGCAAAGAAAGCTCTTTTAATGATTCTCGATGGTTGGGGTTGTGGCGACCATCAGAAGGACGACGTGATCTTCAACACTCCCACGCCTTACTGGGACAGTCTGCTGGCCAACTATCCGCACTCACAGCTCCAGGCGAGCGGCGAGAACGTCGGTCTGCCCGACGGACAGATGGGTAACTCCGAAGTGGGCCACCTGAACATCGGTGCCGGACGCATCGTTTATCAGGACCTCGTGAAAATCAACCGTGCCTGCGCCGACGGCAGCATCCTGAAGAACAAGGAGATTGTTTCCGCTTTCTCTTACGCCAAGGAACATGGCAAGAACATCCACTTCATGGGTCTGACCTCGAACGGCGGCGTACACTCTTCGTTCGACCACCTGTTCAAGCTCTGCGACATCGCCAAGGAATATGGCCTGCAGGACACTACCTTCATCCACTGCTTCATGGACGGCCGTGACACCGACCCGAAGAGCGGCAAGGGCTTCATCGAGCAGCTGACCGCCCACTGCGCACAGTCGGCCGGACGCATCGCCAGCATCGTGGGCCGCTTCTACGCCATGGACCGCGACAAGCGTTGGGAGCGTATCAAGGAGGCTTACGACCTGCTCGTCAACGGACAGGGCCGCGTGGCTACCGACATGGTACAGGCCATGCAGGAGTCTTACGACGAAGGCGTGACCGACGAATTTATCAAGCCGATCGTAAACGGAAACTTTGATGGTACCATCAAGGAAGGCGACGTGGTCATCTTCTTCAACTACCGCAACGACCGCGCCAAGGAGCTGACCATCGTACTGACCCAGCAGGATATGCCGGAGCAGGGCATGCACACCATCCCCGGCCTGCAATACTACTGCATGACGCCCTACGACGCATCGTTCAAGGGCGTACACATCCTCTTCGACAAGGAGAACGTGCAGAACACGCTGGGCGAATACTTGGCCAACAACGGCAAGACGCAGCTCCACATCGCCGAAACCGAGAAGTATGCGCACGTCACCTTCTTCTTCAACGGCGGCCGCGAAACTCCGTATGCCAACGAAGACCGCATCCTCGTTCCCTCGCCCAAGGTTGCCACGTACGACCTGAAGCCCGAGATGAGCGCCTACGAAGTGAAGGACAAGCTGGTGGAGGCTATCGGCACGCAGAAGTACGACTTCATCGTGGTGAACTACGCCAACGGCGACATGGTGGGCCACACGGGCGTTTATGCAGCCATCGAGAAGGCAGTCGTTGCCATCGACAACTGCGTCCGCGACACCGTTGAGGCTGCCAAGGCCAACGGCTACGAGGTAATCATCATCGCCGACCACGGCAATGCCGACCACGCTCTGAACGCCGACGGTACGCCCAACACCGCCCACTCGCTGAATCCTGTTCCCTTCGTTTACGTGACGGAGAACAAGAACGCCAAGGTAGAGAACGGTGTGCTGGCCGACGTAGCTCCGTCCATCCTCCACATCCTCGGCATGCCTCAGCCCGCCGAGATGACCGGCAAGGACCTGATTAAGTAATTGATCGGAAGATTTTAAATGAATAGAGGGCAGGCAGAAGGTGCTGATGAAAAGATTCCTTCTGTCTGCCCTTGTATTTTTAAGGATTGTCTTTATTCACAAAGGGCATTGTTTACCCCGTTTGTACTGTCAGTTTAAAGCCTTTGTACTGTCAGTTTACTCCGTTTAAACTGCCAGTTTAGTCCGTTTAAACTGTCGGTTTATCCACATTAAACTGAGAGTTTATTTTCTGTAAACTGGAATAAACTGATATGTGTTTGATTTATAACGGTTTATGCAAATGCCCGATTGCGAAGAAAGTCTTTGATAAAAGAACGGTAATTTATGATACAGATAGACGATGTAGTGGTAAGTCTCGACGTGCTGCGCGAGAAGTTTCTGTGCGACCTGTCGGCCTGCAAGGGCGAGTGTTGCATCGAGGGAGATGCCGGAGCGCCGGTAGAACTGGACGAGGTGGAGAAGCTCGAAGAAGTGCTCCCCGTGATATGGGACGACCTCAGCCCCGAAGCGCGGGCCGTCATCGACCGCCAGGGAGTGGTGTATACCGACTGTGAGGGCGACCTCGTTACGTCCATTGTCAACAACAAGGATTGTGTCTTCACCTGCTACGACGACCGTGGCTGCTGCTATTGCGCC
>ULOG01026840.1_pt1 | contig 15021 bp, 10 predicted proteins | sample 1952401 | NCBI WGS metagenome assembly ULOG01 (sample SAMEA4835598, study PRJEB28245) | human gut metagenome | biome: gut microbiome; material: fecal sample | place: Denmark | collected 2008
TGATATAAAGACTAATGAGTATGGATGGGAAAAATGCACATTCAAGGACGTTAGTACAAAGATTACAGATGGAGAACATGGCACAGTCCCAAGAGTAGATGAAGGCGAAGGATATCTCTATTTCATGGCTCGTAATATTACAAAAGAAGGTGAAATTGATTTATCTGAAACATCTTTTGTTCCACGAGAAATCCATGAAAAAATATATAAAAGATGTAATCCGGAAAAGGATGATTTGCTTCTGGTATGCGTAGGGGCTACAATAGGAAAATGTACATTAGTTTCAGAAATAATGGGTGAGTTTAGCATGGCGCGTAGTGTGGCATTGATTAAACCTAATAAAGAAATGGTTACAAGTAATTTCTTGATAAATTTATTAAGAAGCGAAGCAATTCAGAATGATATTGATCATTGTTCACATGCGGCTGCACAGGCTGGACTATATACAAATATGATTAATAGTTTGGAGGCTTTTGTGCCACCTATGGATCTTCAGATTGAGTTTGATACGTTTTGTGAACAAGTCTACAAATCAAAATTTGAAGAAGCTGAGATAAGTGCTCACATATAAAGAAATAGTGTGCTAAAATACAAATAACAGAAAGATGGGAAACTATTTTAACCGAATCAAGCAAATAGCGAAGCGGATTGCGAATATCCGCTTTGACAGAAATTAGGGTGAGGTGCGCATGGTTACAAATTTTGATTATTTGAAAAAAGAACCTAAATTTTCCGCCTTTGCCGATGCTGCCGTGTCCGCAGAAAAAATCATTTTACTCGACCCGGAGGCCAGTATTTTGAACAGCCGGCGGGCGATGGAGTTTGCGGTGAAATGGATGTATTCTGTGGATAATGCGCTCGAGATGCCGTACCAGGACAACCTGCAGAGTCTGATGAACAGTGAGGATTATCGCCAGACAATCGGCCCGGATTTGTGGAAGCGGATGGACTATATTCGGCGGAGCGGAAATAATGCGGCACACAGCAGCAGAAAACTGGGACGGGATGAAGCGATGCTTTGCCTGGAAAATCTTTTTATTTATCTCGATTATATTGCATACTGCTATTCCGATCAGTATCAGCGGAGAGTCTTCGACAAAACATTGATCACAGCGCGGATAGAGAAAGCGAAAAAGTCGAAAGAAGATGCGAAAGCAGCAAAAGAAGCTCTGGAGAAAGAACTGGAGAAAGCGGCGCAGCAGGAGCTTGACCTGAAAAAACTAAGTGCAGAAAATGCTTCTCTGCGGGAAGAATTGTCCGCGCGCCGTCAGGAACAGCAGCAGACGTATGTTCCCAAACCGCTGGAACTGTCCGAGTATCAGACGCGAAAACTTTATATCGATTCCATGCTGACAGAAGCAGGCTGGGTGGAAGGCAGAGACTGGATCAATGAGGTGGAAATTCCGGGAATGCCGAATAAATCAGAGGTTGGCTTTGCTGATTATGTCCTTTATGATGATATGCACCGACCGCTCGCGGTAATTGAAGCAAAGCGCACCTGTGTAGATGTTTCCAAGGGAAGACAGCAGGCAAAATTGTATGCGGATCTGCTGGAAAAAACATACAAAAGACGTCCCGTTGTCTTTCTTACAAATGGATTTGACACGCGTATTATTGATGGCCAGTATCCGGAGCGAAAATGTTCTGTGATTTATTCGAAGAGAGATCTGGAAAAGTGGTTTAATTTGCGGTCTATGCGCACAAGTCTGAAGCATATTACCGTGGACAAAAATATTGCGGGACGCTATTACCAGGAAGCTGCCATAAAAGCAGTGTGCCGCAGCTTTGATGAAAAGAACCGCAGGAAAGCACTGCTTGTCATGGCGACCGGTTCTGGCAAGACGCGAACGGTGATTGCACTGTGCGATGTATTATTAAAGGCAGGCTGGGTAAAAAATGTTCTTTTCCTGGCAGACCGAAATTCACTTGTTATGCAGGCAAAACGAAGTTTTGTGAACCTGCTGCCGAATCTGTCCTGTACCAATTTGGTTGAAGAAAAGGATAACTACAATGCGCACTGTGTTTTCTCTACGTACCAGACAATGATCAATTGTATTGATACAGTTCATGACAGCGAGGGAAAACTGTTTACCTGCGGCCATTTTGATCTGGTGATCTGTGATGAGGCGCATCGATCAATTTACAATAAGTATCGGGATATTTTTAATTATTTCGATGCGCCGCTGGTAGGACTCACTGCAACGCCCAAAGATGAAATTGATAAAAATACGTATGAAGTCTTTGAACTGGAAAACGGCGTTCCGACGTATGGATATGATCTGGCGCAGGCGGTAAAAGACGGTTATCTTGTAGATTATGTTTCGGTGGAATCGCGATTGAAATTCATCGAACAGGGAATTGTGTATGATGAATTGTCGGAGGAAGACAAAGAAACGTATGAGGCAACATTCGAAGACGAGAACGGAAATCTGCCGGAATCAATCAGTTCATCCGCGTTAAATACCTGGATTTTTAATGAAGATACCATAAAACAGGTATTGCATATTCTGATGACGAATGGCATCAAGATTGATTATGGGCAGAAGCTTGGAAAAACAATTATTTTCGCGAAAAAGCACAAGCATGCAGAAGAAATACTCAGAGTTTTTCGAAAGGAATATCCGCAGTATCCAGATGACTATGCAAAAGTGATCGATAATAAAATTGAGTATGCGCAAAGTGCAATTGATGAATTTTCAGATGCGAAAAAAATGCCTCAAATTGCAATCTCTGTGGATATGCTGGATACCGGTATTGATGTGCCGGAGGTGCTGAACCTGGTGTTTTTCAAAAAGGTGATGAGTAAGGCGAAATTCTGGCAGATGATTGGACGTGGAACACGACTCTGCCCGGGCTTGCTGGATGGCGAGGATAAGCAGAAGTTTTATATTTTTGACTTTTGTGGAAACTTTGAGTTTTTCCGAATGAATAAAGGGAAAGCAACTGCAAATATGATTGCTTTGCAGGGAGCAATATTTAATTTGAAATTTGATATTGCCTACAAACTGCAGGATATTTCCTATCAGGTGGACAGACTGATTGCGTACCGTGATGCGCTGGTAAAACAGATGACAGAAAAGGTGCGGGAGCTGCCGAGAGATAATTTTGCGGTAAGGCAGCATCTGAAATATGTAGATTTGTACTCGGATGAAAAAAACTATAATGCTCTTACCTATGAAGATACGTTGCTTGTGCGTGAAGAAGTGGCACCGTTAATTCTTCCGGATAAAGATGAGGCAAGTGCAGTTCGTTTTGATGCATTGATGTATGGAATTGAACTGGCATATTTGATTGGAAAAAAATATACACGGGCCCGCAGTGATCTTATGAAAAGAGTAGCTGGTATTGCAAACGTTGCGAATGTTCCGGAAATTCAGGCACAGTCAGATCTGATTGGGCAAATTCTGCATACAGATTATATTGCGAATGCGGGAATCAATGAATTCGAAGAAATCCGGGAAAGATTACGGGATTTGATGAAATATATTCTAAAAACGAAATTGCTTTATAATACCAATTTTGATGATGACTTATTATCCATCGACTGGCGCGAGTCTGAACTGGAAAATGATGAGCTGAAAAATTATAAAGCAAAAGCGGAGTATTATATCCGGCAGCATCAGGACACGATTGCAATTGCGAAACTGAGAACAAATCAGCCGCTGACAGAAATGGATGTTGCCAGCCTGGAAAAAATTCTCTGGAATGAGATTGGTACGAAGCAGGATTACGAGCAGGAATTTGGAACGAAACCTTTGGGAGAATTTGTCCGGGAAATTGTCGGACTCGATATGAATGCAGCCAAAGAAGCGTTTTCAGAGTATCTGACGAATGCCGATCTTGACAGCAGACAAATTTATTTTGTGAATCAGATTATCGAATATATTGTTCATAATGGAATGATGAAAGACCTTTCCGTGCTTCAGGAAGCTCCGTTTACAGATCGGGGAAGTGTTGCGGAAGTCTTTACAGATCTGGCAGTCTGGATGGGCATTCGGAAAGTAATCAATCAGATTAACGAAAATGCGGTAGCGTAAATTCTAAAAAAAACATAAACACCGGCAAATTTCTTGACATGGAAATTTGTCGGTGTTATTATTTAACGCGCGTAAATAAATAACGCTGTTAAGCATTTGCAGCAAAAGGAGGGGGAAACATGAAGGATGCATTTGAAAAACTGTTTCGTGCGGTGCACCAGTTTAAAAAACTGAACGTATCAGACCTGATTCCGGGACTCAGCAGTTCCGAATTTTCCGTTATGGGTGCGATTTTGCAAATGGGAGAAAACGGAAAAATTACAAGCTCAGAGCTGGCGGCGAAGACCAAAACACTTCCGCCGGCTGTGTCGCGCACACTGCGCGGACTGGAGGAAAAAGGATATGTAGAGCGGAGCGTTGACAAAAAAGACCGCAGAAATACGTATATCAGTCTGACAGAGAAGGGCTGGAAAAAGGGGGAAGAGGTACGGGACAGAATGCAGGACTTTGGCTGCTCTGTGATGTCACAGTTAAAGGAAGAGGATATAGATCAGCTGGTTGCTTATCTGGATCGTATCTATGAGATCGCAGAAAAAGAAATTGACACCCGAAAACGACAGAATTAGTGTGCCGGCAAGCTGGTACACAAAAAAAGACAGAAAGGGGAAAAAATGAGTAAGATTTTCAAGAACATGATCCCGTACTGGAAATCGATTCTCGTGATTCTTATGCTTTTGTTTGTCCAGGCGTGGTGCGACCTGTCGCTCCCGTCGTACACATCCGATATTATTGATGTGGGCATTCAGAACAGTGGTGTTGAGCACGTTACACCGAAACGAATCACAGAGGAAGAATTTCAGACGGCCGAGTTTATCATGACGGATGATGAGGTGGATTTATGGGAAAGCCTCTATACGAAAAAGGACGGCTATTATGAACGGAACAAAGCTTCTGAAAAAGAACTTGATGAAGCAGACGATACACTGACCGTTGCACTGCTGATGAATTACCAGATGGGTGCGATGGAGGAGGATACCTTTAAACAACTCATGGCACAGCAGACCGGTCAGGATGCGTCGGTGTTTGAAAACATGACGATTGAGCAGATCGGCGAGATGATGCATGTGGAGCTGAAGAGCTTCCAACAGGAAAAAGAGGATGACGATGGAAACAAAGTCAAAGTCACCTGTGTGGATGTCCGTCCAATCTTTGCAGCGATGCTCGAGAGCGGACAGATGGATAAAGACACCGTGCTCTCGATGCGCGACAGCATGGAAAAAACGCTTGATACGATGGGAAGCTCCCTGGTAAAATCGATGGGCATTGCGTATGCAGTTTCCGCAGACAAAGCGGCGGGCCTCGATCTAGACCAGATTCAGAAAACGTATCTTCTGACCGCAGGCCTCAAGATGGTCGGCATGGCACTCCTGATGGGTGTGGTAACTGTTCTCGTCGGACTGTTTGCCTCCCGCGTCGGCGCCGGAATCGGCCGCGATCTGCGCGAAAAAGTATTCAAACGGGTTGTCGGATTCTCCAATGTGGAGATGGATCAGTTCTCCACCGCATCGCTGATTACCCGAAGCACGAACGATATCCAGCAGATCCAGATGGTCTCCGTCATGGTGCTGCGAATGGTTGCCTACGCTCCGATCCTTGGCATCGGCGGTGTGCTGAAAGTCATGAAAACGGGAGCCGGTATGGAATGGATCATTGTTCTTGCGATCATCGTCATTCTCGGATACGTGATGCTGCTTGTCTCCCTTGCGATGCCGAAATTCAAGCTGATGCAGAAACTGGTCGACAACATCAACCTCGTATCGCGTGAAATCCTGACCGGACTCTCTGTCATCCGTGCGTTCGGAAGAGAGGACAAAGAGGAAGAGCGCTTCGACGGTGCGAATAAGGAACTGACCAAAACAACCCTGTTCACCAACCGCGTCATGACCTTTATGATGCCTGGTATGATGATGATTATGAACGTGCTGACCGTCGGAATCGTATGGGTCGGTGCACATAAAATCGATGCCGGCACGATGCAGGTCGGTGCAATGACTGCATTTATTACCTACGCCATGATGATCGTCATGTCTTTCCTGATGCTGACAATGATGTCAATCATGCTGCCGCGTGCCGCTGTTGCCGCCGGCCGTATCGATGAAGTTATTCAGACAGAATCCTCCATTCAGGATGTCAAAAATCCGGAGCAGCTGGAGGTTCACAACGGAGTTGTCCGCTTCGATCACGTCAACTTCCGTTATCCGGGCGCCGAGGAGGATGTGCTGCATGACATCGACTTCGTTGCCGAGCCTGGCAAGACGACAGCAATCATCGGAAGCACCGGCTGCGGTAAATCGACGCTGGTCAACCTGATCCCACGTCTCTATGATGTGACGGGCGGAAAGATTACGCTCGACGGAAAAGATATTCGAAACATTACGATGAAGGATCTGCGCGATGAGATCGGTTTCGTGCCGCAGAAAGGTGTGCTGTTCTCGGGAACGATCGCATCCAACCTGCGCTTCGGAAAAGACGATGCGACGGATGCGGAGATCGAAAAGGCAGCCGCAATTGCGCAGGCAACCGAGTTTATCGAGGCAAAAGATGACAAATACGAAACCGCGATTGCACAGGGCGGAACGAACGTATCCGGCGGACAGAAACAGCGTCTGGCGATTGCGCGTGCGATTGCAAAAGACCCGAAAATCTTTATTTTCGACGACAGTTTTTCTGCACTTGACCTGAAAACGGATGTGGCGCTTCGAAAAGCACTGGCGGAGAATGTCAAAGACAGCACCGTGATCATCGTGGCACAGCGGATCAGCACGATTCTCCATGCGGAGCAGATTCTGGTGCTCGATGACGGAAAAGTAGTCGGAAAAGGTACGCATGAGGAACTGCTGAGAAGCTGCGAGGTTTACCAGGAGATTGCGAAATCCCAGCTGTCAGAGAAAGAGCTTGGACTGAAGGAAAGTGAGGTGGCTGACCATGAGTAATGAAATGAACCAGCAGCCGCGCAAAAGAGGAACGATGGGACGGATGGGCCGCGGCATGCAGCCGGGCGAGAAGCCGAAAGATCTGAAAAAATCGATCAAACAGCTCGCCCAGTACATCGGAAAATATAAAATTGCGATTTTTATCGTTATGATCTGTGCCGCATGCTCGACGGTGTTCAACGTTGCCGGACCAAAGATTCTCGGAAAAGCTACGACCGCACTGTCCGAGGGACTGATGGAAAAGATCCGGGGCACAGGAAGCATTGATTTTGCAAGAATCGGAACGATTCTGCTGTTTGTACTTGGCCTGTATCTGATGAGCGCCCTGTTCAGCTTCATCCAGGGATGGATCATGACGGGCGTGACGCAGAAGGTGTGCTATCAGCTTCGAAAAGAGATTTCGGAGAAGATCAACCGTATGCCGATGAAATATTTTGAGAGCCGCACGTACGGTGAAGTGCTCTCACGCATCACAAACGATGTCGATACGCTTGGCCAGGGACTGAACCAGAGTATCACGACGATCATCACCTCGGTGGCAACGCTCATCGGTGTTCTGATCATGATGCTGAGTATCTCCCCATTGATGACGCTGATCGCGCTTGTGATCCTGCCGATTTCAATGGGACTCATCGGACTCGTGACAAAGAAATCACAGAAATTCTTCCGTGCCCAGCAGGAATACTTAGGCCACATCAACGGTCAGGTTGAGGAGGTTTACGGCGGCCATCTCGTCATCAAGGCATTCAACCGCGAGAAGGATACGATCGAAGAGTTTGAAAAAACCAACAATATTCTTTACGATTCCGCATGGAAATCCCAGTTTTTATCCGGTATGATGCAGCCGATTATGATGTTTGTCGGAAATTTAGGCTACGCCTGCGTGGCATTGACCGGCGGACTTCTGGCGATCAAAAACGTGATCACGATCGGTGATATCCAGGCATTTATCCAGTATGTGAAAAACTTTACCCAGCCGATCCAGCAGATTGCGCAGGTTATCAACATGGTACAGTCGATGTCGGCGGCATCCGAGCGTGTCTTTGAATTCCTGAACGAGGAAGAGGAAGACCAGATTGTCGAGAATCCGGCAGCAATCGAGACTGTGACAGGAGAAGTCACCTTCGACCACGTACATTTCGGCTACAACCCGGAGCAGATCATCATCAACGATTTCAGCGCCAAAGTAAAACCGGGCCAGAAAACCGCGATCGTCGGCCCGACCGGAGCCGGAAAGACGACGATGGTCAAACTGCTGATGCGCTTCTACGATGTCAACAGCGGAGCCATTCTGCTGAACGACCACAACATCAAAGACTTCAACCGCAGAGAGCTGCGCGATGCCTTTGGTATGGTCCTGCAGGATACGTGGCTGTTTAAGGGAACCATCATGGAAAACATCCGCTACGGCCGGCTCGATGCGACAGATGAGGAAGTTATCGCAGCAGCAAAAGCCGCAAGAGCCCACCACTTCATCCAGACCCTGCCGGGCGGCTATCAGATGGAACTGAATGAAGATGCCAGCAATGTGTCGCAGGGACAGAAACAGCTGCTGACGATTGCACGCGCAATCCTTGCTGACAACAAGATTCTGATCCTCGACGAGGCAACCTCATCCGTCGACACCAGAACCGAAATCGAGATCCAGAAAGCCATGGATAACCTGATGAAGGGCAGAACAAGCTTCATCATCGCCCATCGGCTGTCTACGATTCGCGATGCGGATCTGATTCTTGTCATGAAGGACGGAGATATCATCGAGCAGGGCAACCATGAAGAGCTGCTTGCGAAGAATGGGTTCTATGCAAACCTTTACAATTCGCAATTTGAGGATGTCGTGGCGTAACATACAGCAATTCTATTTAAGAAGAAAGAGATTCCTGAAAACGGGAGTCTCTTTTTTGGGGAACAATTATGTAAAGAAAAATTTCATGAGTTTTCACCAAATTTTGCCGGAGATTTTTGGAATGCAGCCAGGTGTATTTCATGGTATGATAGTAGCAATATTTTCAAAAGAGAGGTATTGAATGGCAAAACTTGAAATTGTAAAGGACAGCGAGGGGAATAAGATCGTACTGATTCCAGAAATTCTATTTTTTAATAAACAGAACATTGAATGGGAATTAGTGGAACAATATTTGGAAAAGTATGTGGGAGAAATTGTGGAAATAGCCGAAACAAGAGAAGTCGTTTATATTGGGAAAAAATTTCCAGATGAATATAGCGGCTCTTTGTATACAAGAAAATCCAAAGGTGCCAGAGCCAAAGCAAAAGCTAATGCGGCACAGGGGATAATGGAAATGATTGAGATTGCAGCACAAAAGGTATTCTGTGAGAATCGAAAAGAAAAACATTCACAGGATGCACAGAAAGGCTGGTATTATTATCATACAAGATTTGCATTACCATTGTATAACAATAAAAATAAAACGGAAGAATATAACGTTTATACAGCATGTCTGGTAATTAACTGCGCATCGAATGGAAAATTGTACTTATATGATATTGTAGATATAAAAAAGAAGCGAGTAACCCACTCAAGACTGAAAACAGCCAAGTGGTACAAAACCGCTTCTTTTAGTATAATATCATTTAGAATGAAATAAGTCAACTCAAAATATTGAGCTGTTCTTGGAATCATAATTCGAGAAAGAATCCATACATTTCAGCATCTGCATCAGTCAAAATGATTCGGGTGCTGTTTTACGTTGCGGCTTATCCCAAATACTGCGGGTTATCCCAGATTGCTTGAGGTAAAAGAAAAAATTTGGTATGCTGTTGAGAAGTAGAATCTTCGATAAGAAGAGTATGGGGGAAAATAATGAATTTAATTTTATGCGATGATGATAAAGTGTTTTTAAATAAACTGGAAATCAGAATTCGAGGTTTAAGTCAGAAACATAAGATTGCAGTGAAAATGGAGTGCTACGTATCTGCGAAGGAGATGCTGGAAGGAATCAAAAATCTTGATGAGATTTCTGTTTTTTTTATTGATATTGATATGCCGGAAGTGAATGGATTTGAGGTTGCATCGTATCTGAAAAAGTGGAACAGGGAATGTTGTATTGTGTTTGTATCAAATAAGGATGATCTGGTGTTTCAGTCATTGGTGTATCATCCATTCTTTTTTATCCGCAAGGCACATCTGGACGAGGAATTGGAGCCGCAGTTGCTGGAACTGCAGAAAAAGGCAGGAAAGAAAGTTCCGCAAATAGAACTGCAGACAGGGCGTCAGAGTGTAAAACTTGCATTGCGTGATATCTGGTTTGTGGAGAGCGAGAAGAACTATCTGCTTTTTTATCGGGAAAAAGATACGAGGGACGAGGCGATTCGTGTAAGAATGAAAATGTCAGAAGCGGAGAAAAAACTGGAAGCGCATAAATTTGTAAGGACACATAAAGGATATTTGGTTAACATGAACTATGTATATCGGTTGCGCGAAAAAGAACTTCTGCTATTGAACGGGAAAAGCATTCCTGTCAGCAGAAATTATCTGAATCAGGTTCGAATGAAAATTATGGGAGTGGTGATGGAATGAGTGCAACATTTTGGAAGGTTTTTGAACTTACGATTTCTGTTTTGGAAAATATGCTTCTGCTGGGGTTTTGTATGGATTTCATGCAGCAGCGGCCGAAAGGAAAACGGGGGAAATTTTTATGGTTGTTCGCGGTGCTGGTCGGAATGATTTTTCCGGCGCTGGAAAAGTATCCGGCGATTTATGATCGATGGGAATTATGGCTTACATTGCTCTGGCTGTTTGGATATCTGGCAGTGAGTACGCGGGGCAGTATTCTTCGAAAAATCATTGCTGCAGTAGTTGCGAGGGAATTAACGACGTTTGTGAATACAGCAGTTCTTTTTGGATGCAGTTTACTTCTACAAGAGAGTGTAGCATCTTTTATTCAACAACAGGATATCGCGAGAATTGCTACTGTTCTTTTGACGAAAATCTTATATTTTTTTGTGGGCAAAATTTTAAACGGCCTTCTTTTTGAAAGAAAAAATCTGGTGAATTGGCAGTGGATTGTTATAGGATGCAGTCTTGTATTTTCAACCGTTGCGGGAAAGACATTGATTACCTTGTCCAGAGATTTTCCGGGAATCCAGATGCAGGAACAGAAATTAATGCTGCTGTGCGTGTCCTGTATCTGGCTGATGTGCTTGATTATGTACTTTGTAGTACAGCAAATGAGCAAAGATAATCAGACAAAGCTAGAATATGAACTGATGAAAGAAAAAGAGAAATATTCAAAGGAAAGTATGGAAATTATTAAAAGAAGTAATGAAGAATTACGAGAATTTAAACATGATTTGAAAAATTATCTTTTACCTCTGCAAGAGGCAATGGAGACCATGCCGCAGTCGGAAATGGCAAAGGTATGGGAAAAAATTAATCAGAAAATTGAAGATGTACAGACATTGATTCAGACCGGAAACAGTTATGTGGATTCTATGATTAATACAAAAATTACTCTTGCGAGAAGTGAAAAAGTAGATGTGAAGTGTACGATTTTGAGCAAAATGGAAGGAATTGATGATTTGGAGTTTTGTTCTGTGTTTGGAAATCTCATGGATAATGCGATTGAAGCAGAGCGGAAAGTTACAGAGAAGAAAGAAATTATAATTTTTGTAGAGGAAAAAATGGGATATCTTCGGTTGGAGATTCAAAATAAAATAGAGAAATCTGTTTTAAATGAAAATTCAAGTTTGAATACGACGAAGAAAGATACAAGCAGCCATGGGATTGGGCACAAAAGTATAAAACGGACGATGCAAAAGGTAGGTGGCGCGTTAAAGTATTATGAGACAGGAGATTTGTTTTGCGCAGAGGCAGTGTTTCCGATAAAATAAGATAAAACGTAATAAAAAAGACTTTGTTTGTATGAAGGAAGCAAAAAGAATGCGGATTTCAAAGAACAAGGTCTTATATTTTTTGCTATCTGTACCGATTATCCCAGATAGAGCATGATATCCCAGATCCGTTGACGATGGAGAAAATTTTCGTTATGCTTCGAGTACAGAAGAGAAAGAACGAAATTTTGAAAAGAGGGGATATATGGGAAAGAAAGTGTTGGGAGTTCTGACGATATTGCTGCTTCTTTCGGGTTGTCAGAATATGGGGAATGAGTCAGAAAATTTGCAGCAGGTAGAAAAACAGGAAAATGGAGAAGAACGGAATAGTTCTATCAGCAATGATGAAACGGAAACAAATGTGACACCTGAAAATGATCAGGAATTAAGCAATGGTGAGCACATCCGTTTTCAGCTTGGCAGTCAGGCCAAAATTGATGCGATTGTTGACATGCCGGACAAAAAATGGAATGAGTTTGAAAAATGTGTGATAGAAGTGGATGGATTTCAAGGAGAAAGTGTGTTCAATAAAATACTTGGGAAAATTCCGGAAAGTGGATTGGAAACAAGAAAAGGAGACACAGGAGAGCCGGACGTTTGTTATTCGTATGAGGGAATACTTGGCGAACAATTAAAAAATCAAAATGGAACGGTGTCTGTCAGCAATATATTAGGAGTGGAAACGGAAGAAGGAAAAAAAGTTTATTATAATTTGCCTGTTGAATATATTACATCAGCCTATGGTGAAGGGATTTTGGTCAGAGACAATGAGCAGGAAATTTCATTGGAAGACGAAGAAAAGCTGATAGAGGAAGGAAAAGAGTTTGTTAGATGGATTGGAGACTGGGAAAAAGTTGAATTGACCAGTAAATACAGTTTTTCGTATGAACAGATGGAAAAACAGCAGGAATTAATGGAACAGGCAATCGAGAATGGAGAATTGCTAAAGCCTCAGAAGATTCAGAAATATGAGTGGTCAAAAGCAGATGATTGTTTCCTGTTGTTTTTTCAGGGTTATCTGAATGGGGTTCCTGTATTATGCAATGAAATTAACCGGCAGGATGATCTTTATATTCCGTCATCTAAAATACAGGCTGTTATAACGGAGGGCGGAATTCAATATCTTCAAGCAGTTAATCACTATGCTATTCGGGAAAAGGAACCGGTATCTCTTGCGGAAAAAGATATTATTTTGGAAACGCTGAGAAATAAGTATGATTTGGCAATTGCAGAGCCGATTACGCTGAATCAGATGAAACTGATTTATTACCCGATGACAACGGGAAGAAATGAAACAGGGCATTGGATGTGTGATATGATTCCTGCGTGGCAGTTTCGATTTATAGAAGATGAGATCGAACAGTATGTTTACATCAATGCACTGGATGGACGGGAAATTGCAGGGTGAGTTTGTCTGAGATTTACGAGTTACTCAAAGAATAAATTGTTTTGCGGAAGATGTGACTCCGGGCTAAGCGGGTCACATCTTTTTAAAAGACGAAGAGGATAAGAGATTGTTGCGGAAGGACAAGAAGGTGATCTTTCATGAATTTTTTTCGAATGATAAAAATGGATTTTAAAAGAATGTTTTTATCAGGAAAATTTTATTTTGCCATCGCAGGTGCGATGCTGGTTACCGTGTTAAACATCAGTCAGGAAGCAATGCAGAGCCGGTGGAATGCATCGGTATATTACCTGGTTGTCAGCAGTCATGGTGTGGGGGCATTTTTTGAAGTGTTTTCTGTGCTGGCTGTGCTGCCGTTTGCGCTGAGCTATTGGGAAGACAGCAGAAATGGCTATCTTAGATGCATTGAGACACGCATAGGGAGAACAGCATATTGCTGGTCGCATCTGGTGGTTGCCTTTTTCGGTTCTGTGATCAGTATTTTTCTGGGAATGGCAGTTGTTTATGGCGTTTTGGCATTAAAAATACCGTGGATAAAAAAAGAAGAGCTTGAAACATTAACAGGCAGTTTAAGCTATGGAAATGGACTCGTTCTGCCGTTTTACCTTGCCGCAAGATTTGGAGTTGAGGCTGTCAAGTATGCATTTATGGCAGTTTTTGCGCTTATGATATCGGGAAAAATAAAAAATCTGTTTGTGCTGGTCAGCACACCGGCTCTTTTTTATTATGCAAGCCAGCTTGTAGCAGAAGCGCTGCAGCTGCCGGGCCAGATGAGATGGTACCAGCTCCATGGGGGAAGTATCCGGAATTTTAAGGATTTTTTTGTGATAGCTGGTTATTTCCTTATTCTGACAGGAATGGAAGGTGTAATTTTCGTGCGAGTGGTAAAGAGGAGGGCGCAGAATGGATAGAATACGGATGAGTCTTCGGGTATGTCAGATACGTTTACGGAAAACATTCACAACACCACGGTTTTATGTTGCGCTGTTGTGGATTGCGATCCTTTTTCATGTAATGACGGCGGGGATTCGAGGCTTCTGCGAGCAGACCGGAGTTGATGTGACTTTTTGGATGCTGCCGTTTATGACCAGATATAATGGAGACCAGATTATCATCGTTTTTGGGGCTCTGCTGCTTTTCTGTGATGCTCCGTTTCTGGAACCGAACAGCGGGTGGCAGATTCTGCGGGCCGGGCGGAAAAGCTGGTTTTGGGGAAACATGCTGTACATTGTGGTTGTTTCCTTTTTTTACACCATATGCTTAAGTATGATTCCGGTACTGCTTGTGTTTCCGAATGTAGGGTGGGAAACCGGATGGGGGAAGGTGATCAGTACGCTGGCTCAGACGAATGCGGCATATACCTTTGACCAGGAACCGTTGGATTACCTGATCCTTTCGAGATTTTCGCCGCAGGAGGCCATGGGGCTCACAATGCTTGCGATCTGGTGCCTGTCGGTTATGACAGGCGTTGTGAGTTATGCAGGAAATTTTCTGGTACACAGAGGATTTGGAATCGTCATCAACTGCGGCATCGCACTCACCGCGCTTCTGCTGAGCAAATTTTCCAGCATCACAATCGGCTATTACTGCGCGCCGCCGCTTTGGATGAATATTGCAAGCTACAAGTGGCAGGGGTATGGAAACGGGCCGTCGATAGCATATGTTTACAGTGTCTTTGCGGCTGTCATCGGCGCATGTACGATCCTTTCGTATCTCGGAATACGGAAGAAGGATCTGAATTTTGTGGAGGAAATCTAGAGCGTGTTTGAAAATTAAAAATTGCACAAAACATATG
>ULOG01045298.1_pt1 | contig 15009 bp, 17 predicted proteins | sample 1952401 | NCBI WGS metagenome assembly ULOG01 (sample SAMEA4835598, study PRJEB28245) | human gut metagenome | biome: gut microbiome; material: fecal sample | place: Denmark | collected 2008
ATAAAAATTGCCCATTAATTATGAAATGAGTTCTAGTCATATTCTGGCGTGATGCCAAACAGACGCTCCTCCGTACGACCGTCTACAGAAACATGTCGGAAGCCGCCTTGAGGGAATCCATCGCAAAGAATGTGTATGTCATCACGGATATCACACCTGATGACCATAAATATATCGTAGAAACATTAGGACGCGGAGACATAAAGCATTCCTCCGGGTATTCTGTCATCAACTCCGCATATCTTCTTACTGATGAGCAGCAAGAAAGAATGCTTTCCGGATTCTCTGGAGGAAATAATAGAGGAAATAATGGTGGAGCCGGAAACGATGCTAAAAAAGGAAATGGAAACGGTAGAGGGAAAAGAAATGATAATGAAAGCTTTGATTATGCCAGTCAGGAAATACCTGTTGATGCCTATGAAAGTACACCAGAATGTGACGTAAACAATTCCATGAATGGTTCCCTAAATGGTTCCGGTAATGATGTCAGGAGCACACGGATGCGGCCGGGAGCCGCGCCATCGGAGGACCTTCAGTTTTCCCTGTGACCATACGAAGCGCCCGGCGAAATCCGGGCGCTAAACTTTTGTCCACCGAAGGACAATTCTTGCGAAGACAGGAGGAAATTCATGTCTGTACCAGCACTTTGTCAGGAATGTCCCCTATGCGGCAGGCCGCGGATGGCTGCCGCGCATTTCCAGAAACCGGATGTCCTCTTCGTGGGGGGATATCCCCTGGAGACCGACGTGAAAAACGGGGCCTTCATGGGGAAAAACAGCAGTCTGCTGAGGAAGCTCATCCAGACGATGCAAAGCAAAAGGAGCCCGGGAGACCAGCTGCTCATCGATTACGCCTATGCGTGCCAGTGCAGCCCGGCCTATGACTACGAAAAGAAGAAATTCCAGATATCGGCCGAGGAAATAAAACGTTGCTCAAGGTACCTGCGTGAACGCATCGACCGCACGCTTCCCGCGGTCATCGTGGCCATGGGCGCTGATGCCCTCAGGGCCCTTGAATTCAAGGGAAACCAGCGGGACATGCGCGGCGGGATCTACCACTTCACACGCGGCGACGGCGCCAGGGTGCCGGTCGTCGCCACCTACCACGTGGTCGAAGTGGCCAAATCCCCAGGCCTGGTGCCGACCTTCCAGAAGGACCTTGAAAAAGCCTTTACTCTGGCCAGGGATGGCATGGCCGATGCGGAAATGGACATCAGCACGCCCACGACGGTTGGAGCGATCCTCGAAGCTCTGGACGGTGTCCTGAAGGTAGCGGCCGCGCGGCGGAAGGAGACGGGGCGTCCCCTGGGCCTGTCGGTGGATACGGAAACGACGTCCCTCACGCCCCATGTGCGGGAGGACAGGGTCATCGCCGTGTCCATGTCCTGGGCCAGGAATACCGGCCTCGCGTATCCCTTCGAACACCGGGCCGTCCCGTTCACCGCGGACGAGTCCGCAGCGATCCGGAAGAAGACGGAGGAAGTGCTTTCCAGCCCCGACGTGGCGCTGATCTACGCCAATGCCAAGTTCGATATCCAGTGGCTCAAATACCACTATGGGCTGGATGTCGGCCCGCTCCGATACGACGTCATGCTCGCCGAGCATGTTCTCGATGAGGACAAGAAGGGGGAGTACAGCCTGAAGGACATCACCCGTGACCGCTTCCCGAGCATGGGCAAGTACGAGGAGGAGCTGAAGGTTCATCTCCAGGAAGTCTGGGGCGCCAAGGATGCCGGGGTGGACGAGCTGCTCGCGGAGCACAAACGGCGCTCCGACAAGGCGGTCGTCGACTGGTGGGTCGGCCTTGACCGGGAGCGGCGGCTTTCCCTGCTCAGCGACTGGGTGACGGAAGGGTCTCTCGCTCTTGCCGACACCACAGGGCTGCATGAGGTGAAACGTCGCAAGTTCAGGGGGGAGATGGTCATCCCCAAAAAGTACCAGCAGGCCGTCGCGAAGCTGCTCGCGAACGTCCCGCAGGAGGAGTTGCCGGAAGAGGCCCGCATCCCGGCGCCGGAGATACCGGACGACCTGCGCGTGCACTCGTACGAGGATGCCGATATCGGTATCCTGCTGCGATATGCCGCCATCGACGCCCTGACGACGCGCATGATCTGCGAGGCCCAGAATGGTGACTTCGTCCGGGACATCGTCCGCGTACGGAACATGGAGGCATCCCTGGGCCGCAAGGTACCGGCGCTGACATGCCGCCAGGCCATGGACAGGATCACCATCCCGCTGTGCGAGTGCATCGCCCACATGGAATACCACGGCGTACGGCTGGATCGTGAGAAGGCGAAGTCCTACCGGGACATCCTGGTGGAGAAGATAGCCGAAGCAAAGGACGTCATGTTCACGGAGGTCGGGCGGAAGTTCAACCCGAGTTCGAGCGCGCCTGATCTGGGGAAGATCCTCTTCAACGAAATGAAACTGCCCGTACTGAAAAGTACGGACTCCGGGGCGCCCAGCACGGACGCCGAGACCATCAAAGAACTGTCGGACCGGTTCGACCTGCCGTTTCTGGGCAGCCTGCTGGTTTACCGCAAGCTGGACAAATGCCTGCATACGTACATCAACAACTGGCTCGATATGAGCCGGTATGATGGACGCATCCATGCGAAGTTCAACCAGATAGGTACGGCGACGTATCGTCTGAGCAGTTCCAACCCTCTGCCCTGCTAGGGGTTGTAAAACGACGTGAATTCGGTGAAGGACCAGACCGGTTAACACCGAGCCAAGTTTGCTGGCAGTAACAAGCTGACGGCGAAAAGGTGTAACGACTATCTCGAAAGAGAGTACACTCAAGTGGGTGGAAGCGCGTCGCAAGGGTACGGAAAGATAGACCCTTGATGATATAGTCTGCTCCGGGCAGGAATGTCCGGCAGCCTTGAAAAAGGCGGGTACGGAGTAACGACCCGTATCGAACACAAAGGAACCTGCAAAACGTCCCGTTCGCACTCAAGGAAGCGAATCTGAACCTCAAGGCATTGTTTATACCTGACAGTGATGGTTATGAACTCTATGACCTTGATATCAGCAACGCGGAGATGCGTGTGCTGACGGGGTACAGTAAAGACGAAGCTCTTACGGGGGCTTTCAATCACGGGAAGGACCTGCACTGTCTTACTGCTGCGGGTATTTCCGAATATACATATGATGATATCAAGGAGCACAAGGAAGACAAAACGACTGACCAGTATCGCAAGCGTCAGCTTGCGAAGAAGGTTAATGAATTGGCCTTCTCTAAACCCTGTTAATTGCTGGGACATCGAACAGCGACAATCAGCAGCCAAGTTTGCTCCAGAAGGGCAAAAAGGTTCAACGACTAGCCGAAAGGCGTAGGGCCAAGTGGCTCGAAACGCAGGGTGCGCCGTCATGGCGCAAAGATATAGTCTGATCTGCATGGCAACATGCAGCTGCTCGAAAGGGCGGCGTCGGCGTAACGAACAGGCGTGAACATATTGCAATTTCGGTAAACGGTTGCCGAAGTAAAACGCACTCAATTGCTGGAAACCCTAACTTTGTATGGACAAAGAAGGGCAATCAGCAGCCAGAGTTGGTGGGAACACCTTCAAATGGTTCAGAGACTGACAGCGTTTCCAGACCGGAAGCGGCTGCGGCGTCGTAAGGCGCAATACGGTGCGGTATGGTGACAGCCATACAAGGTATAGTCCAACCCCTGTGGTAACACGGGAATAGGTTGACAATCTATTGTATGAGTCCTGACAGGCTCAAACAGCAATTATGGAGTGAGCTCCGTATTGATGAATCAATTGAGCAGTGCCAGGAGTATCTGGACAAGTTCTTCGAGACGTATCCAGGCGTGCGTCAGTATATCGAAGAGACAAAAAGGATGATCCGCAGGTACGGATTCACCTGGACGTATACAGGCAGGCTCAGACGTTTCGCCATCGCGGCGTTCAGCCGGTCGCAGATGTCACGGTTCGAACGGCAGGGCGTCAATGCCCGTATCCAGACGACGTCTTCAGACCTCGTCATGTCGAACCTGATCGACTTGCAAAAATGGCTCCTTCCGCTTGGCGGACGTGTCCTGCTTACCGTCCATGACTCGCTTCCTTTCCAGCTTCCCAAGGGGAACGACGGGGTCAGGAAGGAGCTGGACAGGATCATCATGGAGAATACGGCACAGCGTGCTCCCTGGTTACCCGTGCAGTGGAAGTACGATGTCGGCAAGGGCCCCAATTACGGGGATACGCATGGCAACGTCGAATAGTCAAAAAATCGTCGTATCCATGTTATAAGAAGACGGAATGACAGGAAGCCTGCCGGTCATTCCACGTTCGTGGCATGGTGGACAAATGAGGTGAATGTGCGAGCACAAACATCAGAAGACACCTTTTCCCGTCTGGCTGAAAAGTTCGAGGGCAAAGAGGTGCGTGTCTACCTGGCGAATGGTGCGATCCTTTCCGGTCGCATCACTTTCAAGGACGGGTGGGTGGAAGTCACCGAGGTACGCAGCGGCAAAAGCTCGTTGTGCAACCTCAACCATGTGATCTCCATCTCCCGTATGTAATCCAATGTTTCGCAAGCCGTTCGGCCTGGACAGGAAACCTGTCCACACAAGGTCCCTGATCGCGGAGCGATCGGGAACTTCAGCTCCTCCGACCTGGATGGAGCACAGGAAACATGGAATACATCAACGGCATTTCGCAAGTACGGATCCTTCGGGAACGTGCGGGCCGGGAAACCCGGTCACTGTCAGTTCAGGCCCAAGTAAGCCACTCCGGGTCCCTGTGGGGACACCTACGTGAGCTTACTGGGCCGGGGGGCATGCGCACACAGGAAATGTCCGTGAACAGGCTTTCGGATCGTTGCTTTGGTACTGCCATACCATGGTCGCGGAAACCGCGACACCTGCCGGCCTTCGGATCACGACGGCGACCAGGCTCCGGCTTCACAGCCTGCGCCTTAGCGCCTCTGTGATCCCAAGAGGATACAGAACGGTCCGAAAATCAGAGGGGCCGGTACGACAGTATTGTCGTACCGGCCCCAAATACGTCGAGGTCTTTTGTTTTTAGCCGGTCGTCAGACGGTGGCCGTGAATCCCATGCGACCGCTCAACACCCTGCATCCGAACCAGCCGAAGACCATGCTGTGGAGCGAGTCGTCAGGATTCGCCGGACCATGCCGCCAGACACGCTTGCTCACGCCGCGATCTTCCCCGATGACTTCCTGCCGGATGTTCAGGATGTCCCTGGCGAACGGCTCGAACTCCTCCCAGCGGAACGTACGGACATAGCCCGCTTTCATGTCCATGAAGAAGGCGTCAATGATCGCCGTCCTGTTGACGGTATAGCGCATTGACCTCTCATCCCATTTGTAGGGGGCCGAGGCATCGGAATACATGATCGGGATAAGGCGCATGTGGGCCGGTATCTTGCCGGACAGGGCCGACATGGCGAAGTTGCCGCCGCCGTGGTCGCCACAGACCATGTGGACGCCGAACCGTACAAGCCACATGGCGATGTCGTCCACATGGTTGGCCGGCTCCCCCTCGCCGTAGATCTTTCCGAAGATCTTTTTGTAAAGGGGCTGCTCAGGGTAGCAGGCATAGATGCTGAGAACGGTGCGGCTCACGCCCAGGACGCCACCCCCACCCCAGTCGATGCCGGCGACGATGAACCTGGCGCCGCTCCCGTTCTCGGGGCACAACCTGTCCATAAGGGGCAGGGAGGGGATGCACATGGCCCGTACCATCTCCGGCGTGATGGGCGATGTGCCCTCGCCGTTGGGCAGGCCCATGACTTCGTTGTCGAACTTGACTTCCGAGTAGACCTCGCGCTTTTCCAGAAGGCGCTTCCACTTCTCTTCGGAGTTGCAGTGCATGGGCATGATGATCTGCGGTATCCAGTAGCCGTCGGCGAAAGGTTTCCTGTCCTCCGTGCCTGGATTGAACGGTATCCATACGCCTGAGAACGTGTCGAGCGCGTGGCCGCATTTCTTGCAGATGAGCCCCCTCAGGCCGATGTTCTCGTGCGAGGGCCTGTTCCATGTATTGCAGCCCTCGCACTTGATGCACCAGGTATTCTGCGTTGATTCCCCCCAGAGGAACTCCAGAGGCGTGTTCAGGCTCTTGCTCGTCCCGGCATAGGTGAAGCGCGGACTTGGGGCCGCCGACAGGCATTCCTCGGCGTCGATCATGGCGTCCCAGAGCATGTCCTGGACTTCGTCGAGGTACATGTCCTGCCCGGAACGTCCGCGGACACGGTCGGCCGATTCCGAGAAATAGCTCATGATGATCTCGGCGTAGTTGGACAGGAACTTGTTGTAGACGTTGTCGATGATCCCCTTCCCCTTCAGCAGGTTGTGGTACACATAGGGGCTTTGCTGCAGCATGGGGTTCAGCTTCGATGTTGAGAACGAGGCCGTCTGTGCCGCGGACGAATTGCAGTAGATGACCTGCTTGTAGGGGGACGTCGTGACGCGCGTGATGATGTCGGAAGCAATCACTGTCGTTTTCGACACCTGGCGCCCGGAGCGCATGACGCGCCTGGGGTGTGGTGAATCGAATACCCGCACGAACATGGGATAGTTGCGCAGGGAATACGGCTCCCCCTGAAGGCGCAGCAGTTTCTGCGCCATCTCGGCGACCGTGTAATCAGTCTGTACCTGTCGCATTATCCGTCCGGGCGTAAGGCAGTGTGGGATCGTAGAGCAGGGCGCCGATCATGCGGCGTACGAGCAGCGTGGCTTCCGTGTCGGTCTCCAGCATCCTGATACTGTCGTCGGCAAGGAAACTCTCGGCGTCGGCCTTGTTCGTATTCTTCGCGAAATCGCTGATGACGTCGAGGATGTGTCCGTGCTCCTTCCGTAATCTGGAATTTTTCCGCAATCCTGTGAGCTCGTCGAGCATGTCCTGGGCGAAGGCCAGGTTTTTGGGCAGGATGGTCCAGTCGCGGAAGCGGGCGACGCTCGCCACATAGCCGGGCACCTCGCCCGTGAAACCGCAAGCCATGTCACCGTGGACGGCGTGGAAGATCTTCATGATCTGGTCGACGGCGTAACACATCTCTTCCACTTCCGGCGGCTGGATGACGTCCATCACGCAGATGTTGTTGGCGAAGGCGTTGACGGTCTTCTCGAAGGCGGCGGCTGACTCGAACACGGCCCCGCTGTTGGCGGCCACGGCCTGCACGGCAAGAAGCTTGTCGACGGCGGCGTCGGAAACGTCGGAGCGCAGCTCAAGCAGCAGGGTCTCCGGCTCCCACGAGAGCCAGGCGTCACTCTCGAAGACGTGGTCGCATGCCAGGTAGATGTCGAAGGGGTGCGCGGCCAGCAGGGGGTCGCGTTCCCGCATGAGGGCCACGGTCTCACTGGGCATCGCCGTTCCTCTCCCGTTCCGTCTCTTCGGTCTCCGTCGGGCGCGCGCCGCCGAAGAGCTCGAGGAGTTCCGCAAGGCGCTCCGTATCTATCCGCCCATCCCCATCTTCAACCTCTTCCAGCGCTCCGGGGCCGAAGCGGCCGATGATGTCGGATTTGTCCATGGCCCTGGCCACATCCCCGGCTTTGCGTCCGTCATCGGCGGCCATCTTCGCTTCGGACGCGAGTTCCCCGGCCGTCTTCAGGCGCATGACGCTGTGCCAGGCATCGGGGATGCTCCGGCTGAACCTTCCCCGCTCAAGACCGCATGCTTCGTCGGCCAGGCAGACCGCCCCGGCCAGTTTCATGAGGTCGTCCCTGGAAAACGCCGTCACATCACAGGAACGCAGTTCTGAGGCAAGGACGGCATAGCCGGAGCTGTCCTCACCCATCCTGTCCATGGCCACCTTTCGCAGCAGGATCTGTTCGGCCATGTCCTCACGCGGGACGACATGTACTCCGGTGTACAACCTGACCTCGTCAGGAACGTCAGCTCCCATTTCGGACGCCACCTTCAGGAAATTTTGGGCGAACGCCACCCTGTCACGCCCGGAGAGCTGCCGGTATCCGGTGGAAAAATCCTTGCCGGCCTGAACCAGCTCGCTTTCACAGGCAACTTTGCATCGGGGCAGGAGTTCATGGATCACGGGGACGGCGGCGGCCTTCTTCTCCAGGGGGCGCATGGCGGCGTTGACGCTCACGCCGTGCAGGATCTCGAAGGTCCTGAGACGCTCATCGATCCTCCCGGCCAGGTCGGCTGCGATCTTCTCGCGCTGCCCTTCGAAATAGATGCGGCTCAGGATGGTGTCTTCGGGCGTGTCTGTCGGGAAGCTCGCCGTTTTGTCCAGCGGCTCCGGACGTTCCATGCTGAAAAGGGTGTTCATGGCGGCTTCGGCCAGATCCTGGTCATCCAGACGTTTGGCGATCTTGACAAACGCCGCGCCTGACCGGTCCGTGCGCTGGTCAACGACGGGATGCTGTTTTACTGCGGAATGCTGTTTTGCTGTGGACATGGCAACTCCCGGATTTTTGGAGATATTTGGGGAAAGATTGTCCGTCGGGAATCCGTCTTTTCAACGATTGCTTGTTATAAGCAAGTGATGGCAATGGGGCTGTACAACAAAACACTAAACGGAGGTGATCCCATGCTCCAGTCAATCGACATATGTCTTGATGAACAACAGCCTGAGACAAGGCTTGTCAGGTTCGAATCGTGCAGAAATATATTTTTGGGGACAACATCAAATGATGAAAGGAATGTGCTCTACACAAAAGTGACATTTAATGCAGACGATTTTGAAGGAAGGATAAATAGAAAGAAAATAACACTTACCTTCATAGATGTTGATATGTACGAAAGAAACAAGGACAGCGTTCTTGATTTTAGTCATGTTTTTATCGTGGCGAAAAGTGTGACATGGAGATTTGTAAGGTCATTGAAAGATGAAGTCAGAGACAGATTCATAATGTTTTCTATGGACAAGTATCTTGTAATTCCGATTAATTTCGACGGATACAGATTTAAACCATACGGAATTGAATTTGATGGTGTGACATACTCAAGGAGTAGAAAACCAAAAATATCAATACATGATCTTGAGATTATTGATCTCATCTATTTCGGCAAGATAATTCCGAAGATGGAGAATCAGATAAGATTATATTCGGTACTCGGTAATCTGGATATCAAGATGTCGGATATCGAACGGGCTATCAGTGCGAACACTTCGGAAAAACATTCCATCCTGTGAGGGAAAACGTCGTGGAAATAACGAGAACCCATATCACCGGTGGGGCGGCCAATCCCGTCAGCCACATTGAAAACTGGTACGATCTTGCCGCTGTGCTTGGTCTGAAAACGGGGACCCTGTCGTATGCCTTGCGGGAGAGGGACAAACTTCAGACGAAGATAAGGCTCGGTGACCGTACCGTGTACAAATCAGGAAGGGCATTGAAAGTCATCCAGAGCAGGCTGACCACGCTTGTGGAGCCGCTCTTCGATGCGCTTCCAGGCAACGAATGCGCCCTCGCATACCGCACCGGAGTCTCGGCGACGGACCGGATACGGGAGATCCCCCATGCGAGGATGCTCGTGACCTTCGACATCAGGAAGTATTACGACAACGTGACGCTCCGGCACATCGAGGAGTGCCTGCGTGGATGCGGGTTCCGCACGCTCGGAGCCAGACTGGTCGGCAGATACTGTGTTGTCAGGAGGGAAGGGCGCTGTACGCTTCAGCAGGGAAGCCCCGTGAGCCCGGCGATCTCGAACATCGTCGGGCATTTTTATTTCGATACACCGATCAGGGCATGGCTTGGATCGGAGTACCCGGATGTGCGCGCGACCTATGTCCGCTACTGTGACAATATCGCGCTTTTCCTGCATGACGGGGTTCCGGAAGGATTCACGGACAAATTCAAGTCATTCGTCAGGGAGACGTTCAGGAGCGGCGGGTTCCGTACGCACAAATGGAACTGCATCACCGACTCCAATCCGGTGAAGAACCAGAAGTTCCTCGGCGTCGTCCTCAATGCCGAAGCCCGCGTGGAATTGGTCGTCGTCGACAGGCTGCGGGCCATCCTGTTCAACTGGTGCCTGTTCGGGGGGCAGTGCACGGCCGACCGGTTCATGTCCGAGGAGGGTATCCAGCTCAGGGACTTCATGTTCGATGGCATGAAAGTAGGAAAGCTCCGGCAGATCATGCGCGGGCATATCAACTATGTGAAGCGCATCAACAGCAAGCATGGCTTATGGCTCGACAAGCTCCTGGGCGCGGCGTTGTATCTTGACGAAAAAGGCATGCCCGCCTGCGCCAATGAGGAAATGTTCCGGCGCGTGAAAAAGTACAAGGACTGCAACGAGTCCTACGATGACTTCATGGCCGGCATCGCATCGATCACAGGTTAATATACTTATATTGTTGCAAAGCTCCTAAACAAGTAACGGATGGCGGACAATCTCTGTCTGACTTCGCCATACTTGTTTAGGAGCTTTGCGTTGGAAGAGAAAACAGTTGCCGGACACGATGCAAATTCGTGTGTTTCAATCCACAGTCGCCCCGTCCGCCGACTGACTCCGCGGCCGACGGATAGGGGTCGTGCGGATTGCCCCTCCCTGAAGGGGGAGGTCTCAAACCACAAAGGAATTTTTGATGAAGAGGTGGAAAGCCGTGAAAGGCTCGCAGGTGTCTTCCAGCGCATACACCGACGGCACACGGCGCGGAAGGTGCATGACCGCACGCCGTACACCGCATGCCGCAAGTGTGGTGCCATGGCCTGGGAACAGGCCTACGATGATTGGTACTGCTTCCGGTGCGGGAATCGCGGCTACTGGCACGGCGCCGGTGCGGAACGTGAGTTCGTACAGGGGGGCGCGCATGGAGCCTGATGCCAATCGGATATTTGTTGGCATCGACCCCTCGTCACGCAATACCGGCGTCGTCTGTCTGGACGGGGATGGGCGGCTGGTGGCCGCGGTCAACGGACGTGATTTTTTTAGCCCCGGAAAAGAAGCCTATGACATCAGGCGCCACGTTGCCCAGGCGTCCGGCATCCGCGATTTCCTGTCGGCGTTCTCCATAGCCGCCATAGCCTGCGAGGACTACTCCTTTGGGAGCGTCCACCGTGCCTACACGCTTGCCGAGTTCAACGGCATCCTCAAGGCCGGCCTGCTTGACGTCTTCGGCGGTATCCCGATTTTTGTGGCCCCTACCGTTAACAAAAAATTCGGCACGGGAGACGGCAGGGCAGGGAAGGAAAGCGTCATGGAACGCGCTGGAAAAGAGTGCCCGGACTTGCTGAAGCTGCCTGAAAAACAGCTGACGTCAGACGTTTGTGACGCGTGGTCATTGGCGAAACTCGCCTGGTATATCGTCGGGCCGGAAAAGGCCGCGAAAGCGGATTTCGGCAGTGACCTGCTCAGGACACGGCTGGAGATCGCGGCATCCGTCAGGGAAAAAATACGGGATATTTAAAGAAAATTGAAACAGGAACCAAACAGGGAACTGTATAAGGAGAAAAATAAATGTCTTTGAACGGACATACGCATGGTTCATCCCGGGAAGGATACGGTGAGGAATGTCAGGACTCCCGCACGAAGCTCGTGCTGGTCATGTGCGACATGAAGAAGGGGGCGTTCGACTTCATAGGCGAGGAGCTCCCCAGGCCGTATTCCGGAAACGTCCGGTTGCGCAACGCCCTGGTGCTCGCCTACGGTGAGAAGCTCGTCCTTGAGCGTCTGGACGACCTGCACGTCCCGAAGGGCATGATCGACCTGGCCTTTGTGGAAACGACCGTGGAGATCCCTTCGGACTGTGTGGCGTATACCGTCACCTTCCCCGCCGACTCGGCCTGCGAGCTGGCAAGGATGTACGGGGACTTTTTTACCCGGCCGGTACACTAAAGGCTTTCGAGATACCGGGATTTCCGGTACGTTAGGTCGTCATGGCAATGCTGACCATAACAAGGAGTCCTGGAATGGCCATAATTGAGGTGCAGGTGGATGACGGTCTGCTGGAACAGGCCAGGACTGTGGCTGCAGGAATGGGCATGGATCTGGAGACGGCGATCAGAGTTTTTCTGGTACAGATGGTGCTCAGAAACGGGATGCCGTTCAGGCCGTCCGCAGGCCCTGTTCAATCCGTGAAGTCGATCACGCCACTGGGCACATTGTTCCCCGGTGGCAATGGGTCACGGTAACGCATGGTTCGCGCCTGTTCGGCCAGGGTTGGCAGGCGCACGGCGATAGTTCCCCGGGAGTGCTCCGAAGGCAGACCGAACTCCCGCACGCCGTTGACACTTTTTTCGTAAAGACGGACAAGCCAGCCGGTTTGCCCGTCTTTTTTCATATCGGATGTCGACCAGGTGGCCATATGAACGCCTTATTGGATGACGGTGGCGCGGACGTCCCGGCAGATGACGGAGACGGTGGACGTGACGGGCACGGCCCGGCGCCAGGTGATGGTCGTGGCCCTGTCGCCGTCGCTGCCGGAGGCCTCGTCGTAATCGACGCCGCGCACGCACAGCAGGCCGTCCACGAACACCTGCAGGCCGTTCCCGCCGACAAGGTATTGGGGGACGGTATACGTATCGCCACCCGCGTATTCTTTCAGACGGGTACCCGGCAGGGAATCGGCGCGTTCCGTGATCACGCCCAGGCCGTAATCAAGCATGGCGGACTGGACGATCAGCCGCATGAGGTCCTTGACGGTCACGATGGTCCCGTCGAGGATGCCCGCGTTCTGGAGCCCGCTTACCGGGATCTCGACCCGTATGTCGTGGGACGGGTCGATGGTGTCGTTGAAGCGGATGTAGTCCGAAAGGTCTCCGGCCTGTCCGGCCTCGACATACTGTTCCCGTTCCCCGGCCTCGCAGAGGATGCCGTCAAGGAAGACGCGGAGCTGACCGGCGCCCACGATGTATTTAGCCGGAAGCTGGAACTTTTCGTTCGCCGGGACGGCCTCTTCGCGTGAGCCGGCCGCGGACGTGAAGATATGCGCCGTCCACGGCTCTTCCAGCTGTGTCAGACGGCTGTCGGTACGGTTCATGTACCAGTTGAACCACTCGTGGGGCGGGACTTCCTTGATCCAGCCCTGTTTCTGCTTGTCGGTGCTGGGGGCGGCCACGTTGTTTTGCGGGGCTTCGGACGCCCAGATGACATTTGCCTGCATGTCTAATCCTCAAGTTTTGATGTGAACAACGCGGCGCCGAAACCAGCGGATCTCTCCGCGCCGTAGAAGCCAAACCGTATACGGTCGGCCGCCAGGGTGTTGAAGCTTGCATCATTGAAGCCTGTCGCCCGCAGGGCGCCCAGGAAGCCGAAAAAGATCTCGATCGGGACAAGGCTGAAGTCTGTGGGCTCCGACCAGGCAGACCACTCACCGATATCGGACTGGTGACGGCAGGCGACCGTGTACGCGCCGTTGACGGGCAGCGTGCCCTGGTCGATCAGGTCTATGGGTGCCTGTCTGCCGGTAGTGAACGTGACCACAGGCGTGCCCGTGGCCTTGTCAGAGATGCGGTATTCCGTCTTTGTGAACGGGTCGCGATAGGCATTGAAGTACCCGGTGTTGTCCAGCACCAGCAGGTCGCGGAACACCTGCTGGTTGGGGGCGGGGCTCGTGATGCCCGGCGTCCTGATGGTGCGCACACTCTGTTTCACCGGGGTGGAGAACAGGGCCATGTGCTTCACCCGCACGCCGGGAGCATTTTTCGTGACGGTCACACGCAGCTGCGTGAATCCGCCGTCGACAAGGTAATATTCGTCGAACCACTGCTCATCGGCCGTCATGGAGACCTTGTGCAGCGTGGCGTCCTTCCACGCGCCGGAAACGCGGCCGTCACGGTACTGGACGGCCAGCTTTCCGGAACCGGTGTCACGGCGTATGACGAGCGTGCCGCGCGGCGACTGTTCCAGCACGGTCGTGATCTTGGAGTAGTACACGGCTCCCGGGGCGCCCGTAGCCAGTCCTTCCGCGATCTCCCAGTCCGTGTAGCCGAGGATCGCCGGTGTCCGGTAGGTATTCTTCAGCACGTCCTTGAGGATGATGCGGCCCTTGTCCAGCAGCTCCCTGATCTCGACTTCCTCGGCGCTGGCGCCGTCGGAGATGAGCAGGCGCATGCCCCGGCGCAGACCGGACGAATCCGTCACATCGACGCTGTCGTCGTCGGCGACCGCGCAGGTGACCGTGCGGTTTTCGATGTCCCGCATGATGAGGTCACCGGTCCACATCTCGAATTCGAAGCCGAAGTCCGCGTACTTCCAGTCCAGCAGGACCGTCTTCGTCAGGCCGTGGATGAGGATGCCGTCATTGCCGATGACGTCGACGACGTCCTTTTTCAGCTCCCCGACTTCTTTCGTGGCTCCTTCCAGCGCCAGGGTGACCGTCTTCAGCGGCACCTCGAACAGCAGCTTGCTCTCGTCGATGGCCGCGTCGTCAGCGACCATGTCGTTGGTCACCTGATGCCGTCCGCCTTCCGTGTGCTCGGCCTCGGCGCTCTGTTTCAGGAAAGCGGTACGCTGGACTAACTGCGTCGGCTGGATGTTGATGACACCGTCCTCGCCACCGAGGATAGCGTCCGTCTTCTGGATGCGGTAGATGTCATCCACCCAGCGGGCTTTTTCTCGAATCTCTGCCATGAGTTACACCGTGGAATCCATGTGGATGAAGATATCGGACCAGCGGGAGACGCTGCCTTCCGTGTCGGCATGCCGGATGCGCAGGTACAGGGTGGGCGCATCGGTCAGCTCAGGAGGCAGGGGAAAGGTGATGCTCCCGTCTTCCATGTCTTCCGCCGGGATGGTGACGCTGTAGTCGTCATCGCCCATGTACACGGATGCGGACACGGTGGCTTCCATATACGCTATAGGGATTCCATACAGGGTTCCGTATTTGCTTCCCCTGATGGTTATATTCCCGTCATGGCGTGAGGCGGAAAAGATCTCCGGCTGCCTGACGTCCTCGATCCAGGTCACGGCGACCACGGGGCGCACGACGATGTAGCGGACTTTGAAAGGATACGTCCAGCCTGTGTAGCGCAGGCGGATGGTCATCGTGCCCTGCGGCAGGGCGAAATTGTCGTCCACCGTCCCGTCGGAGTATTCACGTCCGGGGAGAGGCTCGGCGGTGCGCCA
>ULOG01017563.1_pt1 | contig 14982 bp, 10 predicted proteins | sample 1952401 | NCBI WGS metagenome assembly ULOG01 (sample SAMEA4835598, study PRJEB28245) | human gut metagenome | biome: gut microbiome; material: fecal sample | place: Denmark | collected 2008
AACCAAGCCGCCGAGCCGTTTACATAGGCCGGCGACGCCAAGCGTATCGCGGCGCAAACACAAAAATGTATATAAAATCCATCGCGCGTCTTGTGGGGGGGTACAGAGATGCTATAATAACTAAAGATATTGCTTTTGTAAATAAATATAAAGCTGTGATTTGAAAACATGAACCTTAAGTGTCACTAAGTAAAATTTTCAGGCAGCTTTTATTTGTCTATCCAAAGCTGCAGGGGGTGAAGTATGCACGATGAAACTAAACTGAAAGGTGTCGGTGCCCGTATCCGCAACCTGCGGGCCGAACAGGAACTGACACAGTTTGAACTGGCAGAAAAGATCGGTGTCAGCCAGACGCACCTTAGTAACATCGAGTGCGGACGGGTGCAGATCAGCCTGAAGCTGCTGCTGCGGATCGCCAATGTGCTGGAGCGGCGGCTGGACTATTTTTTAGGACTGCCGTCTTTGCCGTTTGCTGATGCCGCACCACAAGGCAGCTATACGGTAGAGGAATTGGGGACGCTGCTGCAAAATGCTGCAGCTTTTAAAAACAACGAACCATTGAAGAAAATATAAAATTAATCAAACATAAGGGAGCTGGGAGAAGATGAGTAAAAGGGATATGCGTGCTAAAAAACTGCTGCTGGCAGTGTTATTGGCCATGAGCATGCAAAGCTATCATGCTGCGCCCACGTGGGCGGCCGAGATTGGTCAGCCTGCAGGGCAGACTGAAACTGTGGACGGAAAAGGGCAGAGCGGCAGCACCACAACGCCTGCGGAGGAAGAAGAAACTTCTGCACCTGCCACGGGTGAGGAAGCAGCAGCCGCCGAGGGGGAAGATGGCGCTAATACAGATGCTGCCATGCCGCTTGTTCCCTACGGTGTGCGTGCCGCCAGTGCCGGCAACGATGATTATGGCATCATGCCGCTGGTAAATTATTCTGATGGTACAGTTACCTTTAGTGAAGGTGCTTTGGATAATGTTACCAGTATCAACGGCGTTTATTTTTCTGCTGCCGCAGATCAAAGTCACCTTTTGATTGGTTCAGATAAGAGAACATTAACAAATAATAACAATACTGGTATAGGCATACTGTCTGTTGCTAATGGTAATTCAACAGTTGCAGTTGGTTACGAAGCAAGAGCGTCTGCAAATTATAGTATCGCTATAGGTGCTTATTCTAGAGCTTATGCTGATGATAGTATTGTAATCGGTGAGAATAGTGAAATCACGGATACAGGACTGGGTAGTATGGCGCTGGGTAGAAATACTAAGGTGGTAAGCCAAAATAGTATTGCTATTGGAAAAGGAGCCCATATCAGTGGTGAAAGTCAATTGTATAGTGTAGCTATTGGCGTTGACAGCACTACAAGTAAAGCAAAGCAGGTATCCTTCGGCCATAAAAAAAGATGACCTTGATAGAGATGGCAGTTCTTTTGGTGACGACCTGTTCCGCAGTGTAGTAAATGTTGCCGATATTGAAATGCACGGCGGTATAACAGGTTTGACGAGTATAGAAGGTGTGGCAGTTTCGGGCAGTGCGGCTGACGGCCTTACCATCGGCGGCATTACATTTAACAACGGCGGGATCATGGGTGAAGTAACCATGGATCAAGCAAAAGAAGTATCTTATACAATGAAAATTAATGGTCTGGATCTTTATACTGGTGTTAGCGAATGGGATAAAGGAAGTATGGCTTTAGGTAAAGATGCCCAAATTTCTGCATATACTGGCGCCACTTCTTTTAATGCCACGGCAATTGGTACAAGAGCAATTGCAGATGGTGATAATGCTATTGCCATTGGCGCTTACAGCACTGCCTATACTGAAGACGATCAGCCGGAAGGCAATGCCATAGCTATAGGTACTAATGCTAGAGCAATTACTGCTAATAGCATTGCTTTTGGGTATCAGACTTATGCAAATCGGAATGCAGGCAAAAGTGTGGCTTTAGGTGCATATTCTTCTGTGGATGCTTCTGATACTGTCAGTTTTGGGCATAAGAATGGTGATAAATATTACGATAATATCAATAATGATGAAAAAAACTATACAGATAATCTGTTCCGCAGTCTGGTCAACGTCAAAGACATTGAATTAAATACAGCTGATTACGGAACTGGTGGCGCGATCACAGGGTTGACCAGTATCAACGGCGTGGCAGTTTCGGTCAGCACGGCGGCTGGCCTTACGGTCAGCGGCGTAACGCTTAATGGTGGCAAGGTGAATGAAGTTGCGTTAGGGCTTAAAGGTGGAACTGGCTCTGATAAAGACAACGTGTTTGTGGGTACTGTTGACGTAACGCAGATGCAGGCTGACGTAGCAGGTAAGGCAGATACAGCGACAGTAAGTACTTTGAGCAACAAAGTCGGTACGGCAGAAAGCGATATCGGTAATTTAAAGAAGAATACGGCAGGAATCAGCGTTGCTGATGGTATGACTGTGATTGCCAAAGGCTTTAAAGTAGGAGCAACAACTTATGGCATGGACAGCAGCGGCACACTGACGGCAGCAACTGTCAATGGCGCTGTTATTACAAGCGATAGCTTTAACGGCATCAGCATCAAAAGTGATGGAACAGTAGACGGTGTGGATGTGAGTGCCCTGAAAGCTACTGTTGATGGTATCAAGACTGACGGTGTGAGTACTGCGGATACAGCGGGTATCAAACGTGATACGACAGGTATATCGACGACTAAGATTGAAGATAATACCAGTATCACAACAGATGGATTGACAACAAATAAAGTTACTGTTGGTAATGCAATATTAGAAAATAGCAAGCTGACAGTAGGGGCCGTTACTTTGACAGGCGGTAAGCTGAGCGGCCTGACGGCAGGAGATATTACCAGCGCCGCCAGTACGGAAGCTGTGACCGGCGGGCAGGTCTATACTATAAAATCTGATCTGGAAACATCTATAAGTGGCAAAGCTGATACAGCGATAGTGACTGCTTTGGAAACAGCAACAACAGGTATGTCCTATGCCAGCGGTACAACTACTTTCACCGGAGTAGTGACAGCAGGTGAGTTTAAAGTTGGCGTTACGGGCTTTGGCTTTGGCAGTGACGGTGCCTTAACGGCCAAAACTGTGAACGGTGTGACGATCAGCGGCAGTGATGCGGCTAAAGATGCGGCAATTGGCGGCTACAGCTTAAAAACAATAACCGATGATATTGCTGATTTGAAAACTAATGGCGGTGCAACCAGCGCCAATACGGTGGGTATCAAACACAGCGGTACAGTGGATACGGTAGATAGCCTGACTACTATCGAAGGCAGTACCGCAATCAGTGGCAGAGGCATTGTCGTAACTGGCATAGTTGATGCAACTACGCTGAAAGAAGGCGGCACGGAGTTAGCTGCTAAGTATGCAGGGATAAGTGAAGCCTATACCGCAGAGAAAGCAGCTTTAAAAGCGGATAAAGCTGACGTCGATACTTTAAAAACAACTGTTGGCGATGCGGATACAGGTTTGGCAGCAGTAAATACCAGAGTAACTGATTTGCAAACAGTAACTACGGGTATGAGCTATGACAATGATACTACCAGTACCAGCTTCAGCGGCAATGTAGTTGTCGGAAATGTAGGCAATCAAACCCATACGCAAATCACTGATAATGCTATTATTTTCGGTGAGGGTACTGATAAGCAGGTCACAGTAGATGCCAGCGGTATCCACGTAGGTAAAAAAGCGGCCGGCGGCATTGCTTTATATGCCGATGCTGACGGTACGCATATCGATCACACCAGTCTGGTAACAGGATCGGTAACGGCGGACAATCTGAACGGAGTTGCTATTAGCGGCAACGCAACTGACGGTTTGAGTGTGGGCGGCGTGAATATCAAAGACCTGCAAGACCGTGTTACAACTATTGAAAACAGCGGCCCAGGCAGTGGTACCAGCACTGATACGGAAGGTATCAAACGCACCAAAGACAACGGTAAAGATGTGACCACGCTCGAGGGTGTTACCAGCTTTACGGCTGACGGTATGCAAACAGCGAACATGACCGCGGCAACAGCGGCTATCGGCGGTGTGGATTTTGCCGCTAACGGCGTAATGACAAGCGTCGGCAGTATCAATGGTATCAGTTTTGCTGATGGTAAGATCGGCGGCGTCAGCCTGAGCGGCGGCAAGGTGAATGGTGCGGAGATCAACGGCGCTAACTTTAACGGCGTAGATGTGAAAGCGCTGAAAAATAAGGTCGACAGCCTGGGAACGGGCGGCGGCACTGGCGGTGGTACAGGCAGCGGTGACGGCAATACTAGCGGCATCGGCAAGCCTGACGGTGATACGACGACGATCGAGGGCAATACCAGTATCACTACTGACGGTATTGACACTAATAAAGTCAATGCCAGCGATTCGATCGTTGTCGCTGATGGTGAAAAGAATAAAACAGTTATCAGTAAAGACGGTATTCTGGTGGCCGAAGGCGAAAAGAATCAGGTCAAGATCAATGAAGATGGTATCCACGTTGGTAAAAACAGCTCGGTCGTCAACGACACAGACGGCTTTATTACGGATAAAGGACTGTATATCGGCGTCAGCAGCAGCGATACCAGCACAGCCAAATTCAGCGTTGCCCCTAACGGCAACCTGAGCAGCAAAGCTGGCGACTACGGTTTCAGCAATACCTCGGCAGACGGCGCCAAATTTACCCACAGCGGTGATACGGTTTACGGCACAGGCAGCCAGCTGGATACTACGATCCAGGGTAATAAGGTGACTACCGGCAGGATAGATACGGACGAGTTATACGTAGACGGTAATAAGGTAACTGTAGCCGGAGGTACTATCAGCCAGACTGGCGCCGTAAACAACCATTTGAGCGGTGCTGATGCCGACGGGAATACAGTGACTAATGACTTTAAGACCAGTGCTGTGAACGGAACGACACAGGCGGCTGAGAAAACCTCGGCTGACGGTAAGGAAAGCACCAAGACCGTAAATAATACCTCGGCAGGTGGTACCGGCGTGACGACCAGCAAAACCACGACCGACAGCAAAGACAATGTGACGGTGAAGGAAAGCAGCTTCGGCACGAATGAAAAAGGCATGACGCTGAGCACAAGCAATAAGGTAACTGACAAAGACGGAAAGGTTACTAAAGACACCAGCGACACGACCACGATGACAGGCGACAGTATCAGCGTCAGCAAAACAATGACGACTACGGAAAAAGACGCTGACGGCAACGAGAAAGAAGTCACCAAGACCAGCGGCACCACGATCGGCAGCGGCGAAGTGACCTTGAAACGCGAGGACGGCAGCACGATAGAAGTAGGCAGCGCCATTGAAGGTATGCAGAGTGATATGCGAGAGCTGGACGGCAGGGTCAACCGTATGGGAGTCGAGATCAAGGAAGTGGGCGCACTGAGCGCCGCTTTGGCAGGTCTGCATCCGCAGCCTGAAAACGCCAACAGCCGTGCGGATTTCGCAATGGCGGTGGGCAGTTATGAGGGCAAGCAGGCACTGGCAGTAGGCGGGTTCTATCGCCCTGACAAACGGACGATGCTGAGTATAGGGGCATCGACGACCAGCAGCAAGCATATGATGAATATGGGTATCAGCATAGCGCTGGACAGGCTGCCGGAAGCAGAGCGCAGGGCGAAGGAAGCGGCCAAAGCTGCTGGCGTTGAGCAGGAAACACTGAACAGGGTGCTGGAGCGTCTGGCGGCTTTGGAGCAGGATAACAGGCGTTTGCAGGCTGATAATGAAAAGCGTGATGTTGCTTATGAGAAACTGGCTGCTGATTATACGCAGCTGAAAGAAAAATATATAGAAGAAACTGCTGACAGGCAGCAGCCTGAACAAGCTGAGGCTGAAGAATAAATGTTGGGGGTTGGATGGTAATGAAAAAGACAGTAATCTTATTGATATTAACTTTGATGATGGTGGTGAGTGGTATGTGTTATGCGGCAGGAGATGGCAGTGACTTGAACAGGCAGCAGAAGGTGGCCGATAAGTTTATGGCAGTACTCAGCGGCGATGCTGCGGCTGTAACGCAGCTGCAGGTAGATATGGTGCCGGAGCTGGCAGAGAAGATGACGGCGGCTAATTTTGCCGCTTTGCAAAAGCAGCTGAAGGAACAGTTTGGTATTCAGAAATCGGTGCGTTTTGCGGTTTATGAGCGGTTCGACCAGGGCGACCGCCTGACGTATCTTGTAGGATACAGCAGGCAGCAGGCTGTGCGCGCGGTATATGGTTTCGATAAAAACGGTAAGCTGAGCGAATTCGTTTTTGTACCGCTGGAAGTAAAGGCGGCCCAGAAATAAAAATCAATAAAACCCAATAAAAAAGGCCGGACTGTTAAGTCCGGCCTTTTTATATAGATAAGGTCTGTTACCAGGTGAACCAGGTATAGATGCTGAATACTGTCAGCAGCATGACTTCTAAAATAAACATCGGTTTGAGGGTCTTGAAGAAGTCGGCTTTAAAATAATCCAGGGTGACGATAAAACACATATGTGTCGGCGTCAGCATTTGTCCGGCTACGCCGAAGGCCATGGCCACGCCTGCCAGGTTCAGGTCGCCGGGCGACAGGGCTGCGACTATAGGCATAACGATCGCTACATGACCCTGTGACAGACCTGTCAGGATGCCGATAATAAAGGAGATAGCGGCGATAATGACAGGTACGGGCAGCGGTGAGGCTTTAAAATCTTCCACGATGGTATGCAGAACGTTGGTATCGGTCAGGATCTGGATAAAATAGAGGATGCACAAAACGTTCATCAGCATTTTCCAGTCGCAGGCGCCGGTAAAAACTTCTTTGATGTTCAGGACGCGGCTTGTCATACGCAGGACCGGGATCATGGCGAAGGTGACCAGAGCCATAGCGGTGGAGGCGTTAAGGTCGCAGAAAACTACCAGCAGGAAGTTGATTACGACCGGGGCAAGCGACAGTACCAGGTTCATAATGTCCTGACGGCGTTCGGCCGGATCGACATCTACATTGCTGTTAGCGGGCATATCCAGCGGCCGGATGAGTACCAGCCAGCCCAGGGCAAATGCCAGCAGGGTCAGCCAGCACAGGTGGGCGATAAAGTCGCTGAAGGCAACGCCGGCGATGCTGCAGGCCATGATCATGCCGGGTATGATGGGACTGGAAAATTCAAAGATATGCCGGAACCAGAAATTGATGGCGGCTTTATGTTCTTTGGTAAGGTCTGTATTGCGGCTGGCTGCTTCGACGATGGGCGCAGAAAAACGTGCGCCGCCCAGCGAAGGCAGCAGGCCGAGAAAAGCTGGCATAATGGCCAGTGTAAATTTTTCGCTGGCAAATAAGCGCTGCAGGGCGCGGATCATTCCGTCTAAAGCGCCGCTGGTACGCAGCTCGATTTCCAGGCACATGACAAAATAGAGCGCCAGGATCAGGTCGTAGGTGCGCTGCATGGTAAGCGTGGTAGTGAAGGCGCTGACCAGATAATGGAACTGAGGGGCTACTAAAGCCCAGATCAGCAGGCCGCCTGCCAGGATCGCCGGACCGATGGGGATGTGGCGGCGCAGCAGGATGATGATCAGCAGCATTGCTAAAGCGATCACGAGAAAAATATTCATTTTAAAACCTTCTCACTCTCAAATAATATATCTATTATACAAAGAATGCAGAGAAATTTCCATATTCGGCTGAAAAAAGGTATAATAAAAGAAAATATACTTCTGGAGGTGTACTATGTATATCAGTCGCTTATGTTTGCAGAATTACCGCTGTTATGATAATTTTGAGATAGATTTCAACAAAGAACTGACTGTTATCGTAGCTGAAAACGGTAAGGGCAAAACAGCTATTTTAGATGCGGTCGCTGTAGCTTTAGGGCCTTATCTGGCGTGCTTTGACGGTGTTAAGGCCAACCAGATCAGTGATACGGACGTACGCCAGACCAAAGATACTGTAGGCAGGACTTTGGAGCATGTGCTGCGGATGAAAAGCCAGTATCCCGTTGTGATCGGGGCAGAAGGCGTTGTTGACGGCGAAAAGATCACCTGGAAAAGAGAATTGAAGGCGGCCGGGGGGCGGACGACGATCCTGAATGCGAAGGCTTTGAGCGAGTATGGGCGGCATATGGTCAAGGCACTGCGGGAGGTCAACGACAGTAAAATAATTTTGCCGGTCATGGCTTATTATGGTACCAGCAGGATGTGGAAGGATAATAAGCTGTTCGAGCTGCGCAAGGATATCAGTCTGGAGCGCGGCAGCGGCTACGTCGATTGTATGGAGCCTTCGTCATCATATAATACTTTTGGGCAGTGGTTCAAATATGCGGCGATGAGCGCGATGGAATTTGACCGTTATCTGGCCGAGAGCGGTAAAAAGGATGAAAAGAATCCGTATACGGAAGTGCTGAAGGCTGTGCGTCAGGCGATCATTACCTGTATCGGCAGTATGGGCTGGACGGATATAGATTACAGCTTTGCTTTTCAAAATCTGATCATTATGCATGAAACGATGGGTGTATTGCCGCTGGAGGCTTTGAGTGACGGTACCCGCAGCGTGATCAGTATGACGGCAGATCTTGCGTACCGGATGGTGCGGCTGAATCCTGACCTTGGCGCCATGGCGGCTCTTGAAACGCCGGGCATCGTACTGATCGACGAAGTCGATATGCATTTGCATCCTTCCTGGCAGCAGGCGGTAGTTTATGATGTGCGGAAGGCGTTTCCCAACGTACAGTTTATTGTGACGACTCACAGTCCGCAGGTTCTGAGCACGGTTCCGGCTGAGGCTATCCGTATCCTGCGCTGGGACAATAATCTGATCAATATCGATAAACCTGCCTTTTCTTTAGGCGCTGAAAGCTTTCAGCTGCTCAAGGATATTCAGAATGTCGACACGCGCCCGCAGGCATTGCCGATCGTGAAGGATCTGTACAGGTATCTGATGCTTGTGAGCGAGGATAAATGGGATACGGACGAGGCCAGGGAGCTGCGCAAACGTCTGGACGAATGGTCTAAAGGGTGTGAACCGGCTTTGGTCCGTGCTGATACGGAAATCAGGATGAAGTCTTTCAGGAGGAAGAAAAAATGAAACGGGTGTACAAATCTCCGGCTACACCCGAGCGCCTGCGCAGTTATGTGAAGGCGTTTCCGGACGAAACCTGGGAGCATTTCCGCCGGCGCAACCGCAGGGGCTACCGCGAAGTAAAGCAGCAGCTGCTGCAGGATCAGCACGGTTTATGCGCGTATTGTGAGATCAGTATCAAGCTGGCTGAGTTTGAGGACAATGTTGATGATTTCAGGGTGGAGCATTTCTTCCCCAAAGTAGCTACACAGCTTGAAAAACACAATTATCACCTGGACTGGCATAATCTGCTTGGTGTTTGCCATGGCGGCAGCCAGCCCTATGTGTCGGACCCTGAATGGCGTTATTCCAGCAGGAAGAATGACCGGAGCTGTGATGTACCAAAGGGCGGGAAACCGATTTCCGAGCGGATACTGAACCCACTGAAGATACCGGCGTCAGTCAGGCTGTTTCGTTATCAGGAGCATACCGGTAAGATGATCGTTGACGAAAGTTCCTGTCCGAAAAAACTGCAGGCCAAGGCGCGCAATACGATCCGCGAGCTGAATCTGAACGCGCCGCGGCTGCAGCGGATGAGACTGGCGCTGATCAGGATACTGGAGGACGAGATAAACAGTGCTTTGGCTGGCGGAGCGGTGCTGGAGGAGTTTTTGCCGCTGCTGGCGGAAAGTATCCTGCTGCCGGATGAAGATGGCAATTATCAGCCGTTTTTTTCAGTGGCGCGCTGGTATCTGGGTGAATTTGCCGAGGATATTTTAAGGGAAAATAATTATGCGATGTAACGCACTCCTGCTTAAAAATAACTTTTTAAGCAGGAGTTTTTTTGTGGAGGTAGAAAGTAATAATTATCATGTTTTCAGATAATTGCAGAAAGATATAGGGGAGCGGAGAAATATGGAATTAACTAAGAAAGCGTTTAAAGCGTATGATGTGCGCGGCGTTGTGCCGACAGAGGTCAATGCGGAGATGGCTTATCGGGTAGGGCGCGTTTTTGCGGCGATGTTTGCAGCTGAAAAAGTTGTGGTCGGGCATGATATACGCTTGAGCGGGCGCGAGCTGGTCGATGCTTTGACGGAAGGGCTGCGGCACGGCGGCAGTGATGTGATCGATATCGGGCAGTGTGGTACGGAGATGATTTATTTCGCGACGGCACATCTGGACGCTGACGGGGGGATCATGGTAACGGCCAGTCACAATCCGGCAGAGTATAACGGGATGAAGCTCGTGCGCCGAGGAGCCAGACCGATCTCGGCCGATACGGGACTGATGGAGATCGCTGATATGGTGGTCGACAGTAAGGATTTTCCTCATGTCAAGGTGCCGGGCAAGACGGAGGGTGCTGTAAGACGTTATGATATCATGCCGGAATATATCGAGCATTTGCTGGGATATATAGACATCAAGTCGCTGAAACCGCTGAAGATAGTGGCTAACCCTGGGAACGGCGGCGCCGGCCCGGTCTTGAACGAGCTGGCCAAATATCTGCCTTTTGAATTTATCAAGATCAATGAAATACCTGACGGGACTTTCCCGAACGGGGTGCCTAATCCGCTTTTGGTACCAAATCGCGAGGCTACGGCAAAACTGGTGCGCGAATATCAGGCTGATCTGGGCGTGGCCTGGGACGGCGATTTTGACCGCTGCTTTTTGTTTGATGAAAAAGCCGAATTTATTGAAGGCTATTATATAGTCGGTTTGCTGGCAGAGGTATTTCTGCGCAAGCAGCCGGGCGCCAAGATCATGTATGACCCGCGTCTGACCTGGAACACGCAGGAGGTTGTGGATGCGGCCGGCGGTGTTGCTGTGCGCTGCAAGAGCGGGCATGCCTTTATGAAGGAATGTATGCGTGCCAATGAGGTGCTGTACGGCGGCGAAATGTCGGCACATCATTATTTTAAAGATTTTTCCTACTGTGACAGCGGCATGATACCCTGGCTGTTGGTGGCGGAGCTGTTATGCACCAGCGGTAAAACTTTGTCGGAGCTGGTCGAAGCACGGATGGAAAAATTTCCCTGCAGCGGCGAGATCAACCGCAAGGTTGAAGATTCAGCGGCCGTACTGGCGGCGATCGAGGCTGAATATACGCCCGGCGGTCAGGTCGATAAGCTGGACGGGCTGAGCATTGATTATGCCGAATGGCGTTTCAATGTGCGTGTTTCAAATACAGAGCCGGTGATGCGCCTGAATGTTGAGACCAGAGGCGATAAAAAGCTGCTGGCTGAAAAAACAGCGGAACTGCTGGAACTGATCGGCGGCGAAGAAGCCTGACAGAGCCCGCGTCTGATCGGTGCTGGCGGCAATCAAGGTAAGTGTTTATCTAAAAATTTATTTCCTGTTCAAGTGGAGAAAGAGTGATACAGATGACTGCAATCAAACAAGTACGCAAGGCTGTTATTCCGGCGGCCGGATTAGGCACGCGTTTTCTGCCTGCTACTAAAGCTACACCGAAGGAGATGCTGCCGATCGTTGATAAGCCGACGATCCAGTATATTATTGAAGAAGCGCTTGCTTCGGGAATAGAAGATATTCTGATTATTACCGGGCGCAGCAAACGTGCTATTGAGGATCATTTTGACCGCAGTATCGAACTGGAATTGAACCTTGCGGCCGGCGGTAAAGCGCAGGAGCTGGAGATGGTCAAAAAGATCTCTGATATCCGGATCCACTATATCCGCCAGAAAGAGCCGCGCGGATTGGGGCATGCTATTTTATGCGCGAAGCAGTTTATCGGCGATGAGCCTTTTGCGGTGCTTTTGGGCGACGATGTAGTAGACGGTGAAGTACCGGCGCTGAAACAGCTGATGGATGTTTATGATAAAACCGGGGCCACTGTTTTGGGCGTACAGGAGGTGCCGCAGGAAAAGGTATCGTCTTATGGTATCGTAGCGTCCGAGCCTACGGCCGAACCGCGCACCTTTACGGTCAGAGATATGGTCGAGAAACCGGGCGTTGAGGAAGCGCCTTCGCGGCTGGCTGTTTTGGGGCGTTATATCATCAATCCCGAGGTGTTCCCGATCCTGGAGGCTACCAAGCCGGGACGCGGTAATGAGATACAGCTGACGGACGCATTGAAGGAGCTGGCTAAACTGCAGAAGATGTATGCTTATAATTTTGAAGGACGTCGTTATGATGTCGGCGATAAACAGGGCTTTTTGGAGGCGACGGTGGAAATGGCGCTGAAGCGTCCTGATCTGAAGGATAAGTTTTTAGCATATTTACAGACTATTGTCAGTAAAAACTAAGGAGATTGAATGATGAATGTTCTGGTTACCGGCGGTGCCGGTTATATTGGTTCACATGTAGTTGAAGAATTGCAGAAAAACGGTTTCACACCGATCGTTTACGATAATCTTTCCACAGGCCATGCGGCTGCAGTGCCTGAAGAGGTGCAGCTGGTGGAGGGCGATATCCATGATGTTGCTTTTTGAAGCATATCATGGCCCAGTTTGAGATCGACGCGGTCATTCATTTTGCTGCCAGCAGTCTGGTCGGCGAATCGATGGAAAATCCTTCCAAGTATTATTTTAATAATGTGGAGGGGTCGCTGCATCTTTTGGAAGCAATGAAAGGCGCCGGCGTAGATTATATCGTTTTTTCGTCGACGGCGGCAGTATACGGAGAGCCTGAGAGCGTTCCTATTAAAGAGGACAGCTGTCTGAACCCGACTAATGTTTACGGCCGCACGAAGCTGATGATCGAAAAAATGCTGGCTGATTATGATATGGCTTATGAGATGCGTTATGTGGCGCTGCGTTATTTTAACGCCGCAGGAGCTTCGCCGAGCCGTGATATCGGCGAAGACCATGATCCTGAATCGCATTTGATCCCGCTGGTTTTAAAAACTGCGCAGGGCGTACGCAGGCAGGTTGCCATCTATGGTACTGATTATGCTACTGCAGACGGTACCTGTGTGCGTGATTATGTTCATGTCTGCGACCTGGCAACGGCACATGTTCTGGCACTCAAGCATCTGCTGGCTGGAGGAGCGAGCCGCGTGTATAATCTGGGCAGTGAAAATGGTTTCAGCGTGCGCGAGATCATCGATGCTGCTAAAAAGATTACGGGGATAGACTTTACTGTGGTGGAAGAAAGCCGCCGCAGCGGCGATCCGGCTGTGCTGATCGCTTCTTCGGAGAAGATCAGGGACGAGCTGGGATGGGTGCCTAAGTGCAGTACTGTCAATGAAGTTATCAGTACGGCCTGGAAATGGCATAAGGGACACCCGCAGGGCTATGAAGGCTGAAAATGTAAGACCGGTTTGCCTGGGCAGCCGGTCTTTTTGCTTTCAAGCCGTTTTTTTGTTAAAATAAGAGTTCAGGAAGAAGAAAACAGAGGACGAAAAAATGCAGCTTGTTGTAGATAAAATTGCCAGGAGTTTTGGCATTAATGAAATATTTAAGGATATCAGCTTTATGATCGATAAAGGTGAAAAAATTGGGCTGGTAGGCGTAAATGGCAGCGGCAAAACAACGCTGCTGCGCTGTCTTTTGGCTCCGGAAACGGTTGACGGTGGTGTGGTGCGTTTTGAACCCGGCTTGAAGATCGGTTATGTGGAGCAGGGGTTTCAGAATATCGGCACCGGCAGTTTGTGGCAGTTTATGCTGCGCTCCTGCCCGGAGATAGTTACGATGCGTGAAGAACTGGCGGCTTTGGAAGCACGTTCTGCCCAGCTGGAACCGGGTGCGGAGCTGGATGGGGTTTTAGAGGAATACGCCCGTGTGACCAAACGTTACGAACATGTCGACGGATATAATTATGAAGCGTTTATTAAAAGAGTCTTGATTGGCCTGGGTTTTGAAGAAGCGGTCTGGGATAAGACGGCGGAGCACTTTTCCGGCGGACAGAAAACCAGGATGATGCTGGCGGCGGCCCTGGTGCGGCAGCCTGATTTTCTGATTTTGGATGAGCCTACAAATCATCTGGATATTGCTATGACTGAGTGGCTGGAGAAGTATCTGCAGGAATTTAAGGGCGGGCTATTGGTAGTCAGTCATGACCGTGCGTTTCTTGATAATATCGCTACACGGATACTGGAAATGGAAGGCGGGCATCTGACTTCCTTCAAAGGCAATTACAGCAAATATCTGGTGCAGAAAGAGCTCCAGACTGCAACACTGGAAGCTGCTTATGCTTCGCAGCAGGATTATATCGCACGGACGGAAGCCTATATCCGTCGTTTTAAAGCGGGCATCAAAAGTAAGATGGCGCGTGGACGCCAATCTCAGCTGGATCGTCTGGAGCGGATGGACGCGCCTGTGCAGCATGAGGAATTTGCCCTGCGCCTGCCGCCTGCGCCGGAGTCTGCTGAACGGGTGCTGATTTTGGATAACCTTTCTGTTGGTTATGGCGATAATGTACTGCTGCATGATATAGATTTGGTGCTGCGTAAGGGTGAAAAGGTTGGCTTGCTGGGCCCTAACGGCACCGGTAAAACGACATTGCTGAAAACTGTTTTAGGCGAGCTGCCGCCGCTGAAGGGAACAGCGCAGATCGGCAATCGTGTGAAGGTGGGGTATTTTTCGCAGAGCTATGAAAGGCTTGCTCCCAAACAGACGCTGCTGGATAATTTTTTGGTGGAATATGGCTTTACTGAGGAACGTACGCGTTCACTGCTTGGCGGGATGCTGTTTCACGGCGACGACGTTTTTAAAGAGATCGGCACTTTGTCAGGCGGCCAGAAGGCACGTCTGGTATTGCTGAAGCTGGTGCTGGACGGGGCAAACTGCCTGGTGCTGGACGAGCCGACCAACCATCTTGATATTATGGCGCGGGAGACTGTGGAAGCTGCTTTGACTGCTTTTGACGGAACGGTGCTGGTGGTAAGCCATGACCGTTATTTTATCAACGAGATCGCTGACAGGATCTGGGAACTGGAAGATCACCGGGTCTGTGATTATAAAGGCAATTATGATTTTTATTTAGAAGAAAAGGCTAAAAGACGGCTGCTGCAGGCTG